>Ga0302220_10002684_pt1 | contig 12815 bp, 8 predicted proteins | sample II_Palsa_E1_3_FD_194572 | JGI IMG/M metagenome (GOLD analysis project Ga0302220, IMG submission 194572) | Peat permafrost microbial communities from Stordalen Mire near Abisko, Sweden - II_Palsa_E1_3 | ecosystem: Environmental > Terrestrial > Soil > Palsa > Peat permafrost | place: Sweden... | reverse complement strand
CGACGGGCGATTGTGCAAGACAACGCCTATAATGTGCACACCCTTTGAAACAAAATCGCATAATGGAACTAGACGGACTAAACGGACTGGCAGCGTTCATCCGCGTGGCCGAGGCACGTAGCTTCACGGCCGCCGCGAGCGTGCTGGGGATCTCGCCTTCGGCAATGAGTCATGCTATCCGGCAGCTCGAAGCCAAACTCGATGTGCGGCTGTTCCACCGCACCACGCGCAGCGTGAGCCTTACGGAGGCGGGCGCCGAACTGCTGGAGCGGGTCGGTCCGCTGATGGGCGAACTGCAAAGCGCGGTGCATCAGGTGACGCGCTCGGCAGACCGGCCGGCCGGCGCATTACGGCTGAACATGCCGCGCAGCGCGAGCGTGTTGCTGATAGAACCGGTTTTGCGAGAGTTCCTCGATGCCTACCCCGACATCAGTCTCGAGATTGTCATCGACAATGGCCTGACCGATATCGTAAGCCAGGGCTTCGACGCGGGCATACGCTTTGGCGACGTGCTGGAGAAGGACATGCTGGTGGTGCCGATCAAGCCCGAGCTGCGTGTGGCGATCGTGGCGTCGCCCGACTACCTGACACGCAAAGGCATACCGCGTCAGCCTTCCGATCTTGCCGCGCACGATTGCATCAATTTCCGTACCGTCAGCGCCGGGACGGTCTATCCCTGGCGCCTAGAGAAAAACGGGCGCCGCAAAGACGTGGCCGTAAAAGGGCGCTTGACGTCCAACGACTCGATACTGGTATTGCAGGCCGCGTTGGACGGCGTGGGACTCGCTTATCTGTACGATGAGTACGTCGAGCGCTTCCAAAAAAGCGGTCATCTGGTGAAGGTGCTCGGAGACTGGTGTCCGACCGAAGGCCTCTATCTTTATTTCTTCAATCGTCAAAGCATGCCAGCCAAATTGCGCGTGTTTATCGACTTCCTTAAAAAGCGGAACCCGCACAACGAGATTCCCGATGAACGGCCGCTCGCCGTGCGCACGCCGGCACAACGCAGCAGTGCACCGCGCCAGCCCAGATCCGCAAAAAAGCCGGGCCGGGGATAAAAAGCTGGCGGACAACGCCAGTTTGAACGGCGTATATTGGACGCTGGCTTGGACGAGGGAACGCAAATGACGAATCCGAGAGACAACCATCCTCACGCCGGCTTATTGGCCGACTCATTAGCCAATTCAAGCGTCGAGGCCGCCGCCGGTACCCGTGCCTTGCAGCTAATTGTGAATGGCGTCGAGCGGCGTTTGCGCGTGACGCCCAATGCGGTGCTGCTGGACGTGCTGCGCGACCAGCTCGGGCTGACCGGTACCAAGAAAGGGTGCGACCACGGTCAGTGCGGCGCATGCACGCTGCATGTGAACGGCGTCGCGATCAACTCGTGCTTGTCGTTGGCGATCATGCACGATGGCGACGAGATCACCACCGTGGAAGGGCTGGAGCGCAACGGCGAACTGCATCCGGTCCAGGAAGCGTTCTGGGAGCACGATGCCTATCAGTGCGGCTACTGTACGGCGGGCCAGGTGATGAGCGCCGTGGCGATACTCAAGGATGTCCGCATCGGGAGCGACGACGCATCGGTGCGAGAAGCGATGAGCGGTAATATTTGCCGCTGCGGCGCCTATAAAAATATCGTCGCGGCCATCCAGTCGGCGCGCAAGACGGGGAGGGCCGACTGATGCGCAACTTCGACTATTTTGCCGCGGCCAATCCTGATCAGGCGATTGCAGCGCATGCGCAAACCCGCGGCGCGGCATTTCTCGCCGGTGGCACCACGCTGCTCGATTTGATGAAAATCGACATCATGCGCCCGCCCAGCGTAATCGATATCCATCGCTTGGCGTTCGACCAAATCGAAACCTTGACGGACGGGCGCGTACGCATCGGCGCGATGGTCAGCAACACGACGCTTGCCTACCATCCAACCATCCGCGCCGATTATGCGGTTCTTTCCGAAGCGCTGCTCTCCGGCGCCACCACGCAATTGCGCAACAAAGCCACCACGGGCGGCAATGTCATGCAGCGGGTGCGCTGCGGCTACTTTCGCGACGGCGTGTCGCCGTGCGACAAGCGCGAGCCGGGCTCGGGTTGCGCTGCGATCGATGGGCAAAACCGCAGCCTACACGCCGTTCTCGGCACCAGCGAGCGATGCATCGCCGCTCATCCGTCGGACATGTGCGTCGCAATGGCCGCCATTGGCGCCACCGTCAGCGTGCAAGGCCCGAAAGGGGTACGTGATATCGATTTCCTCGATTTCCACTTGGCTCCCGGCAATACACCGTGGAAGGAGCATGCGCTCGACGACGATGAGTTGATCACGCATATCACGCTGGATGCACCGCTACGCTCCAGTAAGTCGGCCTATTTGAAGCTGCGCGACCGGGCTTCGTATCAATTCGCGCTGGCGTCGAGCGCCGTGATCGTCGTGACGGCGGATGGCGCGATTCAGGAGGTGCGCATTGCCTTGGGGGGCGTGGCCACCAAACCGTGGCGCGCGAAGCATGCGGAGCTTGCGCTCAAGGGCCAGCCGGCAACGCGGGACGCTTTTTCCCATGCGGCGCAAGTTGCGCTGCAGGGCGCGGTGCCGTATGCGCACAACGGCTTCAAGATCGCACTGGCGCAGCAGGCCATCGTGCGCAATCTCTTGTCGCTTACGAGTTGATGGCATTGGCCGAGGGCATGAGTTGACGATATGACCCGACGGCCCAGCGCACCCAATGGAGAGAACAGCATGAGTGAACAGATCATCGGCGCCCCGGCACGCCGCGTGGATGGCCGCCTCAAGGTGACGGGCGCCGCGCGTTACACGGCCGACCAACATCCGGACGGAATGGTCCATGCGTATGGCGTGTTCAGCGCAATCGCGAGCGGCGTCATCGTCGAGATGGAATTGGATGAGGCACGCAAGTCGCCCGGTGTCATCGATATTTTTCATCATGAGCATTGCTCGCGTCTTTATCGCGTGCCGAAGTCGCCGATTTCGTTCGACCGGATCCTGACCGATTCCATTGTCGATGAGCATCGCCTGCCTTTCGAAGACGTCAACGTGTACTACGCGGGGCAATTCGTCGCGCTGGTCGTCGCCGATACCTTCGAGCATGCCCGCGAGGCGGCATTCAAGGTCAAGGTGCATTACGAAAAAAAACAGGCGGTCGCAAATCTCGCCCAAGGGCTGGCCGCGCACGGTGCGCGTAATGGCAAAAGCGGTCATGAACGTGGCGCGCCGCAGCCTGCCTACGACGCTGCCCCGTATCGCATCGACGCGGTGTATACGACGGCTGTCGAAACGCATAACCCGATGGAAATGCATGCGACGGTGGCGCGCTGGGAGGGCGCTAAGGACGGCGCTAAGGACAGCGATGAGCTACATGTTTTCGAGGCATCGCAAGGCGTTACCGTACACCGCAATACGTTGGCGAAGATCTTCGGGCTGTCGCCTGAGCGTGTCATCGTTCAAGCACCGTTTATCGGTTCCGGTTTCGGCGGCAAGTTATGGGCATGGCCGCATGCGATTGCCGCTTGCGCCGCGGCGCGCGAGATCGGCCGGCCGGTGAAGCTGGTGGTGCCGCGCAGCGAGATGTTCACGACCACCGGGCATCGACCGGAGACGCGGCAGCACTTGCGGCTCGCGGCGGATGCTAACGGCCGCTTGGTGTCGCTGCGCCACGAATCGATCAACACCACTTCTTTTACCGATCAGTACGTCGAGACTTGCGGCGGCATATCTAGCAGCTTGTACTCATGCGCGAATGTGCTGGTCAGCCACCAGACCACCGAGGTGAATCGCGGCACGCCGACTTCGATGCGCGCGCCGGGCGCGGCCCCAGGACTATTTGCGCTGGAATCGGCCGTGGACGAACTGGCAAGCGCAGCGGGCATCGATCCGCTGGCGTTTCATTTGCTCAATATCTCCGAGCGCGATGAGAGCACCAACCTGCCGTGGTCGAGCAACCATTTGCGCGAAGCGTGCGAGCAAGGTGCGGCCGCATTTGGCTGGGCGAAGCGCAACTCAGGTATTGGCACGATGCGCGACGGGGACGAGATCATCGGTTACGGAATGGCCGCGTGCAACTGGGACGCTTACCGCACGCCTTCCGAAGCACGCGTTGCGCTCAGGGCGGACGGGACCGCGTGCGTGACATGCGCAGTCCAGGACATCGGGACCGGCACTTATACGATCGCCGCGCAGACCATCGCCAGCCTGACCGGATTGCCGTTCGAGCGTATCGAGGTGAAGCTGGGCGATTCGTCGTTTCCGGATTCAACGCTGTCCGGCGGTTCATGGGCCACGGCCAGCGTGCTGCCGGCTATTGCGCAAGCGGCGCGTGTGGCCATCGAGCAACTGATGCGCTTCGCCACGCAAAGCGACGGCTACTTTGCCGGTGCGCGTCCCGAGGACTTGACGCTCGAAGGCGGCCACTTGATCCACGGCGAGCGGTCGGTCGAATTCGCACGAATTCTTAATCAACTGAACTTCGCCGCCGCCGAGGGCCACGCTCGTACGCCGGGCGCGCCGAGCGGCAAGTTCTCGTTCAGTTCATTCGGCGCGCATTTCGCCGAGGTGCGTTGGGATCCGGGTATTTCGCGCTTGCGTGTATCGCGTGTAGTCAGCGCGATCGATGTCGGGCGGGCGATCAATCCGATGATGGCGCGCAATCAGGTCGAGGGCGCCATCGTGATGGGAATAGGCATGGCGCTGTTCGAAGCTACCGAATACGACGTGCGCACCGGCTTGCCGACCAACAATGACTACGCGGAATATCTAGTGCCGGTGCATGCCGACCAGCCCGAACTGGAAGTGATCCTGCTCGACTACCCCGATTTCGAACTCAACGAGTTCGGTGCGCGCGGTATCGGCGAGATCGGTATTACCGGCCTGGCTGCCGCGGTCGCAAACGCGGTTTACCATGCGACGGGCAAACGCGTTCGCGACCTTCCAATCACGCTCGACAAGTTGATGGACTAGTCGAGGGACCGGTTGAGGGACTAGTTGCGCGGTCCTAACCCCCGTGCAGCGGCTGTGGTTGTGACGGTGGTGCGGACTGCGCAGACTGCGATGATGCTGCGGGCGCAGCATCCGCGAGCTGGTCGGTCGACCACCCTCCGCCCAACGCCCGCACCAATTGCACATCGGCGCGAAGTTGACGAGTCTGCAAATCCAGCACGCTGCGCTGAGCGTCGAGCCAGGCGGTTTGCGCCTCCACTACGTCGAGATAGCTGACGGCGCCGTGGCGGTAGCGCTCCAGCGCCAGATCGAGCGCTTGCTGCGCCGCGTTCGCGGCATCGCGCTGGTCACCTAACGCGGTGCCCAGATCGGTCAACAAGGTCAGGTTATCCTCGACCTGCTGGAACGCGTTCAATACGACGCTGCGATAACGCGCTCCGGCTTCGTCTTCTGCCGCCTTCGCGGAGGCCACGCCAGCCGCGCGTCGGCCACCATCGAAAATATAGCCTGCCAGTATCGGACCGGCCGCCCAAAAGAGGTTGGACGCTCCAAGCAAATCCTCATACGTGCTGCTTTGATCGCCACCTTGCACATCGAGTGTGAGCGACGGGAAGTAGGCTGTGCGCGCCACGCCAATCTTGGCATTGCCCGCCGCGGTACGGCGTTCCGCGGCCGCAATATCGGGTCGGCGTTGCAGTAGCGTGGACGGCACGCCTACCGGTGTGACAGGCAGCGTGAACGAAGCAGTCTGCACAGGCAGACTGAATTGTGATGCCGACGCCCCGACCAGAACCGCGATCGCATGCTCGGTCTGCGATCGTTGCGCAACGGTTTGCGACAATAGCGAACGGGCCGACGACAACTGCGTCCGCGCGCGCGCAACGTCGAGCTCCGACACGATGCCGCCGGTATGCAGCGACTGCGTGAGTTCCAGTGCCCGGCCGAACGCCGCGATCGTTTGGTTTAGCAAGGCGTCCTGCTGATCGAAGCCGCGCAACTGCACATAGCTGTCGGTCAATTGCGTCTGCAGGCTGAGCTGCACCGAAGCCAGATCTGCCTGGGTCGCTTGCGCTTCGTCCTTGGCGGCGGCTACGCTGTCGCGCACGCGGCCCCACAAGTCCACCTCATAGTCCAGCTCGCCACCCAGCGTGACCGAGTTGTAAGTGCTCGGCCCGGTTGCGCTACGCAGTGGCCGTGTATTGGATTCGCGATCGCTTTGCGGGTTGGCGATTGCACTCAATGTCGGGAACAGGCTGGCGCTCGCCGCGTCGACAAACGCGCGCGCTTGCTGATAGTGCGCGAGCGCGGCGCTCAGGTCCGCATTATTGGCGAGCAGGCGTTTTTGCAAGTCGTCGAGTTCAGGGTCCCGATAGACTTGCCACCATCCGTCTCGCGGCAATTGATCCGATGGCTGTGCGGCGCCCCACGGCGCGGTGGTCTGGTACGCGCTGGCGATCGGCGCAGGTGGCACATGGTAGTCGGGCGCCAGCGAACATCCGGTGACCCCAAGTGCTGCGGCCAGCAGCACGGGAATCGAGCGGCTACGCATGAGGTTTCGCCCCATTGCTGCCCGCGGCGACCTGCACGCGGTCCCCGTCGCTCAAACCATCGGGCGGATTATCGATGATGCGGTCGTTGGCCCCTAGCCCTGAGCCGATTTCCACGGTTTCGCCGTAGTCGTGAGCAATGGTCACGATCTTGAATTTGACGCGGCCATCCTCACCGAGCGTCGCGATGCGCAGGCCGTGCTCATCGAACACCAGCGAATTTGCCGGCACTCGCAGCGCCTGCTGATTGACCGGCAGGTTGAAGCGCACGTCCGCAAAACCGCCCGGTAGGAGTTGGCCGCTGGAATTATCGACCAACAGTTGCACCAAGGTCGTACCCGAGGCGGCGTTGATCGAGTCCGCCAACGCAGTCACCGTTGCCGGGAAGGTACGCCCCGGATATTCGGGCACGCTCAGTTGCGCGGTGGCGCCTGGGCGGATCGTCGGCGCGTAACTTTGCGGAACCTGCACATACACGCGCAGCTTCTTCGTGTCGGACACCACGAACAACTCCGGGCCGCTGCCGCTTCCGCTGCCCGCATTGATCAATGCGCCCACGTCGGTGTCGCGGGCTGTGACGACACCGTCGAACGGTGCGACGATGCGTGCGAAGCCCTTGGTAGCGACCAGCCGCTCGACGTTGGCTCGCGCGGCCTGCACCAAAGCGTCCTTGGCGGTGTAGTCGGCAGTGCGTTCATCGACTTCCTGGCGAGACACTGAATCGGAAGCGAGCATCGACTGCCAGCGTTTCGCGGTCGATTCGGCGAGCGACGCATTGGCCTGGGCGCTCGCAAGATCACCCCTGGCCTGCAGCAGTTGCTGATCCAGATCGGGCGTTTCGATCTCCGCCATCAATTCGCCGGCTTTGACGTGAGCACCGATATCGACACGCCACGACTTCAGGTACCCGCTGACACGTGCGAATTGCGGCGCGCGCGAAAAGGCTTCGAGGCGGCCGGGCAACTGAAGCGTGGCGCCGCTCATACCTCGCAACGGTGTCGAGACCTCGGCGCTGGGTACTGCTTGCGCGTCGGTCCAGGTGCGCAGTTGACGGCTGTCGGCGGCACGCGTTGCGATACCCGCCGCAACGATCAGGATGGCGACGACACCACCAACGATGCCAGCAACACGCAGGCGGCGATTGGGCGCCGAGGCGGGCAACTTGGGTTCAGACGACATGAGCGGGTTCTCCGGGAACTGCAGCCGGCGCAGACGATGTGCCGGAGCGTGAATGAATAATGCTGAACACTACCGGAACAAAAAACAGCGTTGCGATAGTAGCGAATATCAGACCGCCGATCACGGCGCGGCCAAGCGGAGCGTTTTGTTCGCCACCTTCACCCAAGGCGAGCGCCATCGGCGCCATGCCGATGATCATCGACAGTGCGGTCATCAACACTGGGCGAAAGCGGGTGAAGCCCGCCTCGGCCGCCGCTTTCACGGCGTCGCCATGCACGGCCAGACGTTCGCGGCAGAAGCTCACCACCAGAATCGCGTTTGCGGTCGCTACGCCCATGCACATGATCGCGCCGGTAAGCGCCGGCACGGACATCGTGGTGTGCGTCGCGAACAGCATCCAGACGATGCCCGCAAGCGCGGCGGGCAGCGCGGTGACGATCACGAACGGGTCGGCCCACGACTGGAAGTTCACGACGATCAACAGATAGATCAGTACCACTGCACCGAGCAGCCCGAGCAGCATGCCAGTGAACGCGCTGTTCATCGTCTGCACCTGCCCCAGCAGCGCGGTGGTCGTGCCTCTCGGTAGCGCACTCGCGTGGTTGGCGAGTATCTTGTTGATATCGGCAGCGACGGCGCCCAGATCGCGGCCCTGGGTCGTGGCGAAAATCTCTACCATGGGCTGGACGTTGTACTGGCTGACGACCGCGTTGCTGCCGAAACGCTTCACGGTGGCGAGGCCGCCGAGAATCTGCGCGTTGCCGCCCGTGCCGCTTCCTGCGCTAATCGGCAGGTTGTTCAGCGACCCTAGCGAGGCCAGTTGGTATTGCGGCGTTTGCATCACGATCGGATAGGAAACGCCGTTGGCCGGATTCAGCCAGAAGGTTGGCGCCACCTGGCTAGAGCCTGCCAGATTCACCACCAGGCTGTTGGTGACGTCGCGCTCGGTGAGGCCAAGCAACTGAGCGCGGGTGCGGTCGACATCGATCTGGAAACCCGGATTTTCCTGCGATTGGGCTATGCGTGCATCGACCACGCCGGGAATGCGGCGAACGTCGCGCAGCAGCGTATCGGCATAAGCGAAGTCGGACGGCAGATTATTGCCGCGCACCTGTAAATCGATCGGGGCCGGCGAGCCAAAGTTAAGGATCTGGCTGATGATGTCCGCTGGCGGGAACGAGAACGTCACGCCTGGGAAATCGCGCGGCAAGCGTTCGCGCAATTCACGCACATACTCGGCGGTCGGTCGATGGCCTTCGTTGAGCGCAATCTGGACGTCGCCGTCCTGGGAGCCTATCGTGCCGGTGTTGTTGTAAGCCATGTTGATACCGCTGACCGACACGCCGATGTTGTCGACCATCGTGCCCATTTCATCGGGCGGAATGATCGTCCGTACATCGCGCTCGATGGCGGCGAAGACCTGGGCGGTCTGTTCGACACGCAAACCGACCGGTGCGCGGGCGTGCATCAGGATCTGGCCGGAATCCACGTCGGGGAAGAAATTGCGGCCGAGCAAAGGTACCAGTGCGAACGACAGCACGACGAATCCGAGGAAGCCGCTGACGAATCGGCTTCTGTTCTGGCTTTGCAGGGCGAGCTCGAGCAAGCCGTGATAGCCGGCGCGCACCCGCTCGAAACGCGCCTCGAACGCGCGCTGAAAGCGTACCAGCGGGTTGCGCGAGGGCGGGGCGGTCAGGGGGTCCTGATGCGCGTGCTGCTTGAGCAGGTACTTCGCCATGGTTGGCACGAGCGTACGCGAGAGGATAAACGAGGCGATCATCGCGAAGATCACCGCCTCGGCCATCGGCACGAACAGGAAGCGCGCCACGCCGTCGAGGAAGAACATCGGCACGAACACGATACAGATACACAGGAGCGAAACGAAGGCGGGCGTTACGATCTGCGCGGCGCCGTCAAGAATTGCGGTCTCCACCTCTTTGCCGTGCTCGAGGTGCCAGTTGATGTTCTCGATGGTGACGGTAGCGTCGTCCACGAGAATACCGACCGCGAGCGCCAGGCCGCCCAGCGTCATGATGTTCAGTGTCTCGCCTAGCGCCGAGAGCGCGGTGATCGAGCTCAGGATGGCCAGTGGAATCGAGGTCGCGATAATGATCGTCGAGCGCCAGCTACCGAGAAACAGCAGGATCATCAGGCTGGTCAGCGCCGCGGCGATGATGCCCTCGCGAGCGACACCGCTGATCGCCGCGCGCACGAAGAGCGACTGGTCGCCGATCGGCTCGATACGCAGATTTTCGGGCAGCGAACCGCGTGCAGCGGCAACCTGCCGCTTGATGCCGCTGATGATGCCGAGCGTGGATTCCGAGCCATTCTTGAGCACCGTCATCAGCACCGAGCGGTTACCGTCGACGTGCACGATATTGGTCTGCGGCGGCGCGCCGTCGCGCACGCTCGCAACGTCGCGGATGTACACGGTCGTCCCGTTCACCGCCTTGATCGGAAGATCGCTGAGCGCCTGGAGTGCGGACGGCGCATTGTTCAACTGCATCGTGTATTCGTACGAGCCGATCTTTTCTGTACCGATCGGCGTGATCAGGTTTTGCCCTGCGAGCGCGTTGGCGACGTCCTGTGCGGACAAGCCGCGCGCTTGCAGTGCCGAGGGATCGATGTCGATCTCCACCTCACGGCTTTTGCCGCCGAACGGGTATGGGATCGCTGCGCCGGCGACGCTCGTCAGGAAGGGGCGGACGGCGTTGAGCCCGAGATCGCCCAATTGCTGTTCGGAAAGCCCCTTGCCCGACAGCGCGAGCTGGATGATAGGCACGGTCGACGCGCTGTAGTTCAGAATCAGCGGCGGGGTGCTGCCCGGCGGAAGCTGCTTGAGAAAGGTCTGCGAGACCGCGGTCACTTGGGCGTTGGCGTTACTGATGTTGACGCCGGGCTGGAAGAAGACCTTGATGATGCCGAAACCGGCGATCGACTCGGCCTCGATGTGCTGGACATTGTTGACCGTGGTGGTGAGCGAGCGCTCGAACTGTGACGTGATGCGCCCGGCCATCTGATCGGGCGGCAGACCGGTGTATTGCCATACCACGCTGATCACCGGGATACCGATGTCGGGGAAAATATCGGTCGGCGTACGTAGTGCCGCGAGCGGTCCGACGATAAGCACGAGTAGCGCGAGTACGACGAACGTATAGGGCCGCTTCAGTGCGACGCGAACTATGCCGAGCATGCGATTTCCAGAAAGTTGAGCGTTGCGGTACTAACTAAACCAATCCAGACCCAGCGATCCAGACCCCGCGATCGCGACATAGCAGTGCGCCCCCTTGCTCGGGGTGCATGCTTGTCGATCCACCGGATCGTGATAGTAAGGCGAGAATAAATATTGCGAAATAACAATAGGCAAAAAACGCTATTGTCGTTTTACGAAGAATTACCCCGCGTTACTGAAATCGTTTGCAGCCCAATGAATTCGGGCTTGCTCGGGCTTACAACCTGTAATCCGATTCCAGCTTCGCGGGGCCATTATGTGTGCATATGCGCTAATTATTTGAAGCCGGTGACAGCGTGTGGCACGTACAGTTCTTCAAGTTTGCCGATTTCCTCGGCGCTCAATTCGATAGACAATGCGGCGACTGCGTCGTCGAGGTGATGGGGCTTGGTCGCGCCGACGATCGGTGCGGTGATTGCCCGCTTTTGCAGCACCCATGCGAGCGCTATCTGTGCGCGCGGAACGCCCCGTGCGGCTGCAATTTCGGCGACTCGTTCGACGATCTTGCGGTCGGCGGCTTCGGTTGCGGCGTAGAGCCCACGGCCGAATACGTCGGTCTCGGCGCGCGCGCTGGCAGTATCCCAGTCGCGGGTCAGCCGGCCGCGAGCGAGAGGGCTCCAGGGAATCACGCCTATGCCTTCGCTTTCGCACAGCGGCAGCATTTCGCGTTCTTCCTCACGGTACAACAGGTTCACGTAATTCTGCATCGTGACGAAGCGGGTCCAGCCGTTGTCTTTCGTAACATGGAGTGCCTTGGAAAATTGCCACGCATACATCGACGATGCGCCAATGTGGAGTGCCTTGCCGGCTTTCACCACATCGTGGAGCGCTTCCATGGTTTCTTCGATGGGGGTGTCGTAGTCCCAACGGTGAATCTGATAGAGATCGACATAGTCGGTGCCCAGGCGCCGCAAGCTCGCATCGATCTCGGCCATGATGGCCTTGCGTGACAAGCCGGCGCCGTTGGGCCCCTTGTGCATGCGGCCATGCACCTTGGTTGCGAGCACGATCTCATCGCGACGCGCGAAATCCTTGAGCGCGCGGCCGACGATTTCTTCGCTGGTGCCGTCGGAATAGACGTTGGCCGTGTCGAAAAAGTTGATGCCGAGTTCCAGCGCTTTCTTAATGAAGGGACGTGCCTGCTCATCGTCGAGCACCCACGGATGCGAGCCACGCTCGGGCACGCCATAGCTCATGCAGCCCAGACATAGGCGCGAGATGTCGATGCCGGTGCGGCCAAGTTTCACGTATTTCATGGTGTCGCTCCCTTTGAGGTGCTGTAGTGCGGTCAAGCCGGTGCGAGGACTGTGCACAAGCCGGTGCAACCCTAGCCTACGCCGGTTCGTGCAAGGCCGCCGGACGTGAGCCGTTCGGGCTCGATCCAGCGCGAGTCCGATGAGTTGCCTCACGAGTTACCTTACTAAGGCGCTTCTCCGAGGGTAGTGCATGAACCGCGGCGCTACAGTATAGGAAGTCAGAACTAACGCGATTCATTAGAAAAATTGGAAGGGCTTATGAAGAAAATCGCATAGTGTGGGTGCCTAGGCGAGGCCGGCAAGCAGCGTTTTTTCAGCTTCGGCAAAATGCTGCTGCAGAAATTCCACACACACGCGGATCTTGACGGAGGTCGAGAGCCGCTGCGGATGCACGGCCCAAATGTTGGCCTCCTGACGAATCGCCGGCAGGATATGGACCAGTTCCCCCGTGTGCAAATACGGTGCTAGATCCCAGACCGAGCGCAAAATGATGCCGCGTCCCTCGATCGCCCAACGCCGGACGATCTCTCCGTTATTGCTGGCGAGCGGGCCGGTGACCTTGACCATGCGCTCCTTGTCGCCTTCCTTGAAGCTCCAGGTGCCGAACGGATGATCGCGTTCCTTGATCACCAGGCAGTCATGGCTCGCCAGAT
>Ga0302220_10002682_pt1 | contig 12817 bp, 10 predicted proteins | sample II_Palsa_E1_3_FD_194572 | JGI IMG/M metagenome (GOLD analysis project Ga0302220, IMG submission 194572) | Peat permafrost microbial communities from Stordalen Mire near Abisko, Sweden - II_Palsa_E1_3 | ecosystem: Environmental > Terrestrial > Soil > Palsa > Peat permafrost | place: Sweden... | reverse complement strand
TGGTTTCCACGCGTTGCCCGGGCTCTGTCTGAGCGCCCGGATCATTCCAAGAGGTCATCATGAAACGAGTTACTGCTGTCATTAAACCGTTCAAACTGGACGAAGTGCGCGAAGCGCTTGCCGAAGTTGGCCTGACCGGCCTGACCGTGACCGAAGTGAAAGGCTTCGGTCGCCAGAAAGGTCATACGGAGCTGTATCGCGGCGCCGAATATGTGGTCGATTTCCTGCCGAAAGTGAAGGTGGAAGTGGTGATCGCCGCGAATCAGGTGGAGCAGGTGATCGACGCGATTGTCGGCGCTGCGCGTACCGGCAAGATCGGCGACGGCAAGATTTTCGTCACGGAAGTGGAACGTGTGATCCGCATCCGCACCGGCGAACAGGACGAAGCGGCGGTTTGAATCGGTTTGAGTCCGCCCGCAACCGTCAGCGCGGCAATGTGATCCTGAATCGATAGGTCACGAGCCGCGCTGCCAGGATCAGGCTGGTCGCAAGCGCAGCGCTCGCGTCGGCCGCCGTGCCGATGCTAACCAGCGCAATGTAGGCCCAGCAACCGATGAAGGCGCAGGTTGCATAAGGCCGCGAGTCGCGCAAGATCATCGGTACCTCGTTGCACAGCACGTCGCGCAGCACCCCACCGAATACCCCCGTAATGACCCCCATCATCACCGATGTAAACATCGGCAGATCCATGGCGATCGCCAACGATGTGCCGCCGATGCTGAATAAACCGAGCCCGATGGCATCGGCAATCAGCAACACGCGCCGGGTGATCACGCCCGAGATCGGTTTCAGGATGAACGGTGCGAAAAGCGCCAGCACGAACACGGCCACCACGTAGTTCTGGTGCTCGACCCAGTAGAACGGGCGCCGTTCCAGCAGCAAATCCCTAAGTGTGCCGCCGCCGAACGCGGTCAGGAATGCGATGACGAACGAGCCGACTATATCGAGTTGGCGCCGGCGCGCTTCGATCAGGCCGGAAATCGCATAGGCGAAAATCGCGATGCCTTCCATCCCTGTCAGCAGGTCGGAAATCCGCAGATGCACGGGCGGGACCGTCATGGTTGTCCGTGACGAAGCTGGCTGCCCGGCTGCAGCAGGACCACGACCGCGCCGGCGCCGCCGTCATGCGGCCGTGCCTGGCAAAAGGCGATCACTTCCTCTTTTTGCACCAGCCAGGCGCGCACCTTTCCTTTGAGCACCGGCTGCTTGTTCAGCGAGCCCAGGCCTTTGCCATGTATCACGCGGATGCATCGCAGGCCGCGCTTGACGCTGTCGCGCAGCATGTCGGCCAAGGCGACGCGCGCTTCTTCGCGGCGCATGCCGTGCAAATCGATCTGAGCCTGGACGATCCATGCGCCGCGGCGTAATTTGCGCACCACGTCGCCGCTCACGCCGGGCCGGCAAAACGACACCGATTCGTCGATTTCGAGCATGCATTCCGGATCGAATTCGTCGGAAATGGCTTCCGTGAGAACCGCGGCTTCGTCGCGTTGGGTTTGCAGCGGCAGCGGCAATGGGGTGGCGCGAGCGCGCACGATGCGCGGCGGCGTGCTGAGCGGCTGGACTGCGCCGATTTCGTTGCGAAATACATTGGCGGCGAGTTCGGCTTCGCGGATCCGCTCGGCTTCCTGGGCGCGCACTTGCGCGCGGCGCTCGGTTTCGCTGGCCAAAGTTTCACGTAAGGCACCGAGCGCATCGAGACTGCGCAAGCGGGCGTTGGCCCGCTGCGGTTGCGATTGCGGATGCGCTGGCGATTGCTGCGGGGATCGAGACCCGGCGGGCACGCTCGAGCTTGTCGTTTCGCGACGCGTCAAGCTTGCGCGCGGCAGCAGTTTCTCAGCCGGATGGCCGGAGCGCTTGGGACGCGGGGAAGAAGGGGTAGAGGCCATGGCGGAAGATACGCAGTAGCAGAATTCGATACGCGAGTATGCCGCAGGCGGCCGGCCGCCGGGGGCCTGGCTCGATCAAAAACCCGGTCGGCGCGGTTCTCCGCAACCCGACCGGTGCGGCTTCAGTGCGAACCACCTTCCTCGATATAGCGCTGGGCGTCGAGTGCGGCCATGCATCCCGTGCCTGCGCTGGTAATGGCCTGGCGATAGACGTGATCCTGCACGTCGCCGGCCGCGAACACGCCCGGCACGCTGGTGGCGGTCGCATGGCCGTTCAGACCGGTGCGGGTCACGATATAGCCATTTTTCATCTCCAGCTGGCCGGCGAAGATGTCGGTATTGGGTTTGTGGCCGATCGCCACGAACACGCCCTGCAGCGCCAGATCGGTGGTCGCGCCCGTGTCGCGGTGCTTGAGACGGATGCCGGTGACACCGCTGTCGTCGCCCGTGACCTCGTCGAGCACATGGTTCCACTTGATATCGATCAGGCCTTCCTTCACCTTGGCGAGCAGGCGGTCGACCAGAATCGGCTCGGCGCGGAATTTGTCGCGGCGATGCACGATGGTGACCTTTTTCGCGATATTCGACAGGTACAGCGCCTCTTCGACCGCGGTATTGCCACCGCCGATCACCGCCACTTCCTGCTGCTTATAGAAAAAGCCGTCGCAGGTCGCGCAAGCCGATACACCCTTTCCCATGAACAGCTCCTCGGACGGCAGCCCCAGGTACTGGGCCGAAGCACCGGTCGAGATGATCAGCGCGTCGCAGGTATATTCGGCGTTGTCGCCGATCAGGCGCAGCGGCCTCTCGCCGAGCTTGGCGGTGTGGATATGATCGAAGATCATTTCCGTGTTGAAACGCTCGGCATGTTCGAGAAAACGTTGCATCAATTCCGGCCCCTGTACGCCGAGGGGGTCGGCCGGCCAGTTTTCGACGTCCGTGGTGGTCATCAATTGACCGCCCTGAGCCATGCCGGTGATCAGCACGGGTGAAAGGTTGGCGCGTGCGGCGTACACCGCGGCGGTATAACCGGCGGGGCCTGAGCCGAGGATCAGGACTTTAGCGTGCTTGACTGCTGACATGGATACGTTCCATCAAGAATGCGGCAGCGCCACGGAAATCGGGGCGGCACCGGCATTTCAGTATATGAATTGCCTAGGGGCAAGAAACACCACTATTATAAAGCGGCTCGCCGATTTAAGAATTCGATCCTATCAATCGAGCCCATAGCCTGCGGCGCATCGGGCGCGCAGCGTGTCGGACACGGGCCGCAACGTATTTACGCGGGAAATTGTCCGGCTCGCCGGTCCGACAGATTACAATTAGGCTCACCGATTCAGGCGGGCGCACGCCCGCGAAGCACACGGCAATCAATGGCGAAACTCAATTACTCTTCAAGCACTCCCACGCTGCCACACCGCATGTCACGGCTGGTCTCCGAAATTCGCTGGCTGGCGCAGATCCTGGTGGCGGTTTTTGTCTTTATAGCGCTGCTGAGCTATAGCTCTCACGATCCCAGCTGGATCCACGCCGTACAAGTCGATCGCATTGCCAATTGGGGCGGCCGCGTCGGCGCCTGGCTGGCCGACATGTTGCTGCTGCTGTTCGGGGTGTCGGCCTATGGCTGGGTGGTCCTGCTGTTGCGCCGCGCCGGTGCGCTCTATCGGCTCTTGACCGAAAGTGAGCGCCAAGCGGCGCAGCCGCCGCGCAAAGGCGATAGCGACGAACCGGCCGCCAAGCCCGATATGAGCTGGATCGCCGAAGCGGTGGCCTTTGTGCTGCTGATGCTGTCGAGCTGCGCGCTCGAATCGCTGCGCCTGTGGTCGCTCAGGCTTCATTTTCATCTGCCGCGCTCGACCGGCGGCGTGCTCGGCGACGCGTTCGGCAATGCCGTGGCGCGCGCGTTCGGCTTTACCGGCGGCACGCTGGTGCTGCTGTTCCTGTTTGCGGTCGGATTGTCGTTGTTTTTCCGTTTTTCCTGGCTGAGCACCGCCGAAAAGCTCGGCGGCCTGCTGGTTGGGCTGGTCACCGGCTTCCAGTTGCGCCAGGAAGCGGTGCGCGATCGTAAGCTGGGTGAGGTCGCGGCCGAACGGCGCGAGGGCAAGGTCGAGCAAGTGCGGGTGCGTTTCGAGGACCACGAGCCGGTGATGATCGTGCCCCCAGTGGTTACCGTGGCGAAATCCGAACGCGCAGAGAAAGAAAAACAAGTGCCGTTGTTTGGCGACCTGCCCGACAGCACCTTGCCGCCGCTTGCGTTGCTGGACGCGCCGGCTGCTGTCCAGGAGACCATCGCCGCCGATACGCTGGAGTACACCTCGCGGCTGATCGAGAAGAAGCTCAAGGATTTCGGCGTCGAAGTGAGCGTGGTGGCCGCCTATCCGGGCCCGGTCGTCACGCGCTACGAAATCGAACCGGCCACCGGCGTGAAGGGCAGCCAGATCGTCAATCTGGCCAAGGACCTGGCGCGTGCGTTGTCGCTGGTCTCGCTGCGGGTGGTCGAAACCATACCGGGCAAGAATTTCATGGCGCTCGAATTACCGAACCCGCGGCGCCAGACGGTGCGGCTATCGGAAATTCTCGGCTCCGAAGTGTATGCGAACGCGGCGTCGATGCTGACCATGGGGCTGGGCAAGGATATCGGCGGCAAGCCGATCTGCGCCGACCTCGGCAAGATGCCGCACTTGCTGGTGGCCGGCACCACCGGTTCGGGCAAGTCGGTCGGGATCAACGCGATGATCTTGTCGCTGTTGTACAAGGCGACCGCCGACCAGGTCCGGATGATCCTGATCGACCCCAAGATGCTCGAAATGAGCGTCTACGAAGGCATTCCCCATCTGCTGTGCCCGGTCGTGACCGATATGCGGCAGGCCGGCAACGCCTTGACTTGGGCCGTGGCGGAAATGGAGCGGCGCTACAAGCTGATGAGCAAACTCGGCGTGCGGAATCTGGCCGGCTACAACACCAAGATCGACGAAGCCGCCAAGCACGAAGAGAAGATTCCGAACCCGTTCAGCCTGACGCCCGATGCGCCGGAACCGCTGGAACGCCTGCCGCACATCGTGGTGGTGATCGACGAGCTGGCCGACTTGATGATGGTGGTCGGCAAGAAGGTCGAAGAGCTGATTGCGCGGATCGCGCAAAAAGCTCGCGCTGCCGGCATCCACCTGATTTTGGCCACGCAGCGCCCATCGGTCGATGTGATTACCGGCCTGATCAAGGCCAACGTGCCCACGCGGATTGCCTTCCAGGTTTCATCCAAGATCGACTCGCGTACGATACTCGACCAGCAGGGCGCCGACACGCTGCTGGGCATGGGCGACATGTTGTACCTGCCTTCGGGTAGCGGCTTGCCGGTGCGCGTGCATGGCGCGTTCGTGTCCGACGAGGAAGTGCATCGCGTGGTCAACAAGCTCAAGGAGCAGGGCGAGCCCAACTATGTCGAAGGCTTGCTGGAAGGCGGCCTGGCCGGTGACGGCGAAAACACCATGGACGGTTCGCCGGGAACTGGCGCGGGTGCCGGGGAGTCCGATCCTTTGTACGATCAAGCTGTCGAAGTGGTGATCAAGCACAAGCGCGCATCGATTTCGCTGGTGCAGCGTCATTTGCGCATCGGCTATAACCGCGCTGCGCGCTTGCTCGAACAAATGGAACAATCGGGGATGGTCTCGACGATGGCGTCCAACGGCAACCGGGAGATCCTGGTGCCGAACCGCGAAGAATAGAACCTGAGCGCCTGCGAACGACAAACCCGCCGCCGCCCCTCCGCGAACCGGACGAACCCCGAACACTGGAGTTTAAATGAAGTTATTTTCCAATAGCAGGCTGGCCCGTCAAGCTGTTGTCGCCACGCGCATGGCGTTGGCCGGCGGCTTACTGGTTGTTGCCAGCCATGCCATGGCCAGCGGCACCGAAGCGTTGAAGAATTTTGTCGCTCAAGTGCATTCGGCTTCGGGTGAATTCTCGCAGCGTCAGATCAAGGCGCCCAGCGCCGGTTCGGCCAGCGCCGCGATGTCGCAATTGAGCGGCGCTTCCACGGGTACGTTCTCGTTTGCGCGGCCCGGCAAATTTATCTGGGATTACCACACGCCCTATGAACAATTGCTGGAGGCCGATGGCGAAACGCTGTTCGTCTACGACAAAGACCTGAACCAGGTTACCGAACGCAAATTGGGTAACGCGTTGGGGGCTAGCCCGGCAGCGATCCTGTTCGGCAGCAACGATCTCGCCGCGCATTACACGACGCGCGATGCCGGCGTCAAAGAAGGCATCGACTGGGTGGAGCTCACGCCCAAAGACAAAGACACGCAGTTCCAGCGCGTCGGCATTGGTTTCGGCACGGGCGCCGAAAATGGCGAGTTGAAGGCGATGGAATTGCACGATGTGTTCGGCAACGTGACATTGCTCACCTTCAGCAAAATCCAGAAAAACCCGTCGTTGCCGGCCAACACGTTTCAGTTCACCGTGCCTAAGGGCGCTGACGTGATCAAAGGCTGATCCAAGGCTGCTCAAGGGCAGATGCTCATCGGCTAATCATCGACTAATCAACGGCTAATCAGAGGCGGACATCGCGCCGAGGAGTGGCCAGCACGTCGCGATAAATCGCCATCAACTGTTCGAAGTTGCGCTCGGGCGTGTACTTGTCGAGATAGTCGGCGCGTGCGTTGCGCCCCATCGCCTGCAGCGCGGCCGGATGGGCTTCGGCCCAGGCTATCTTGTCGGCCAGGTCGCGCGCGTCACCCGGCTCGCACAACAAGCCCGTTAGCCCCTCGTCGATCAATTCCCGCAGCGCACCCGACCGGCTGCCGATGACCGGCAAGCTGCAGGCAAACGCTTCCACGACGGTCAACGGCATCACTTCATGCCACACACTGGGCAGCACGAGGTAGGCCGCGCGGCGCATGGCGGACAACACCTCGGGGTGATTTCGCGCGCCCAGGCTACGCACTTGATCGTGTGCGTCGGCCTCCGCCTGCATCGGCCCGACGCCGATCATGTCGATATGCATGTTCGGCAATAGACGCAGCGCTTCGAGCAAAACCTTGACGCCTTTTTCACGCGATAGTCGGCCGACAAACAAGGCGCCGCTGCGTGGCACCTCGTCGTGCGTGGCCACGGCTGCGGCCACGAGATTCGGCTTGATCGAAATGCGCTCCGCAGGCAGGCCGCCTTCGATGAATTTGTCGCGGCAAAAGCGGTTCAGCGCGATATAGCGCGTCACCTTGCGGTTGAAGGTGCCGACGGCCCGGTGCACGCCGAGCATCGCGGCGACCGCGGCGGACTGCGTCGCCGATTCGTGATAGCAGCGATGCACCACACCACGCCAGGGAAGCTTGCCCAGGCAGTCCTCGCACACACGGTCCTCGCGCAGAAACATGGCTTGAGGGCACAGCAGGCGAAAGTTGTGCAAGGTCTGGATCACCGGTACGCCCGCGCGCGCGGCCTCCCAGTATAGGGACGGCGAGACCAGCGGAAAACTGTTATGAGCGTGGATCAGGTCGGGTTGGAATTCGCGGATGCGTGCACGCACATCGGCGGTAGTCATCGACGACCACAGCGTTTCCTTGGTGGCGACGACGCGCGGCATGTCGTTGATGTTCGCATTGTCCCTGTCATAGGTTTCGACGTGCTGTCCGCCGTCGCGCAACAGTTCTATTTCCGCATTCCTGACCGTGTCCTCGCCGCCGAGCCATTGATAGGCGTTGTGAACCACGAGTATCTTGAGTGGTGGCTCGCTTGCCGCCGCGCGCAGGTTCGCCAAGCCCGTCTCGGTCGGCATGTTCATGCGTGTGCCCCAGGCGGGGATGTAACGGATGCTGTCAACATGTCTCGCGTCCCTCCGCGAGATGTTCGCCGCGTTGCAGCGCCACCCAGCGGCCGGCACTTGTGCGGGCCGCTGCCCGCTTCACCGCTCCACCCGACGATGATCATGTAGCGGCGCCTCGCGATGCCACTGTTTCAGATGAGATTTCGTAAGGCCGCCGAGCCGGCTCAAGAAAACCGAGGATGACTGTACGAGAGGTTTGAAACGCGGACCGGTTTGCGCTTTGATTTGCCGCAAGCTCCAGTGCAATTGGGTCGCGCGACTCCTCAGGCTGCGCGCCGTGTCCTGGGTGTGGATGGCGACCAGCCCCCAGCGGTTGATCGCGATGCGAAAGCTGCTTGTGCGCGTGATGTTGTCGCGGCTCCAGTAAGCCTTGAAGCTTTCCGAGCCAACACCGAAATCGAGGTCCTTGCCCTGTTCCAAAGCCCACTTGACGCAGTGTTCGATCACGATGGAAATGGGCGAGAATTTGGAATAACGCTCGTCGAAGGCCGCGATCAATCCGGTGACACATGACTCGCCGATACCGACCACTGACGCCGCGAGCGGCACGCCGTCCAGCGTGACCACGAACAGCCGCGCCATGGCGTCTCCGGCCGGGGGATCGAGCATGTCGACGAGGAAGTCCCGATACGCCAATGAGTGCAGCCAGTCGCCTCGCTTGCCGGTCCGATCGATCCACTCGCGCTTGCGGGCAAGCAACCAATCGACCCAAGCAGCATAGTCTCCGGTGTCTTCGGGACTCAGCATGCGCACAACGAGCTTTCCTTCCTTGGACAGACGGCGCTCGCGGGCGCCCGGTTTCCTGCCGGAAAGCGCACCGAGCGTCGTGCAAAACGCTTGCCAGTCCGTCTCGCCGCGCAGCTTTGCGATAGCAGCGATGGTGCGTTCCCCGACGACCGCGTGGGGCTGCTTCTCGGCGATATCGTATAGGCGGGAGCCTTCGCTCACGTAGGGAAGATCGCAAACGTGCGCGCCACACGAGCGCATGACCGTGCGCCATGTCTCTTCAATGATGGCCGCATTGCCGACCTGCTCGTCCACGAGAATGCTGGTGTGGTCCGCGGTGTCGGGGCTCAACGGGCGAAGCAGGGTCCAGAACAGGAACCGGTATGTAACGAGCGGCCAGACCATGACCAGCCGGCCTTGCTCGCGACACACGATGCAATACAACTGCCGCCCCCTGGGCTTGGCGGAAATACACCAACACAACCAGCAAACGGCGAAGGCCTGATGGTAGCGACCGTTTGCTCTGGACCAAAGAGCATCCCATTCGCTTTGCAAGGCGCGAAATGCATCCGGGTCCGTGACAATTTCGAATTGCGATCGAGAGGGGCTCATATCGACTCCGAAACAGCAAAAATAAAATGTTGTATGGGATCGCCGCGGAAAGGCCTCGTGACGGATCCTCTCAAGTGCCTCTAGGGTCGTCTGTGTGCTGCCGTACGAAAAAATGAGGCTCGATGATCCCGCGCACAGGTGCAGCATTGCCACACGAAATCCGGTCTGCTTCAGGGCGTCCACGATCGATAAAGCGTCGACAAAGGTATCGAGAATTGGTGCGCACGCTGCGTGCGTCCCGCAGATCTGAATTCATCGCCTGGAGCTCCGTCCAACAGGACCGCTCGGAACGGCGTCTTCAATCGTTCGGATGGAGACTAACGTTTAAAAAGTAAAATAGGAAAACTAAATAAAATGTTCGATGCCGTTTTTTCAGAAGTTCGGACATCGTTGCCGGCTTGTGTTGGCAAGCATGCACAGTATGACTTCATGCGTTTCCGATGTGCCGTCGGAGTGTGGTGAGGGTGAGACTCGCAGGCGCGCACGTCGGATCGGACAGTTATTTTGGCAATTGCATACTAATTGGAGTGTGCTGCTGGCACCCGGTGCGTAAGAAAACCGTAAGCAATTTGACCGATTTTGACCCGCTTTTGATCCGTTCCGCCGCCGAAGACCAGCGTAGCCGCCACGGCGGCTGAAAAGTGCCGACCCGTGCCGGCCCGAACGCACTGGCATAATGCCTGTCTGACATCAGGCGTAGCAGCTCGCACCGCTACGCCCGTTTTGATCCGCTGCATTGAGTTATCAGTGTTTGCGTTACTGCGACTTATCGCCGGAACCGACCCATGTTCGAGGTAAACCAGCCTGCTGCACCGCTCGCCGAGCGGCTGCGGCCCAAGACCATAGACGCCGTGATTGGCCAAAAGCATCTGCTTGGGCCCGGCAAGCCATTGCGCGTTGCGTTCCAGTCCGGCCAGGCGCACTCGATGATCCTGTGGGGCCCCCCGGGCGTAGGTAAGACCACGCTGGCCCGTTTGATGGCCGAGGCGTTCCATGCGGAATTCATCTCGCTTTCGGCGGTGCTTTCGGGCGTCAAGGAAATCCGCGAAGCGGTCGAGACGGCACGCATCCACCAAGCGCATGGACACCAGACGCTGGTGTTTGTCGACGAGGTGCATCGTTTCAACAAGAGCCAGCAGGATGCCTTCTTGCCGCATGTGGAGTCGGGGCTGTTCGTGTTTGTCGGCGCGACCACCGAGAATCCTTCGTTCGAAGTCAATGGTGCGCTGTTGTCGCGCGCGGCAGTGTATGTGCTGAAAAGCTTCGACGATGCCGAGTTGGGCGAGATGCTGGAGCGGGCCTGCGAGGAACTGGGCGGCTGCCGTTTCAGCGACGCTGCACGCCATCTGATCGTAGCTTCAGCCGATGGCGATGGGCGCAAGTTGCTCAACAATATCGAAATCGTGGCGCGCGCCGCGGCCGCGCAAAACGTGACCGAGATCGACGAGGCTATGCTGGGCAGCGCGCTGGCGGAAAACCTGCGACGTTTCGACAAGGGCGGCGACGCGTTCTACGACCAGATCAGCGCGCTACATAAATCGGTACGCGGCAGCAATCCGGACGCCGCCTTGTACTGGTTCTGCCGCATGATAGACGGCGGGGCGGACCCCCGTTACCTGGCGCGCCGGATTGTGCGCATGGCGTGGGAAGACATCGGGCTCGCCGACCCGCGCGCCGCGCGCATCACGCTCGATGCGGCCGAAACCTACGAGCGGCTCGGTTCGCCCGAAGGCGAACTGGCGTTGGCGCAGGCGCTGATCTATCTGGCGGTCGCGCCCAAATCGAACGCGGGCTACAACGCGTACAACGCGGCGCGTCGTCATGTCGGGCAGGATCAGTCGCGCGGCGTGCCGGTTCATCTGCGCAATGCGCCCACCAAGCTGATGAAGGAGTTGGGCTACGGTCACGAGTACCGCTATGCGCACGACGAACCCGAAGCGTACGCCGCCGGCGAGGTGTACTTGCCGGACGGCATGCGCGAGCCCGGTTGGTACGCGCCGGTACCACGCGGACTCGAGCAGAAAATCGGCGACAAGCTCGCTCATTTGCGCGCACTTGACGCGCGATGGCGGCGTGACCATCCGGACGAATCTTGAACGCAGTAGTGGCTGGCGGTAGCAAAAGCGCCGGAGTGGGATGCCGGTGCGATAAAATCACGAGATTACTGCGGGATACCGCAGGCTGACTTTAACCGACGCCGCAAGCGTCCTTCACACCACAGAAATCCATGCTCGATATTCAACTGCTGCGCAAAGACATCGATGCGGTCGCCCGCCGACTGGCCGACCGCGGCTACACGCTCGACGTCGCGGCCTTCCAGACCCTGGAAGCCGAACGTCGCGAAATCCAGACGCGCACCGAAGATCTGCAGGCGCGCCGCAATAGTTTGTCCAAGCAAATCGGCGCGCTCAAGGGGCGTGGCGAGGACACCTCGGCGGTCATGGCCGAAGTGGGCGGCATCGGCGACACGCTCAAGGCGTCGGCCGCGCAACTCGACGCGCTGCAGGCACAACTGGCCGATCTGCTGCTCGGCGTGCCCAATGTGCCGCACGAAAGCGTGCCGGCCGGGCGCGACGAAACAGGCAATCTCGAAGTGTTGCGCTGGGGTACGCCTCGGCAATTCGATTTCGAGGTGAAAGATCACGTGGACGTGGGTGGACCGCTCGGCCTCGATTTCGATACGGGCGCCAAGTTGTCGGGCGCGCGCTTTACCGTGCTGCGCGGCCAGATCGCCCGGCTGCATCGTGGCCTCGCGCAGTTCATGCTCGACACGCACATCGCCGAGCATGGCTACAACGAGGTCTACGTGCCTTACATCGTCAACGCGGCATCGATGCGTGGTACGGGGCAGTTGCCGAAATTCGAGGAAGACCTGTTCAAAGTGCCGCGCAAGACTGGCGAGGGCGATGGCGAAGGTGAGCGGGTCGAGAATTTCTATCTGATCCCGACTGCCGAGGTGCCGGTGACGAATTTTGTGCGTGATGAGATTGTCGCGCTCGATACGCTGCCGCAGAAATACGTTGCCCACACGCCGTGCTTCCGCTCGGAAGCGGGCAGCTACGGGCGCGACACCCGCGGCATGATCCGCCAACATCAGTTCGATAAAGTCGAGATGGTGCAACTGGTGCAGCCCGAACATTCGATGGCGGCGCTGGAGGAACTGGTCGGGCACGCCGAGACGATTCTGCAGAAACTGGAATTGCCTTATCGCAAGGTGTTGCTGTGTACGGGCGATATGGGTTTTGGCAGCGCCAAGACTTATGACCTTGAAGTGTGGATTCCGGCGCAGAACGCCTATCGCGAAATTTCTTCGTGCTCGAATATGGAAAGCTTCCAGGCGCGGCGCATGCATGCACGGTTTCGCAATGCGCAAGGCAAACCCGAGTTGCTGCATACGTTGAACGGTTCGGGTCTGGCGGTGGGCCGCACGCTGGTGGCCTTGCTGGAAAATTACCAGAATGCCGATGGCTCGGTGACGGTGCCTCAGGCCTTGCGCCCGTATGTGGGTGGGTTGGAGCGCATGACGGTGGCGGGCTAAGTGGGATTAGAAGCGGGATTAAGCAGCGCCTTATGGGAATGCGAATTCACTGCAAAGGATGCTTGGAAAGCGCGCAGGGTTCGGCTATAATCTCGGACTTCGCCGTAGTTGAGTGCGGCGTGCACGTGTAGCAAAGACCTCAGGAAAGGTGGCAGAGTGGTCGAATGCGCCAGACTCGAAATCTGGTTTACGGTTCTTCCGTAACGTGGGTTCGAATCCCACCCTTTC
>Ga0302220_10002676_pt1 | contig 12843 bp, 8 predicted proteins | sample II_Palsa_E1_3_FD_194572 | JGI IMG/M metagenome (GOLD analysis project Ga0302220, IMG submission 194572) | Peat permafrost microbial communities from Stordalen Mire near Abisko, Sweden - II_Palsa_E1_3 | ecosystem: Environmental > Terrestrial > Soil > Palsa > Peat permafrost | place: Sweden... | reverse complement strand
GCCCAACTGCAATCTCGACAACAATAACTACTGCTCCAATCCCGTATCCGTCAGCAGCTACCTCTATAACGCCAGCCGGATCGACTACAACTACTCCGACTACGATCACATCTGGGCAAAGTTCTCCCGCGACGGACCAAGAAACCAGCCCACCATCGACATACCTAACGTCGCCAATACCTCTGCCTTCAACGGCTGGACCGACGATCACTACGAAGTCTCCTGGAGCCACATCTTCTCGCCCCGTATCTCCAACGAAGCTCGCTTCGGCTACGTCTCCGAAGAAAACTTCAGCTCGCCGTTGCCGGCCAACGCAAGCGCTCTTGGTCTGCAGGGCGTTCCTCTCACCCAGTTTCCCTCTGTCAAGACCACGGAATACGCCAGCTTCGGTGCAGGCTCCTTCGCCAGAACCAGGGACGGCCACTACATCCTGAACGATGCAGTGGTTATGCAGATTGGTCGCCACAGCCTCTCTATCGGGGGCGAGTTCATGCGATACGCCTACAGCTACTACACGCCCGGCGTACTCGCCGGAAGCTATAACTTCACCGGTATGTTTACCGCTGTGCCCGGACAGACCGGCATCGGTCTAGCCGACCTTCTCCTCGGCCTGCCCGCCACCACAACCATCAACACAACCAACACCATCTTCCACGAAAATCTGAACTACTTCGCGGGCTACCTCCAGGACGACTACAGACTCTTCACCAACCTCACTATCAACATCGGCCTGCGCTACGAGTTCGACGGACCCTTCTCCGAAATTCACAACAACATGTACACCTTCAACCCCAACGTCATCGATCCCACCACCGGCAAGCAGGGTGGAATTCAGTTCGCAGGATTCGACGGCGCTCCTCACAGCCTCATTCCCAATATCTACACCGGTATCCTGCCTCGCGTCGGTTTTAACTACCATGCCTTCCGCAATACCGTGGTTCGCGGCGGTTACGGAATCTACCAGTTGCCCAGCATCGGTTACGGCACCACTGGCCTCACCTCGGCCTCTACCGTCAACGCAACCTTCCAGAGCTCCGACGGAGTTACTCCCGCCTATGAGCTCTCGCAGGGCGTTCCCCCTTACTCTCCCAACGTCGGCGCCAATGGTCAGCAGCTGATCCCCACCAGTCTCACCAGCCCCTCATCGAGCGTCACCCAGTTGCCGCAACACGCCGTTCTCCCCTACCTGCAGGAGTGGCAGCTTGGCATACAGCAGGATCTCAGCCACAACTGGATCGCCGAGATCGACTACGAGGGCAATCACGGTGTGCATCTGCCTATCGAGGTGCCCATCAACCAGATCGCTCCCACCCCCGGCTGCTGTCTCGGCGTGAAGAACGCTCAGAGCCTTCGTCCCTATCCTCAGTTCCTCACCATCACCTCCCTCGTCAATGGTGGAGCGTCAGCATACGCGGCTCTGCTCGCAACCCTCAGCCACCGCTGGAGCAACGGCATCTCCGTGCGTGCCGCCTACACCTGGGCTCATACCCTGGACGATGTCGATGGCCCGTCACGCGCCGACTCCGTATTCGTCCAGAACTACTACAACCTCCATGCCCAGTGGGGAACAGCAATGACCAACATTCCCCAACGTTTCTCCCTCTCCGCCGTATACGCTCTGCCCGTCGGAGCAGGCGGCAGATTTCTCCCCCATACACCCGTCGTCTCGCAGGTCATCGGACATTGGAAGGTCAGCACCGTATCTCAGTTCCAGGTGGGCTACCCGTACAATATCTCGCAGGGAGATGGCCTCAACATCTTCTCTGGTGGGCAGTACGCGACAAAGGTTGGGAACCCCACCATCGCCCATGGTTCGCGCACGGTAGAGAAATGGTTCAACACCGCAGCCTTTACCACTACGCCTTCAGACACTCTCGGCAACGCACCCCGCGCATCGCTCTACGGCCCAGGCCAGAACGTCTGGGACCTCAGCCTCGCGCGCGAGATACCACTATGGGAGCGAGCCACCTTCTCCTTCCGTGCCGACGCGCATAACGCCTTCAACCATCCGCAGTTCTCCGGTCTGGGAACATCCCTCACCAATACCAAAACCTTCGGTACGGTCACAGGCGCAGAAGATCCGCGCATGTTGCTTCTCATCGGCCGCCTCAGATTCTAAAAGCGACGCAACGACAGATATTCCAACGAATAAAAAGACACCTAAAAAGTAACAAAAGGACAAATAGAAAAATGCATAACTCAATCCTGAAGTTCCTCATCGGTTCCACTCTCGCAGGCAGCGTAGCCTTCGCTCAGACAGCGTGGACCCCGAAGGAAGATGGAAAGACCATCAAGGTCATCTCCCACCGCGGCGAGCACCTCCACCACCCCGAAAACACCATGCCCGCCTTCCAGGCCGCCATCGACGCAGGTGCTGACTACTTCGAGCTGGACGTCCGCACCACCTCCGACGGCAAGTTCGTCATCATGCACGACAACACCCTCGACCGCACTACCAACGGCACCGGCGAAGTCTACAAGCACACCTTCGACGAGATTCGCGCCCTCGACGCCGGAGCCAAATTCTCCCCCGCCTTCGCCGGAACCAAAGTCCCAACCCTCGACGAAGCCTTCGATCTGGCCCACGGCAAGATCAACGTCTACGTTGACACCAAATACGCCGACCCCCAGCAGCTGGTCGACACCATCGTGAAGCACGACATGCAGGACCACGTCGTCATCTACGGCAATCCCTTCTTCCTCTATGAAGTTCATAAAATCCGCCCTGCCCTGAAGATTATGCCCGAAGCCAGCAGCCCCGACGTCTGCAAACTGTACGTTCGCGCCATGCAGCCTCAGGTCCTCGCCTTCGACGCCAACGACTTTAAAGACCCCGTCATCGCCTGCGCCACTCAGGCCAACGCAAAGATCTACGTTGACCGCCTCGGCGACGCCGACAACCCCGAAACATGGCAGAAGGCCATCGATCTCGGAGCAGCCGGCATCCAAACCAACCTCCCCGCAGAGCTGGCAACCTACCTGCGCACTCACAACATGGCGACCCACTAATACCCCGCCCACAGCGTCAAAAGCCACAAAACCTTTACAGAACTTCTTTAAGGATTTGTGTCACCAGTAATACTGGCAGGCCAGCTTGCAGATGTGTTGGTAAAGCTGATGGTAGCTGTGTTGTTTTTAACCTTGCCCACGTCATCTTTGGTGCAGCTTTGCTGCGGGCTGTGGATCTGTTCAAAAAAACAAACGATAGAAAGGGAGATAGTGTCCCTTTCTATCGTTTGTTCGACTTCATGTTTAGTCCGGAGGAGCGCCAATTTTGCTGCGATCGTCGTTACGCCATCCTGTTCTCCTGTTGATCTTCGCCGTTCCCTTAATGCCGTTGCAGTTCGCTGCCCAGGTGCCGTCCAGGCTTCCGTCAGTGCCCTTGTTCGAATCGATCCTGGCTCGCATTCCAGCCGACTATCGCGCCGAGGTGAACGCGAAGATCAGGCAGACCGAAGAGATTCAGCAGCAGGCAGAGAAGATGCCGGTCGATGAACTCGTCGCAACCGTGCTACACATTCTCGGGGATATGCCATCGGAGTCCGCGTTCCTGCTCGACCGGCTCGAGAAAGAGCCCTCCCCAGCACTCCGCATCGATCTCATTCGAGCACTCGAAAAGCACTGGCAGGGCAACCAGGATCTGTCGGTCCTCGAGAGCCATGCATCGTCCGACTCCGACGTGACCGTCTCCATCGCCGCCGCCGAGATGCTCAAGACCATCCGCATCGACTCCCTGAACCGTCTGCTGAACGCGCGGCTGGGGGCAGCCGTGGCCGCCCGCGATGTGCACAGTGCGGGCCTGGTACTGGACGAGCAAAAGCTGCTGCAGCAGGCGCGCTACGGGATCGCCTTTCCCGCGTTCATGCGTGTTCCGCCGCCACTCTTCTCCGTCGTCCCGGCAGGCAGGCCGATTCGCGTCCTGGCATTCGGCGACTTTGGAACCGGTTCAGCGGCGCAGAAGCAAACCGCTGCAGCGATGGTGGCGTATCACAAGATCCATCCCTTTGATTTCGGCTTGACTCTCGGCGACAACTTCTACGCCCGCGGCATGAACAGCCCCGACGATCCGCGCTGGCAGACACAGTGGGAACAACTCTACAGCCCGATGCACATTCCGATTTATGCCGTGCTCGGCAACCATGACTGGAGCGGCCCCGACAGCCCCGCGGCGGAGATTATCTATTCGGCCAAAAGCCAGAGCTGGCACATGCCTGCACCATATTACACTTTCACCGCTGGCTCCGTGCAGTTTTTCGCCTTCGATACTCCAGCGGTTGATGAAGCGGAGTTGAAGTGGCTCGATGAGGAACTTACTAAAAGCACCGCGCAGTGGAAGGTAGTCTACGGCCACTACCATATTTACTCGGCGACGCGCGGCGACAACAAAGAACTCATCGCGCGACTTCTGCCCGTTCTTAAGAAGCACAACGTCGATGTATATCTGAACGGCCACGACCACAACCTGCAGGAGCTGAAGCCGGAGGGTAGAGTTCACTTCTTTGTCAGTGGCGGGGGCGGCGCTGGTCTCTACGAGATGAATCCATACGACCGCTCCGTCTTCCGGCAGAAGGTCAACGGCTTCACAGTTCTTGAGGCCGACGGTAAGACCCTTGCAATTTGTTTTATAGGCACGGATGGAAGTGAACTGTATCGTCGAACCCTCACTAAATAAACGGCTACTGAAAGACGGACGAGTGACGCGTCGTGGCTTTCTCTCTGGAGCCGCGGCGGTCGTCGCCGGATTTGCCGGAGGCCCAGCATGGGCAGCTATGCCGGGACACGACTCGCCAGCTGATGTCACACTGCGCATCGGCCCGGTGAAAGCTGACGTTGCTCCCGGAAAAACGATTCTCACCACGGGATACAACGGCAGCGTACCAGGGCCGCTGATTCGTCTGCGCGAAGGTGTTTCTGTCACCGTGGACCTCTTCAACGACACCGATATTCCGGAGTATGTGCACTGGCATGGCTTTCCTTTGCGTGCAGCCCTCGATGGCACGCAGGAGGAGAACAGCATGTCTGTACCGCCGCATGGGCATCTTTGCTATCGCATGACGCCACAGATCGCCGGTTCGCGATGGGTGCATTCGCATGTGATGACGATGGGCGATCTCACCGTGGGCGTGTACAGTGGCCAGTTCGGGTTCGTCTACGTGGAGCCTAAGGAGAATCCCGGGCACTACGATCAGGAGATCTTTCTCTCCACGCATGAGTGGGAACCCTTCTACATCGATATGGACGATGATGACAACCCCTCTGCCGTGGAGCAGTTCGGTGAAACCGATTGGGGTTCCACCATGGTCGAGATCGGCTACCGCATAGGTTCTATCAATGGCAAAGCGCTTGGCCACGGCGAACCGATTCGCGTCAAAGAAGGACAGCGCGTTCTGTTCCACATCCTCAACGCCAGTGCGACCGAAAATATTCAGCTTGCTCTTCCTGGTCACGAGTTTCTTGTCACCGCACTCGATGGAAACCCTGTACCGCGGCCTCGTAAAGTTCCTTCGTTTGATCTGGGCGCCGCCGAACGCGTCGACGCAATCGTCGAGATGAGCCGTCCCGGCGTGTGGATCCTTGGCTCGACCGACGACGATGTACGCGGCTCAGGTCTGGGTGTTTTGATCGAGTATGCTGGCCACAGCAGAAGTGCGATGAATACGCGCTCCACCGTTGTGCCGTGGGATTATGCACAGTTCGGTATAGAGGGAGCGCAGCCTCATGCCGACGTAACGCTGCCGATGGTCATCGCGCGCATCCCTGCGGCCGAAAACGGCATGGAGCAATGGACGATCAACGGCAGGAGTTATCGGTCGTCGGATTCATCGGATTCTCCTGTGGTTTTGCGCAAGGGCGTGCGCTACCGGTTCGCATTCCATAACACCAGCTCGGACGCGCATCCGCTGCATCTGCATCGCAGTTCGTTTGAGCTGACGCGCATTGACGGAAAAGTCACAAGCGGACTGCTGAAGGATGTTGTGCTCATCGGCGCTCACCAGCGGATGGAAGTCGATTGGACGCCCGAGCAGGAGGGCCTGATGCTCTTTCATTGTCATAACCAGTTCCACATGGATCGAGGCTTTCAGATGTTATTTGACGTGAGATAAGGCGACAGCTTTACTCATTGCAGCCGATGGTCAAACCCAGACCATGGCCACACCGGACATTGCGAAGACTCATACACTGTTCGTCGTCCCTTACGCTCATCTGCAAACGCAATATTCTCGGTAACCTTCTTTGCGATGCTCCTTAAGAGTTTCCGAACACGAACTACAGCATTCGATTAGCCACGACCTTTGCTGAATCCGCAAAGCTGTTGTGACTCTTTCCTATCTACTCATGCGACCGCGACCAGCCTAATCTCATATCAGCGGTGAGAACAAGCACCGCTGGAGGGAATGCATATGAGGCTGATTTTGGGATTTGTGCTCGCATTCGTGATCGGAGCGTTCTGCCGTCTTGCCAGGATTCCGTCCCCTGCGCCGAACGCTCTTGTCGGCTCGCTGCTCGTGGTAGCGATGAGCGTAGGTTACATCGCGGCAGAGCGAGCACTCGCGCGGCCAGTTCATTCTTCTCCTGAGTCTGCCCATGCAGTTCAGAATTCAATCAACGGAGCGAAGTCATGCAGGTAATCGAATTCAAAGAGTTTGGAAGTCCATCGAAACTTCATCTCGCGAAACGGCCGTTGCCACAGGCGGATGAGAACACCGCAGTCGTTCGCATCGAGGCCGCATCAGTCAACCCGAGCGACGTGAAGAATGTTTCCGGTCGCATGTCGCAAACGATCCTTCCCCGCGTTCCTGGACGCGATTTCTCGGGGATGGTGGAGGACGGTCCGAGAGAGTGGATCAATAAAGAGGTGTGGGGCACAGGTGGCGACGTTGGATTCACCAGAGACGGCTCGCATGCGGAGTATATCCATGTTCCCCTTGTGAGCCTGGTTCGTAAGCCCGAAAGGCTGTCGCACGAACAGGCCGCCTCGGTAGGGGTGAGGTTTGTGACCGCATGGTGTGGCCTGGTGGAGTATGCCCGGCTCGTTAAGGGAGAAACCGTAGCGGTGTTTGGAGCGACTGGCGGAGTGGGCGGTGCCGCGGTCCAGATCGCGAAGCAGCGTGGGGCGCGGGTCATAGCGATCAATCGTTCGACGCCTGCCGCCGATACTCTGGTCGCAAAACTTGCAGATCTAATGCTGGACGCCAACGACCCGGAGCTGCCTTTGGTTCTGCGGTCGCTCAATGCAGGTCGTGGTGCGGATGTAGTTCTGAATGCCGCTGGGGGTGCGATGTTCGAGATTGGACTTCGGTTATTGGGTCATCGCGGTCGGCAGGTAGAGATGACATCGCCCACCGAGCGCCGTGTGAGCCTTGACCTTGTGGACTTCTATCACAACGAGTCGCAACTGCTAGGCGTCGACACCCTCAAGAGGGACCTAACCGCCTCGGGACGCATTTTGGAAGAGCTGCGGTTGGGCTTCGATTCTGGGTTCTATCAGCCGCCGATTATCTCGAAGAGCATGCCCCTCGCTCAGGCTCGGCAGGCCTATGAACTGATGGCCAAAGGTGAGCGCGGATGTGTGGTACTAAGACCACACTGATTTGGTCGAGGTGAGGTTGCGCCCCATCAAGGAGAAAAGCAATGATATTCGACGAAGAACCTTTTGATCGCAACGATCCGTATGCTCGACAGCTTGACACCTTTCCTCGTTTGGCACCGGAGATGATGGCGCGCGTGATTGTGTACGGTTCGGAGGAATCGATCGCGAAAGGCAACTGGCTCTTCGAGCGCGGCGAGCGGAACGTGGATTTTTTTGTGGTACTTGAGGGGGAGCTGGAGGTTCTCAGCGTAAACCGTCACGGGCAGACCATCGTTTTGACGACGGTTACCAAGAGACAGTTCACAGGTGAACTTGATTTGCTCAATACTCGAGCTAATCTGGTGAATGGCCGTGCGAGGGTAGACAGTAAGGTGCTTCGTATTACCCGGGCGGATTTTCGCCGACTGATTGCGTGTGAGCCGGATATCAGCGAAGTGGTCATGAAAGCGTACGTTCTGCGCCGGGCCGGGCTGATTCAACACGGGCAGGGAGGCGTCGTCCTGATCGGTCCCATGCATGCTGGCGATACCCTCCGCATTCAGCGCTTCCTCGTACAGAATGGTTACCCTCATCACCTGATCGACACAGACCAGCAGGACCTGGAAAGTAATCCCTGGCTCGATCTGGCCAACGGGATTTTACCTGCCATTATTTTTCCGGACCGGACGATTATTCACTCCCCATCGAATGCTGCGCTTGCGGATTCTCTGGGTATAACGGAGAGTCTCGACCCAGACCTTGTGCATGACGTTGCAGTTATTGGTGCGGGACCAGCGGGTTTGGCTGCCGCGGTCTATGCAGCATCGGAGGGACTATCGACAGTCGTTATCGAGGGATCAGCACCGGGTGGTCAGGCGGGAACAAGCTCTAAGATAGAAAACTACCTGGGATTTCCAACCGGGATCTCGGGACAGCTACTGGCCAGTCGCGCTCAATTGCAGGCACAGAAATTCGGAGCGCGGCTGGCAGTGTCCAGGGCCGTCGCGTCTATAGACTGCAGTCAAAGACCATATCGCCTGCATCTGCAGGATCAACAGGTGGTGACCGCAATGACCATCGTGATCGCGACTGGTGCACGATACCGAAAGCTCAGCCTGCAGGACTCTTCGCGCTTTGAAAACCAGGGAATCTATTATGCGGCCACTGCCATGGAGGCGTCGCTTTGCACTAGTCAGGAAGTTGTTGTCGTCGGTGGAGGAAACTCCGCAGGGCAGGCCGCTGTCTTTCTTGCGCGCACGGTCTCCCATCTGCATCTGCTGGTTCGTGGAACTAATCTGGCGGCCACGATGTCCGACTATCTGATCCAGAGAATTACCTCTTCTCCCAGGATTACCGTGCATCTGCAGACGGAGATTACTGCGCTGGATGGCGACCCCTACCTTCGCTGGGTACATTGGACGGACCGGGCAACCGGGCGAACTGAGGCACACCAGATCTGCAGTGTCTTCGCGATGACGGGCGCCGAGCCGAACACAGAGTGGCTCGGTGGGTGTCTGGAGCTCGATGACAGAGGCTTTATCCGTACCGGAATAGACGCGTCGAGTGGAAAGCAAAAATCCGCATATGCCACCGCTCTTCCGGGCATCTTTGCGGTCGGAGATGTACGCTCCAGGTCTGTGAAGCGCGTGGCTTCGGCTGTCGGAGAAGGCTCCGTTGTGGTCGCCGCCATTCATGAATACATCGCCTCCTGCGGCAACGATGGACTGGAACAGAATATGAAGAGCTCAGCCGATGCTCCGCTGAACGTACAACGGCCTCCGGCTGCTACTGGTGCGCGGGTGCTAATGATCGCCCTCGCCATTCTGCTGAGCATCGGTCACGTGTTCGCTCAGACTCCCGATCCCCAGCCACCCAGGTATGTGAGTGATCCCGCTCGCCCTCCATTGAACCCGTTTCCCGCTGAGCAGGACTGGAGTTTTCTGTCACATCCTGCGCTGCATCCGGACTTCTTCGATCCCGCGAAATACATTCATCTGGGCGGTAGTCCACAAAGGTATATCTCTTTCGGGCTGGAGTACCGCACGGAGTATGAATACTACGACAACTGGATGTTCGGCAGCGGACCTCAGGATCGCAACGGCTACGTCCTCAGCCGCGTGATGCCACATTTCGATCTGCATGCCGGGCCGGATTTCCGACTGTTCTCGGAGTTCCAGTTCGACTATGTGGCGGGGAGAGTGGGTGGTCCGAGGCCGGGAGTGGATGAGGATCCTGGAGACGTCCACCAGACATTTCTTGAGATAGGTCCACACGTGGGTCGTGAACATGGCAGTAGTCTCCGGTTGGGCCGCCAGGAGGTTGTGCTTGGATCGGGACGCCTCTTCGACAACAACGAAGGCCCAAATGTAAAGCTCAGCTTTGACGGAGTACGCTGGATTACGGAAACCTCGCGTCTCCGCTGGGATCTGTTCGCGTTGAAGCCGGTAGAGGATAAACACGATTTCTTCGACGATGCCCCCAATTCCCAACAAACGACCTGGGGTAGCTATCTCACCCTTCCGGCGCCGATATTGTCGCGAGGAATGGCCGATCTGTATTACCTCGGGCTTGCGACGAAAGACGCATCGTACAACCGCGGCTCCGCGACCGAACTTCGTCATACTGTGGGCACAAGAGCCTTCCGGCCACCAGCAAAGGGCCTCGATTACAACTGGGAAGCCAACTATCAGTGGGGATCGTTTGGCCGCGATTCGATTGCTGCGTGGAGCGTTTCCACGGAGACGGGATACACGTTCGATCAGGCTCGATTTCGTCCTCGCCCAACACTGCGGGCCGATGTGTACAGCGGTGACGGAAACGCCACGGGAAACAAACTCGGCACGTTTAACTCGTATTTCCCTCGCGGCGCTTACTTTACACCCAAACTCAGTCCGTTCCTTGGTCCGCAAAATCTGATAGACCTTCATCCCATGATGCAGTTTCAGCTACGCGGGAATATAACCGGAGAGGTTTCATGGGATTGGTATTGGCGGGAATCGGGCCATGACGGCGTATATGCTTTTGGCAGCGGCATACTGATGGAGCCCGCCACGACTTCGAGTGCAAGATATCTGGGAGACCAGGGTGACATGGAGATTCGCTGGTCGCCCGCGCCGCATTTCATCGCTGCCTTCAATCTTGCGGAATTTCAGCCCGGCGGCTTTTTTGACCATGTCGCGAATAACCATCCTCCGATCGCGGCGAATGCCGGTCTTACCTTCAGGTTCTGACTCGTTCGACTTTGTCGAATTCCGACTCGCAAGTCGAAGCTCCCTGCCTGTATCGCTAAAATAAAACGACAAGCTGGGTTAGAAAGGAAGGAACCATGGCGGACGAAGTAGCCGAACTTAAGTTGTTCGTCGAAATCGTGCGGGCTGGAAACCTTTCCGCCGCGGCGCGGGCGCTCAATTCCTCACCGGCAGCCATGAGCCGTGGCCTGACCGCTCTCGAATCTCGTCTCGGCGTGCGGCTGGTCACTCGAACCTCCAGATCGTTCGAATTAACCGAAGAGGGACAGTTGTTCTACGAGCGGTGCGTACGCATCGTCGCGGACATTGCCGATGCAGAGGCCGAGGCTTCATCAAAAGGGGCGTCCATCAAGGGAATGCTTCGGCTCGGCGCGCCGATGGAGCTTGGCAGACGGTTGATCGCTCCGCTGATCACAGAGTTTAAGGGAAAGTTTCCGGATGTTCAGGTTCACCTTGTGCTGTCCGATTCCGGTCTGGACGTGATCGATGATGGACTCGATGTGGCCCTTCGAGTCGGACTCCCGTCGGACTCGAGTGTGATCGCCAGAAAGGTTCTGACGGCAAAGCGTATCACCTGCGCTTCGCCGGCTTATTTCAAAGAGCACGGCACTCCAGCGAAACCTGGCGATCTATTGCAGCACGATTGCATCCGGCTGGTGCGCGGCAGGCGTGTGATGGATGCGTGGGTCTTTCAGGAGCAGGGGAAGCGCTTCGAGGTCGTTGTAAACGGAACGCTCACAACGACGAGCGGAGAAGTGGTTCACGATTGGGTGCGCGCAGGCAAAGGCATCGCTCTGAAAGCTGACTGGGATCTGCAGGCCGAACTCCGCGAAGGATCGATCGTGCCTTGCCTCAGCGATTACTGGTGCGATGAAATAGACCTCTTCGCAATCTGCGCGAACCGCCGTCATCTCTCACCCCGTATTCGCGCATTCCTCAAATTCATCGTTGCCAGACTACCTGAAGCCGTTACCGCAACTGATCATGCGCTGAAAAAACTCCGCGCACGCTAACCGCGGAAACCAGACATTTCGGAAGAAGCAAATCCTCAGCTATGAGGTATGTCTGCAGCCTCGTGCAAGCTCTTTGCCCCGGTGAATGCCAGGTTGGCGATGATGCACCCGATCGGCTTTGTCAGTAACGCAAAGCTGCTGTGTGATCAAAGCAGCTTCTCGGACACTGATGACAACTCTAATGTAGTGAGTAGGAGATGAGAGCGCAGGCTGACTTAGATAAGTCGCACGATAACGCGGGCTCTTCAAACTTCAACTTGGGTAGAGATAACTCAATAAAGGAGACTCAATAGATATGGAACGATATACCTTAATCGCAGCTCGCATCCTCATTTCAATCATTTTCCTTCTGAACGGCCTCGACATCATCGGCCAGACCCTTGCAGTACACGAGATGGCCTCGCACGGTGTTCCCGCCAGCTTTGTTCCTGCACTGATTGTGGGAGCACGTGCTCTGCAACTTATCGCGGGTACTTGCCTGGTGCTGGGAATCTATCCCCGTATATCAGCCATTGCCTTGCTGCTGTTCCTGATACCAGCAACCCTCATGGCACATGCATTCTGGCAGGTGTCGGGCACGTCACTTTACATGGTTCAGCTGATCAATTTCTTTAAGAATGTGTGCATGGCTGGCGGACTGGTTTTTATCGCAGCCGCAAAAGATCAACCTGTTCTGCTTCCACGCTCGACGCAGTTGAGCCATTTGCATTCGGCTCTCCTGAACTAGTCGGGCATGAGGTCTCAATTTGCGGGTTGCTTTTGCTTCACTCGGAATGTTTTTTACCCGACCGATATGTCCACGTTTCCATCCGAATACGACGGCGTCGGAGAACTCGGATAACTAATGTAAAGAATTGAAAGGAGCACCTGTTATGGGGACCACTGTAGTAGCAGCACCTACGACACGGACGAAGGAAGTAATCGAGATCACAGAAGTCGGAGTTTCAGCCATCGCGCAGGAACTGAGACGGCTGTTAGCGGATGTTTTCGCAGTTTATCTGAAGACGAAGAA
>Ga0302220_10002674_pt1 | contig 12845 bp, 10 predicted proteins | sample II_Palsa_E1_3_FD_194572 | JGI IMG/M metagenome (GOLD analysis project Ga0302220, IMG submission 194572) | Peat permafrost microbial communities from Stordalen Mire near Abisko, Sweden - II_Palsa_E1_3 | ecosystem: Environmental > Terrestrial > Soil > Palsa > Peat permafrost | place: Sweden... | reverse complement strand
TTGCCGACATCGGCGAATCAGGAAGATCACGTCTCCATGGCGACGTTCGCCGCCCGCAAGCTCGGTTATATTGCGGAAAACGTCGCGCATATTCTTGCCATCGAATTGCTGGCGGCCGCGCAAGGCGCGGACCTTCGCGCGCCACATCAAACCAGCCCGCGCCTGCAGCCAGTCATGCAATCGATTCGCGCGGAGGTCGAGCATTATTCGCTCGATCACTACTTCGCACCGGACATAGTGGCCGTGGCGAAGCAGGTAACAAGCGGAATGATTGCCGCATTCTGCCCGCTGCACTTCGCATCGGAAGGGGTGGCCTGAATTTTGAACGCGTGCGACAGCAGCGGTGATCAACCTTGCCGCTGCATGTTGTCGGCGCTGAACCTGCATCCCAACCGAGACCGTGTACCCGGATGCACGAAGCGCGCGATCATCAGATGCAAGCTTGCAATGGTTAGGCGTTCTTCAGGCTGCAGTTGTTGGTAAGCAGTTTTTTCGGACATCGCGACACCTTATACGAGACAGGTGTTGCAGATCACTTTTGAGGCCGCCAATCTAATCCGTCATGCGCGCTTATTGCACCGCATACGCGGTCTTGCTCAGTTCCTCAAACTTCTGCCGGCGCTCCTGTTCGCTTTGCAGGCGAGCCCATATGCGCTCGTCCACCCGGTAACGGGAGTCGATGTAGGACGTGTCGCCTTGCGCCGGCCCATCGGTATGCACGGTCCTGATGGTATCGCCTTGCAGATTGCGCACCTCCAGCGTGTGTTCACCGGTCGCGGTGAGATAGAAGCCGTCCGGCAACAGCAGTGCCGCCTGGTTACGGTTGAGCCAGTCCACGGTCTGCTGCTGCTGATCGCGAGTGGCCTCGCGCATGAACGAGTTCGTGTCTTCATAAGATGTGGATGCGCTGGGAATATGCGTCGCAAAGTAAGTGGCGCCGGCCGGGAGCGCCGAATCCGGATCTTTGTCGAATTCATACTGGGTTCGTGCGCTGCCCGCGGTGTTGTCGTAGTACAGGTTGATGCTTTTCGGCGGCGCATAGGACTTGTTGCTGCCGTCGGTCAGCTTCCACTGCGAATAGTCGCTGTCATAGTCCGCGCTGCTCACATACGCATAGCCCGCGTAGGAATAGCTGAGCACCTTGTGGTCTTCTTCGTGAATCAGGTGGTTGTCCGTGTAGCGGAACACGCCATTCTTGTTCTGCGGATCCGTGGGCGCATAGTCGAGATACAGGTAACCGTTGCTGCCCACCCGCAGGACTTCGTCTTCGCCCAATACCTTGGTGTGAAACCGGCCGTCGTCACCCATTCGGAACGCGTAATAACCGCTCACATCGGCTGCGTTGTTCGTTACCGTGACGTCGGTGTCGTTGGGGCCGTTGGGGTGGAATAGCTGCCCCGGCGGCATATGCACGTTGCCCTGTAGCGTGCCGTAGGCGCCGTTGTGGGAGACGAGTTTCACTGTCCCGCGATAGTCGAGGCCTTGAGCTTGCTGGTCGCTCAGGTAACGGATTTTTTCCAGCGCGTGGTTGTAGAAGCTCGCCTGGGTCAGGTTTGGCTCTTGCCGCGGCGAAAAGACGGTTTTGCCGTCATGCTGCTGCGCCGTGGCGAACGGTCGATGCGCGCTGTCGCCCCAGGCCGGGTCGGTGCCGGCGAAGCGCGACAACTGTGGCTGGGCGCCAGCGGTGCGGGTCTGGTCGTAGACGTCCCAGCGATAGTCGGGGTTAGCCGTGAATTTCCCGAGTTTGCCGTTTTCCATTTTTTGCCAGCCGCGAATCTGCGTGTAGTCGATGCGGCCCAGCGCGGCGACTTCGCCGGTGCCGGGACGACGGGCATTGGGGCCGAGCGTGGCATTGACGTCGATCATGTTGGGCGTGGGCGCGACCGCGTAGACGTAGCCGTTCTTTGCGTCGGTGAGTGCCGGATTCTGCTGCGCTGTCTCGGGCTTGCGGAAGGTGCCGAGATAGCCGGCACCGTCGATCACCGAGGGGTCGGCGGCGACGTCGAAGTTGTGCATATCGACGTTGACCTGGCCGAGTGGCGTCTGCTCGGCGCTGAAGCCGCCGAGTTTCTTCAGGTCTGCCGGCGAGACGACGGAGGGGCGATACAGCGCCATTGGCTGGCGCTCGCTGTCGGTGTCGGCGCTACGCTTCAGGTCGTGGTGCGGCGGTTGGTAACCGGACGGACCTGGCTGGTCGAAGTCGGGTAGTCGCGGCAGGTCCGCCCGAGGTGGCGTGAGGGAAGGGATGGGGAAGGGTAGAGGCGCAGGTTCGGGCCGGTCCGGTTGCGGGGACGCGAGGGGCGGCGCGGGGATGGGTAGAGCGGGTGGTATTCCGTAGCTTCCACCTACGTCACCGAGGCGTTGTTGCGCCATCGGGTGCTGCAGCACATTCTGCATCGCGTAGTACGACGTGCTCGCCGATGTGAAGCCGCCGAGTCCGGGATAGGCCGCTTCATAGTAGTGGCTTAACGCGTATGTCATTTGACCGAAATTGTCGTAGCGCAATGCGCCTTGGCTTGGGTCATAGAGCGTGTAAGCGTCGTTGCGATAGTCGCCGGTCGCATGTAAGCGTTGAACGCAGAGCGCATGCGCCGGGCGTTCAACCGAAAAGACGCCACTGGGCGAGTTTGACAACGAGAGTCCGATCAGGGCAAACGTGTTGGGCTGTCCCATCGTTCGGCCCGGTGTGGTGTAAGGCGTGGCGAAATGGTCCTCGAGATCGGAGACCAGTTGAAGGCCACTTCGCAGCCCGTTGGTGCCGGGGTGCCGGGTATAGCCGGGCAACTCACGTGAGTCACCGCTCCATTGTCCGCTGCTCTGCAAGCTTCTGATGGAGCTGAGTACGGCTGATCTTATCTGTCCGCCTCGAGCATAAATTTTTCTCACCGCGTTGGCCGAATCGAACAGGTTCGCTCCGCGTGTGCTTGAGGCGGCGCCACGCATGACCAGCAATGTACAGCCGAGGCAACCCGATTCGATTCGACGCCCTTGCGCGACGGCTTGAACCCTTGGATTGCTTGCCATGTCGTCCTGGTTAAGATAAGACGACGTGACACCGCTTGCCGCTGACGCGGGCCGATAAAGCGTGTCCGCAATCGCGAACCGGGCCGCCTCTTCCGGCGTCGGATGAGCTGGTGCCAGGCTTGGACGCAGATTCACGGTCAAGCCGTGAAACTGAACGCTGGTGGCGCCAGCTGGAATGCCGGCAGGTGCTGGCGGCGGCGAAGTTGGCGAGCGCGGTATGCGGCCGTTTTCGCTGGAGGCGGCATGCAGCATGCGCTCGTCAGTCTGATAAGACGACGTGACGCCGCTTGCCGCTGACGCGGGCCGATAAAGCGTGTCCGCAACCCCGGACTGGGCCGCCTGTTCCGGCGTTGGTTGAGCTGGTGCCAGGCTTGGACGCGGATTCACGGTCAAGCCGTGAATCTGAACGCTGGTGGCGCCAGCTGGAATACCGGAAGGTCCTGGCGGCGAAGTTGGTGAGCGCGGTATGCGGCCGTTTTCGCTGGCGGCTGCATTCAGGATGCGCTCGTAAGTCTCTTTGGGCGATGGTTGTTTGCGATCGACCACTTCGCTTGGGAGACTCCCCGCGTCGGCGGGCCTCAGGGGGCGCCGGGTGTCCGACGAAGCCGCATCGTCTATGGGCTCGCCGGTGATGGCAATTTCTCTATAGCTGTCAACGCGCATGGAAACTTCCTGATCTTCGAAATGATGAAATCACGTCAAGCCGCGCAGGCGTTTCGCCCTCAGCCGCGGCGCCCGGGATCTGCCTTTATCTGCTTTTGCATCGTTCGTGTCGTTGCTTTTAGGCCGCGTTACGCGTTCGTCTAGCCCGTCTTGCTTGGCTCCTCAAACGGTTGCCTGGACTTCTTTCGCTCTGCAGGAAGGGGAGCGATGCGCTCGTGGTAGATCCTTCAACTCGCATGACATGTACCTCCGGTTGTCGGGCCACATCGAGTCAGGATTGGATGCCGGCCCGGTTTCAATATTGATCAGTCTTGCATATTAAAAAGGGCGGGGTGAGATACCGGGTTAGTGCGGCGCAAGGCGCTGCAATCATCGCTATCCGAGGGATGCGGGGAATGGCTCGCGCCAAAGAAAAAGGCACGTCCGCAGACGTGCCTTTTTACGAGCGCTGCAAAACTGAGGCCAGTTTATTTCACGCGCATGCCCGGCTTCGCGCCGCTATCCGGCTCGAGCATGTAGAGGCCCGGTTCGGTTTTTTCGTCGGTGGCCGAGGCCGCCAGCGCCATCCATTCGGACAGGCTGAACTTCATCTTGCTTTCACGGCTCACAAAGCCGGTATCTGACGGCGATGCAACAACAGCCACCGGCGAGCCTTCGTTTCGCGGGCCCGCCAGGCGGCTGACGATCCACGCCTGGATAACGGATATTCCTCAACATCGCCGCCACGAAAATTGGCACGTTGGCGCGGCGCCGGATCGCATGGCTGACCGATGCGACGCTTTGCGCCGATGTCGCACGCGCTCGAGTTCAAGTTCATGTTCAAGTGGTCAACTCTGCCGCTGCATATTGTCGGCGCTGAACCTGCATCCCAACCGATACCGCGTGCCCGGATGCACGAAGCGCGCGAACGTCACCGCTACGTTATTCGCCCAGGTCCGCCGCACGAGCGTGAGACATGGCTGGTCCGGGCCGATCTCAAGTAGTTTCGCATCCGCACGCGAGGGCAGCACCGCGTCAACTACGTGCTCGACCTCGTGCGCCGGCACGGTATTGAACAGATACTCCGAGGGCCGCACCGTCGCGAAATCCTGCTCGAGAAAATGCGGGGCGACGTCAGGATTCACGTAACGGTCTTCGAGCTGAACCGGAACGCCGTTCTCGCGATGGACGCACACAACATGGAATACCGACGCACCCGGTGCGAGTCCGAGTGCCGCCGATACATCACTGGCCGCCGCCTCACGCGCAGCGTGCACGATCGTATAGCCGTACTCGTGTCCGCGTGCGCGAATTTCATCGCCTATGTGCGCGATCATCAGCAGCGTCGACTGCGGTTTTTCTTCCGCGATAAACGTTCCCACGCCTGAGAAGCGCGTCAGCACGCCTTGCTCGGTGAGCTCGCGCAACGCGCGGTTGATCGTCATGCGCGACACGCCCAGCTCGCCGACCAAGGTCATCTCCGATGGAATCCGGTCGCCGGGACGCCACTCGCCGGAGAGGATGCGCGTGCGGATATGTTCCTTCACACGCTCGTAGCGCGCGAGCGGCGCGGTGGCGGATGCCGGATTCGAAAGGCTGGTTGTATTCATGTCTCGCTCAGGTATGGCTCAGGTATGGCTCAGTTTTCGTTATATCCCGCTGGTTCGGTACTCACGTGGACCGCACTCGCCGACGGTTCCTCACGTCGCGCCCAGAACGCGTTCCGGTCGAGATAGTTCTGCAGGAACTGTTTAAGCCTCGGCTGTTGCGCGTTGTGAAACACGTCTTCGGGCGATCCTTGCGCCTCAATTTTGCCATGATCGATGAAGACGACCGTATCCGCGACCTGCGCGGCGAAGCCCATTTCATGCGTGACGATCACCATCGTCATACCGTCGTTCGCGAGGTTCTTCATCACTTGCAGCACTTCGCCGACCAACTCGGGATCGAGTGCGGAGGTGGGTTCGTCGAACAGCATGATGTGCGGTTCCATTGCCAGCGCGCGGGCAATGGCCACACGCTGCTGTTGCCCGCCGGAGAGCCGTGCCGGATGATTGTCCGCGCGATCGGCGAGACCGACCTTGTCGAGCATGGCCAGCGCGCGCTTGCGAGCCTCGGCCTTGGGAAGCTTGCGCACGCGCACCAGCGCCTCGGCCACGTTCTCAACGGCCGTCATATGAGGCCATAAGTTGAACTGCTGGAACACCATGCCCACGTTGCGCCGCACGCGGTTGATCTCGGCTTGCGGCGCCCGCACGCGCCGGCCGTTGCGATCGGTGACGTAACCGATCAATTCGCCTTCAATATAGATCTCGCCTTCGCTATATTCCTCGAGGAATGCAAGCGAGCGCAGCAGGGTGCTTTTTCCCGAACCCGACGGTCCGATGATGCAGGTCACCTCCGACTTGCGCACGGCGAGCGACACGTCGTCGAGCACTTTCAGCGCGCCGAAATGCTTGCCGACATGCCGCGCATCGACAAGATATTCGGCGGGCGTCAGCGTGTTTTCAGAATTCGGTTTCTTCATGACGGGTTCTTCGTGATTCAGCGCTCGGTTTGATGGGGGTCTAAGCGTATTCACCGTGTGAGGAAGCGGCCTACGCGGATCTCGACCCACTGTCCGGCTCGCGACGCCACTTCCACGAGCACGAGATAACACACGCACAGTGCGAGCAAGGTTTCGACGAACGCAAACCGCTCCGAGCCAATACCGGTCAGCACGAACGTCAGCTCCGGCACGGTGACGACCGACAACACTGCAGTTTCCTTGCTCAGCACAATGATCAGGTTGGTCAGCGCCGGCACGATGATGACGAGCATCTGCGGCAACTGTACGCGCATGATGACTTGCAGCCGCGTGAAGCCGAGACACTCGGCGGCTTCTATGTGACCGCGCGGCACCGAGGTAAAACCGGAGCGGAACGCTTCCGCGAAATATGCGCTGCCATAGAGCCCTAGCCCGACAATGCCTGCCGTCAGTGGCTCAAGTGAAAGCCCAAGCGAAGGGCCGCCGTAATACAGCACGAAAAGCTGCACGAGAAACGGCGTTCCCCGGAACACCTCTATGTAGGCACGCAAGAATCCGCGGACCCATTTGCCGCAGAAAATTTGCAGCAGGGCGATGGCGAAACCGATCGCCATGCCGATCAACACGCCGCCAATCCACACGGCGATGGTTGTCGCAAACCCTTCGGCGAGGGCGGGAAGGGAGTCGGTGAGGACCGTAGGGTCGAATTGAATGGCCATGGGTATGCCTTCCTATGCCCGTTCCATGCGGCGTTCTGCGCGATGCCCGGCCAGCGACAACGCCCCGTTGATGACCAGGTACACCAGCCCGGCGGCAACATACGCCTCCAGCGGCCGATACGTGCTGGCGGCAATGTTCTGCGCGGTGCGCGTGATATCAGCGACACCGACGACTGAAATCAACGACGACGCTTTCACCAGCATCACCATCTCATTGACGAGCGAGGGCATCGTCGTGCGCAGCGCCTGAGGCACCTGGATACGCAGCACGGCATGCAACCGTGATAAACCGAGCAACTGCGCCGCTTCGAGCTGTCCATGCGGAATGCCGATAAATCCACCCCGCAGGATCTCCGCAAGATAAGCGGCTTCGCATAGCGAAACGGCGGCAGCGGCGGCCACGAGCGGCGGCACGTTGATGCCGATGAAGGGCAGGAAATAGTAAGTAAGCAAAAGCTGCACGAGCAACGGTACGCCGCGAAAGAAGCCGACATACGCGCCACCCAGCTTCGAGACGAAGCGGTTCTTCGAGAGCCGGGCGCTGCACACGGCGATCGCAACAATGAAGCCGACCACCAACCCAACGAGTGAAATCAGGATCGTGGCTTGCGCAGCCTTGATCAGATAGGGAAGGGCATCAAGCAACGCGTGAAGGCTGAACATGGGCTGTCCGGCAAGGAGCAAGGCGCTCAAGCGCCCTGCAGGGCATCAATGGTTCGCTGATTCAGCAGTTCAATAGTTAGGCGAAGGCATGGTGGTGGGCGTGTCCATTGTTACGCCGAACCACTTCTTTTGCAGAGCAGCGAGACGGCCATCACCGTGCATCTTGACGATCGCCTGATTGATCGCGTCGATGAGCGGCTTGCTGTCCGCGTCCTTGCGGCCGAGATAAGCGAAATACACCTTCGTGCCGAACGGAGGCTGAACGACAGCAAATGTGTCCGGACGCTGGCGCGCCACATAAGCGATGTTCGGCAACGAATTGCCCACGGCAACAATCCGGCCAGCGGCAAGGTCCGCATAGGCCTGGTTGTTGTCGATGTATTCACGCACGCTCGTCTTGCCCGGCAGCGTCGCAACGTACTGCTTCAACTGGTCGAGTTGCGCCGAACCCTTGCCGCCGCCGACTGCCTTGCCGGCGACGTCGGCGTTCGTCTTGATGCTGGAGTCGTTCGCGCGTTTGAGCAACGCGACGGTGCCGTCGGCAATCGGCAGGGTGAACTCATAACGCTCCATGCGCGCCTTGGTGATCGTCACCGGGCCGCTGACAATATCGAACTTGCCGGCTTCGAGACCCGGCAGCACGCTTGGCCACGGCAGGTCGATGGAGCGTACTTTCACACCCAGCTCCTTCGACAACTCGGCGAAGAAGTCTTTATTGAAGCCTTGTTGCTGACCGTTTTCCAGGAAGTCGAACGGTGCGAACTGCATCTCGGTTCCGACCACCAGTTCGCCAGCCTTCTTGACCTTCGCCAACTGGTCTTCCGCGTGCGCCGAAACCGCTGTCGCGACCAGTGCGGCCACGAGCAGACGACCCTTCCACTTCGAGAAAAAATTCATTGTTGAACTCCCTTGGTTAAAGTGCTCCCGGCTTGGGCAAAGATGCGAACCGGTGCGCCGACCTGCATGTGGTGCGATTCAGTATATACCGTCAATTTGCGTTGCCAAGCGTGTCAAAAATACTTCTTGCCGCACCATTCCAAGGCTTACGGACTTCGCGAAAACGCCGGGTTGCGCTCGGCTAATTGGCGGTATATACAGACACTTGATCCGGATTTCGGCGGGCGCTCACGGCTTATCCGCAGACGCTTGCGCGCAGGTCTGGGCAGCGCGGAGCCGGTCATGACGGGTTCCGCGCAGACACTGCATGACGACGCGCGGGTAAAACGTTTTTTGGATCGGCCGCGCGTCTTGCGCCGGTTCGGCACGATGCCCGTCACACATGCGAAGAGGCCCGTTCGGCCCGCACGGTATAGACGGCGATAAAACTTCGGAGCACCTGGATGACCTCGATTTCTCACATCCCCGTCGTCGATCTGGCGGCAGTTCGTGCGATGGATCCCGCTGGCTTGCGCGAAGCCGCCGCCGCGATCCGTGACGCGTGCATGAGCATCGGCTTCTTCTACGTCAGCAATCACGGCGTACCGACCGATGTGCTCGAAGGCGCGGTGAAAGCGGCGCGCGAATTCTTTGCGTATCCGCCGGAAGTGAAGCGGCGTGCCGCGGTGAATCATCGGCATCGCGGCTTTAATGCGCTTGGCGACGCGCTCATGTATCAGGCCACCAAGCCTGACTACAAGGAGTTTTTCAGCATCGGCCTGGAGTTGCCGGAAGACGATCCGAGCGTGCTTGCCGGTGAAGCGCTGCGCGGCCCGAATAATTGGCCTGACTTCATGCCGTCGCTGCAGCCGGCACTCTATGGCTACTACGAAGCGATCGGCGCGTGCGGCGCGGATTTGTTGCGGGCGGTTGCGGTGAGCCTGGATATCGACGAAATGTTTTTCGTGAGCAAATATACGAAGCGCATGCAGCGCACACAGATGGTCTATTACCCGCCGCAAGCGCCCAAGTCCGACGCGGATCAGTTCGGTGTCGCGCCGCATACGGACTACGGGTGCATCACGCTGCTGTGGCAGGACAACGTGGGTGGCTTGCAGGTGAAGGAGCTTGCAACCGACAGCTGGATCGACGCGCCGCCCATTCCGGGAACGCTGGTGGTGAACGTTGGTGACCTGTTGGCGCGCTGGTCGAACGATCGCTTTCGTTCGACGCTGCATCGCGTCATCAATCGCTCCGGGCAGGAGCGTTATTCGATCGCGACCTTCTACGATCCGACTTATGGCGCGAGCGTGGACCCGCGCGATCTCGGTCTTGAGGGCGTGCGGCCGCTGTATGAACCGGTGGCTGCGGGCGACTACATCCTGGGGCGGATCAACGATTCCATGGGTTATAGAAAGAAGCGCGCGAATGGCTGAGCAAACCATGAAAGCAATAGTACAAACGCTGATTGATGCACTCGGCGCCGAGTCCGTGCGTTTCGGCGATGCCATTGAACCGCGCTATCTCGGCGACTGGAGTGGTCGCTCGCCAGTGCCACCGTTGGCGGTCGTGCTGCCGCGTTCAACCGACGAAGTCGCCACCGTGCTGCGCCTGTGCAATGAGGCACGTCAGAGCGTTGTCCCGCAGGGCGGCATGACCGGGCTGGCGGGCGGCGCCATTCCTTCCAGTGGCGACATCTGCCTGTCGCTCGAACGGCTGGTGGGGATCGAAGAGGTTGATCGCGCGTCGGCGACCATGACGGTGCTTGCCGGTACCACATTGCAAACCGTGCAGGACGCCGCGCAGGAAGCGGGGTTCGAATTTGCCCTCGATCTCGGCGCGCGCGGTTCGTGTCAGATAGGCGGCAACCTCGCCACGAACGCGGGCGGCGTGCGCGTGCTGCAGTCCGGCACAGCCCGCGATCAGGTACTCGGACTTGAAGCGGTGCTTGCCGACGGCAGCGTGCTCAGTTCAATGAACAAGATGGTCAAGAACAATACGGGCTACGACTTGCGCAACCTGTTCATCGGATCGGAGGGAACGCTTGGGGTGATCACGCGTGCGGTACTGCGTTTGAAACCCCGCCGTGCCGCGCGCAATACCGCGCTGTGTGCGCTTAGCGATTACGACGGCGCGGTTGCGTTGCTGCGCTCGCTGCAAGCCACATTCGGCGATGAAATCGGCGCGTTCGAAATCATGTGGCCGGAGTTCTACGACTTCGGCGTCGCGCTGACACGCTCCCGGCAATCGCCGCTTGGCGAAGCTTATCCGCTCTATGCATTAATCGAACAGGCCGGGTTCTCCGACGATCACGGTGAGCGATTCGCCGCTGCACTCAACGCACAGCTTGAAGCGGGCGTAGTGATGGACGCGGTTGTCGCACAGTCACAGGCGGAGACTCAGGCATTGTGGGCGATTCGCGAGGCGACGGCCGAGTTGCCGGTGAAAATCGAGCCGATCAATTTCGATGTGAGCTTGCCGATAGGCGAGATCGGCCATTTCGTCAACGCCTGCCGCAAGGACTTCACTGCACGCTGGCCGACACATTACGGTTTGTATTTCGGCCACATCGGCGACTCGAACCTGCATGTCACGCTCGATGCACGTTCGATTCCCGGCGTGACGGTGGAAGAAGTCGACCATGCGCTGTACGGCATGGTTCGCGACTACAGCGGGTCCATATCGGCGGAACACGGCATTGGCGTGCTTAAGCGGCCGTTCCTGGGCTACTCGCGCAGTCCCGCCGAACTTGCTTGCATGCAGGCGATCAAGCATGCCCTCGATCCGCACGGCATCCTCAATCCCGGCAAGGTGCTGCCCGCCGCGGGCGATCAAGACGCTCGAAACGAACAAGGAACCCAATGAGCGTGACCGCTTTTATAGAAAGCCTGCGTGCTGAAGTGCGCGGCCTGCCTGCGTACAACGCGGGGTTATCGGGGGAATTCGTGCGGGCGCGCTATGGCCTCTCGCATGTCGCCAAGCTTGGCAGCAATGAAAATCCACGTGGCGCGAGCGCGGCCGTGCTTGCGCATCTTGCCCGGTTCACCACGACCGGCACGCTCGCGCTTTATCCCGATCCTTCATGCAGCGCATTGCGCGCGCTGATTGCTGACCGGCTCTCAGTCGATCACGAGCAGTTGTTGTTCGGAAACGGCTCCGAAGACTTGCTCGCCATTGCAGCCCATACGTTCCTCGCGCCCGGCGATGAAGTGATCACCGTGATCCCGTCATTTGGCTTACACATCATCTATCCGCAGAGTGTTGGCGCGAAGGTGGTCACGGTACCGATGCGGTCGGACTTCGAATTTGATGTCAACGCATTGGTCGCCGCCATCTCGCCACGTACGCGCATGTTGATTATCAGCAATCCTAGTAATCCGGTTGGATGCGCGATGGATACTGCTGAAATGCGTCGGTTGCTGAGCGCGGTGTCGCCGGGAACACTGGTGTTGTGGGACGAAGCCTATTTCGAATATGCCTCCGATGAACACGGTTACCCGGACAGTCTTGCCGTGCTGCGCGAATCAGGTTTGCCGTGGTTGTTATTGCGTACCTTTTCGAAGGCCTATGGATTGGCGGCACTGCGAGTGGGATACGGCGTGGCGTCGGCGCCGGAACTCGCCGGGCTGATGAACCGCGTGCGTACGCCGTTTAATATCAACCAGATTGCGCAGCAGGCGGCAGCCGTGGCGTTTGGCGATCAGGCGCATGTTGCGGCGAGCGTTGCGGATGCGCGCTCCGGTCGCGAATGGATGCGCGCTAGGTTGGTCGGGCTGGGTGTGAGTCCGGCACGTTCGCGCGCGAATTTCCTTTTCTTCGATTGCGGGGAGAACGCGGCCAAGCTCGCTGGGAGGATGCTGGAGGATGGGGTGATTGTGAAGCCCTGGCGCGAACCGGGTTATGAAAACTGCATGCGAGTCAGCGTTGGCAGCGCCGCGGATAATGCTTTGTTTATCGAGTCGATCGAAAGGCGTCGGACGATGTGATTGGTTCGCGCCGGCGCAACGTTAATCTGTTCACCGGCGCGAGCGAAAACCTACTCCACGTTCTCTTCCAATTTCGCCTCAAGCCCGACAATCTTCTCCCGCCGTTCCTTTGACAGATTGCCCACCGGCGGCCCGGCAAAACTCTTGCGCACACCTGCGCCGTACCAGATCAGCATCAGCACCGCGAGCAAGCCGACAATCACATAGATCACTTTTTCATTCGGCGGCTGGATGCCTACATAAGCAAGAATCAACGCACCGATAACTGCCGCGACAGCAAATGGCTTCGACCAGATCCCTAATTGGAACGGTCCTTTCTCGGTCCACGTCTTGCCTTCGGCAAAGATCCCGGCGGCTACCGGCATGGCGTACGAGATGAACAGAAACACCGCGCTTCCTGCGCTCAGC
>Ga0302220_10002673_pt1 | contig 12846 bp, 8 predicted proteins | sample II_Palsa_E1_3_FD_194572 | JGI IMG/M metagenome (GOLD analysis project Ga0302220, IMG submission 194572) | Peat permafrost microbial communities from Stordalen Mire near Abisko, Sweden - II_Palsa_E1_3 | ecosystem: Environmental > Terrestrial > Soil > Palsa > Peat permafrost | place: Sweden... | reverse complement strand
GTCCGAGAGCGATTGCCTGGATTCGGTAACATCGACATCCGCGAGGCGAGCCAGTAGGCGAATGAGCGTCGGGCCGCTGAAAGCTGTGCGCTGAGGGGCTTGCACCATACCACCAGAGTCAAAAAGTCCGCTAGTTTACACGCGGACGCGATAGCCGCCGCCGTCTCTTGATCAGCGGGGCGCGCGAGTGTGGAATTTCTGGGTGTTCAACATGCCACATTACGATGCCGGAATTGGGCTTGTTCCCGGCGATCGGCATTGTTGGTAATGACGCACGCGACATTCTTCGCCGGTTTCACCCGAGGATACAGGCGTAGGTCGGAATGAAGAGGCCTGGCGCCGGGATGCCCCTCCGATGCACGACCCTGGCTGCGGCGCGGGGCGCTGGCAGCATACGTTGCCGGACGCGGCTATGATTGTGAGCGGCAATCCATGCCTAACCACGAAAGGAGAATGTCCGGATGATTCACGTCATTGCCACTATCACTGCACTGCCCGGGTCACGCGACGCGGTCCTTGAGCTATTCATTAAGAACCGTCCGGCGGTGCTGGCGGAAAATGGCTGCATCAGCTACGAGGCGGTGGTCGACGTACCGGACTTCGGAGCGATTCAGACGCCGCTCGGCAATGACACATTTGCGGTGATCGAACGTTGGGAAAGCGCCGAAGCGTTGAAGGCGCATGGCGCTTCTGCGCATATGGTCGACTATGGGCGCAACACCAAGCCGTTGCTTGCCAGCCGCGTCATCAATGTGCTGCAAGCCTGCTAAGGCATCAAGTCGCACTGGCTCGCCGGGAAAACCCGGCATCACGTGACGCGCCACACTGTGCCTGACGGTTCGCAGCCGGCGTACGGCTTTAAGGGGTCCTCATGCAAGGGCTGCATCTCCGCTAATAAGCCAGGGCATGAAGTTTTTTTGTTCAGTGATGTCTACGCGATACAGCCCGGCTAATTGAACCGCGCCGCTTCCTTTTCGCATCCCCCATCACCAGCCGATACGCTTCACCGAGGGGCGTCCATAAATAAATCAATTCAGTACTATCATTGATGAACAAGCATCACGTGACGCTATGCATCCTGCTTAGACCACACCTAAATTGCGACTCGTGGAAGTCAGAACAATGAAAACCGAAGACGGCGCGGGGTTGTACGGTGTGAGCGAAGATAAACGCTTCGAAATGCTCGTGACGAGCATCAGGGATTACGCGATCTACATGCTGAACCCCGATGGGGTCATCAATAGCTGGAACGCCGGGGCGGAACGGTTCAAAGGGTATGCCGCGCACGAGATCATCGGCCAGCATTTTTCCGTTTTTTATACGGAGGAGGATCGGCGCTCAGGCAAGCCGGCCCGGGCATTACAAACCGCTCGCGAACAAGGAAAGTTCGAAGATGAAGGCTGGCGGGTGCGAAGAGATGGCACGCGCTTCTGGGCAAGCGTCGTGGTCGATCCTATCCGCGATCCCTCAGGCATGCTGATCGGCTTTGCCAAAATCACACGCGACATTACCGAGCGTAAAGAGACCGAAGACGCGTTGCGCGAAAGTGAGGACAGGTTCCGTCTGCTCGTTCAGAGCGTGACGGACTATGCGATCTACATGATCTCCCCGACGGGGGTGATCACGAACTGGAACGCTGGCGCCGAGCGCATCAAGGGGTACAAGCGAGAGGAAATTGTCGGTTCGAATTTCGCGCTCTTCTACACCGAAGAAGACCGCGCTAGAGACATGCCTGCCCAGACGCTGGCAACGGCCACAACCGAAGGCCGGTTTGAACAGGAGAGCTGGCGTGTACGCAAGGACGGAACGCGATTTTGGGCACACGTCGTGGTCGATGCGATCCGCGACGAAGCGGGGAAATTGCTGGGATTCGCTAAGGTCACACGAGATATAACAGAACGAAAGCAGGCAGCGGAGGCGCTTGAGCGAGCCAATGCGGCACTTTTCCAATCGCAGAAGATGGAAGCGATCGGCCAGCTCACCGGGGGCATTGCCCACGACTTCAATAACCTGCTGGCGGTCATCTCAAGCAGCGTGGATGTGCTGACTACGCGAGCGCAGAATTACGCCGATACCAAGGTGCTGGACGCCATGCGGCGTGCTGTCGAGCGCGGTGCGCTCATGACCCAGCAACTGCTTTCCTTCGCCCGTCAGCAACCGCTCATGGTTGAAAAGTATGACCTGAACGCTGTGATCAACAGCTTCGAACCCGTGCTGCGCCGCGCGGGAAATTCCGCTATCGAGATGGACATACGACTGGCCCCCCGCGCCAGGACCGTTTTGCTTGATGCCGCCCGATTCGAGGCGGCGCTGCTGAACCTGGTCGTCAATGCTCGCGATGCCATGCCCGGCGGCGGAAAACTGGCGGTCACCGTTGAGAACGTCGAGTTGGGCGCGGTGGAAGTCGGGAGTTTGGCGCCGGGGGGGTACGTCCGTGTCTCTGTGGCCGATACAGGCTCAGGCATGCCGCCGGCGGTTGCCGCACGCGCGTTCGAGCCGTTCTTCACGACCAAGGAGGTGGGCAAGGGCACGGGACTTGGCTTAAGCCAGGTCTATGGATTCATCGCGCAGTCCGGCGGCGACGTTGCGATCGACAGCGAAGAGGGCACAGGCACGACTGTCAGCATGTACTTGCCCGTTATTGAAGGCGAACCGGACGACAGGGTTGCCGCGGCCGACGATGGTGTAGATACGGTTCTTATCGTGGAAGATGAGCCGGACGTGCTGGACGCGGCGGGGCAGCTTTTTCGCAGCATAGGCTACGAGGTCGCAACGGCAACCAACGGGGTCGAAGCGATGGGCATCCTGGAGCGGCGGACCGACATTGACCTCTTGTTCACCGACGTCGTCATGCCGAAGGGCATGAGCGGTATTCAACTGGCGCGTTCAGCGCGCGAGCTTCGACCGGATCTCAAGGTGATAGTGGCCTCCGGATATCCCATTCCGGCATTGCACGAGCGGTACGGGCGTCTCGAGGATTTTGCCTTCGTCAACAAGCCTTATCGCCTGGCTGAACTTGTAAAGGCGATAAAAGCGGTCGCCTAGACTGGCCTGGCGTCCGGCGCGTCCCAGTCGATGCCGCGGCGCCGTGTCTTGGCGGCCATAGGAGTGGCAACTTACGGGCAGTGAGTTCGCCCGGATCCGGTTCGCATTTTGTCCGCACGTCCACGAATGGTCCTGTGGGACGCGGCTGGATGCACCCCTCGTATTCCTCCATCAATTTAGCAAGCCGAACACCGCAACGCCGTTCGTTGCGCCCACGTAGACCTTCCCCTCTGAAATCATCGGCGTGATGAACTTGTTGCCCGCGCCGAACTGGTCTCGCGTGCCGGCTTGATTGCTGTTGTACAACTCGTGCGCGAGATTGGTGGCATCGTATGCGTGCAGCGCGCCAATGGTGCCGTTTTCGGCCGCCCACACAATGCCGTTACTCGTGCCGTTCGCCGAAATGGCCGGCGTGGCGCCCGGATAAGCAAACTGTAACGCGCTCTGCGAAGACGGCGCGGTGGCGAGCAGTGCGTTGGTGATGGGGATTGCCTTGAGCGTATCGGTCTGGCCTCCGTAATAGACGACATGGTTAAAGTACGCCGGCGAGCCCCAGATACCGTCAGCCAGGACGCCAATCAGCTCCTGCCAGATGTTGTTGGACGTCGGGCTGAACTTGCCCATGTTGTCGCGATCGACGACGTAGATATTGGTGTCCTTTCCTGCTGCTAAAGCCAGATGCTTGACCGTGCCGTTCGACGTGGTTTGATCCGGCAGCAGCATCGCTCCGCCGGAGCCGAAATCGCCATCCACATCGGATTCGGCCACGGTGTTATACATGGCGAAGTAGTCGGTTACGACCGGCGTCGGGAGCGCTGAGAGCTTGACGAACGTGTCGCCAAAATCGCCATCGACTGGGAATCCCTGTGCGTTGAGCGTCGTGCCGAAGGTGCCGTTGCCGTCGACAAAATAGATCGATGTTCCGTCCGATGCCATGCCCGAGCCTGCCATCCAGATCGATCCCTTGGTACCATTCGGGGTAACGGGAAGCGCGCCGGTTTGCTTCAACGTATCGGCGCTGTAGGCCATTAGCCAGCCGTTGTAGTTGCCGGACATGCAGTGAGCGGTCCAGCCCATGTAGATAGTGCCGTTGACGAGCGTCAGCGCGGCGCGCACGGTGTGTAGAGCCGGGTTGAAGGTAAGGACGCCGTTCGCACCTTCCGATCCGCTACCTGGATAGGTCGCGGCAATTTCGGTCGGGCCGCCGAACAGTTCGGCGCCTGTCGCAAGATCGATCGCGTGCAGGCGGTGATGGACGTTCCCGCTGCCGTCGGTCGTCATGGCCACGGCATATAGCACGCCATGCGGGCCGCGCGAGCGGTCGATGACCGGTGTCGACGTGATACCTATTTCCGGCGTGATATCCGTGCAGCCGACGTCAGCGCTCGACGTTTCACCTGCACCCGCCAGCGATATTTGCCACAACGCGGCACCGCTGTCGGCATCGTACGCGTAGAGGCTGTCGTGCTCGGTCACAACATAGACGACGTTATGTACGACTGTGCCCATCGTGAGACTCGTTACGAATAGCGGCTGCCCGTCGACTTTGCCATCGGCAGGCAGGAAGCGCAGCTTCCCGAACGCCGTCGAGTTGACATTGGCCAGCGTGAGAGTCGTTTCCGCCAGCATCTGACCGGTGCGTGCGAGGTCGTTGTGGTGCATCAATACGTCTGTCGCGTAGGCTTGCACCGCCGTTGGCGTCGAGCCGGTAGTCGTTCCAGCGGGCGTGGTTGTGCTTGGTGCAGGAGTCGTTCCGGAAGTTGTAGGGGCGGGCGTGGTTGTGGACGGCGCGGGTGTTGTTGCACTTGGGCTTGCGGGCGTACCGCCGACGCCGCCCGTAGTGGTGGTGGTCGGGCTGTTGCTTGAGCCGCCGCCGCACGACCCGAGGCACATCGCCAGCAGCACTCGCGCACCTATTTTGAACAGGTGATGCCGGTACGCTGGGCGCAAAGCGAATTTGGGTTGCAGAGATTTCATGGCGATTCTCCAGAGCCGACAAGCGGCCCACCACACATCTACCCACGGCGCGCATGCGCAATTTGCGCGCTGCAGCCCAGCGTAACTAAGCGACACACAGCGTGTTCCAGCAGCAAGAAAAGAGCCTGAGGAAGGGAGTGTTCCCCTTGCTCTATCGCATCAAGCAGGTCTGTATTGGTCTGTTGATGCAGTAGTGGTTGCAAAGCGAATGTCAGATGAATACCCAGCTCGAATCCCTCTGAACAATGGGGTTGATCAGGATCCCAGACCATCAAGCGATAGGATCAAGATCCCGTTGTCTTTTGTTCGGCGTATCTTCTGTTTAATATGATAAGTAATACTTTACATATCTGATGGCCTAGTTGAGAAAAAATTATCAACGAGATATTCAGAGGACAGATTGATGGCGGGTCGTGGCGTTTTACGGGCTGCCGGAAAGTTCCACGCAGCGCTTCGAATGGGCGGCGTTCGGCGAGAAGGAGAGGCCACCAGCTAAAAGAGGAACGACCTACTGTCCTGATTTCGTTCAGACCCACGGAAATGAAGGCGGCAACCGTAGCGGATCAGCGAACGGTTGCCGCGCGAGACGTTGGTGCTTACCGTCAACCGACGTTCCCTGGCGTCGGTTCAGGGGGTTCGCAAAAGCGGATGCGGTTTGTAGCATGGCACTTGACCCTTAGATTGCCCACAGGCAAACTTGTATAGACAAGTTAATCCGGGTTGCTCCTCGCTAGGGAAACGTGTTCATGAAAAGCAAAATGTTCCAAGGCTGGTATGTGGTTTTCGCAGCGCACGTGCTGCTCGCGCTAAGTTTCGGTGCGGCATATTCTTTCGGGGCGTTCTTTTCGCAGATTCAGGCTCACTTCGGCTGTTGCCGCAAGCTGGTTCGGCACAGCGAACCTCGGTGCGATTCTTGGCGCTCTTTATATTGCGGTTGGCATCGCCGCTATCGCAGGCGGCAGCATCGGCGGATTGCTGTTTGATATCTACCAAAACTACGGCTTGTCCATCATGTTCAGCGCGGCCTGTGCCTTACTGTCCGCGGTGTTCATCATGATTGCCGGAGGGCGGAAGGCCGCGCTTCCCGTGTTGACGCGCTCGTCGGAGGCGGTGGAGTGAGGGTGTATTCGGGCAGTGCCTGCAACTGCCGGGCGCGCTCGAGTTTGTTTAATAGATCGGCATTGGCGTCCGGCCGGCTTAAGGTTCAAAGCCCTCCATCACCAGTTGGCCTGCGTCGGAATCGAATCGACTGAGCCAGTCGCGAGCGCAAGCGTCGCCGCAGCCGATAGCGCCGCGCTGTAACTATCCGCGTCCGCGTTCTTCGCCGCCAGCAGCTGGTTCTGCGCGAGCAGCGCGTCGGTGACGGAGCCGACGCCTTGTCGATACGCGTCGAAGGCGGCATCGTAGGTCGTCTGCGAGGCGGCGAGCAACTCTTTCGCGGCGGCGTGCGCGGCGATGCTCGACTGCAGCGTGTTCTGGGCGGTGACGATTTGCCGAACGGCTTCTTCGCGGCTCCGGGTGAGGCGGGTCGACGCACTGTCGGCATCGTTGCGTGCCTGCGCGAGCACCGCTGAACGCAAGCCGCCGTCATACAGCGGAATCGTTACGCCAACGATCACGGTGCCACCGTAACGGCCGCCGCTGAGGTTCACCGTCGGCAACTGCTGCCCGACGGCCGGAACGGCGGAAAGCGACGAACTGCTCGTGTTGTACGCGGCCGAAGCCGAGACAAACACCTTCGGCATGAATTCCGACTCAGCCGCCTTCACCTTCGCCAGATTGACGCGCTCGGCCGCATACGCGCTCAACACATCCGGGCGCCGGGCGATCGCGGAGGACACGATCTGGTCGATCGAGTTGCTCATCGCTGGCGACAGCGTGTGTTCCGGCATCTCCGCGATTGTGGGTTTCGACAGCGGAGAAATGCCCATCGCAGAGATCAGCGCCAGATAGCTGTTGCTTTCGACGCCCTGCGCCTGCACCGCTGCGAGCTTGGCCTGCGCGCGGTTCTGCGTAGCCTGCGCCACTTCGATGACGGTGCCAATGCCATGCTTGTAGCGCGACTGTGCCGCAGCCAGGATTGCTTCGGCGTTGTCGAGGCCTTGCCGAGTCGTGGCTATACGACTGCGCGCGGCCTGGTACGCGTAGAACGCGACGCTGACTTCGTAGATCACCTGCTGGTGGAGCGCGGTGAAGCCGATGTTCGCCATCACCGTAGCCTGCGAAGCGGCTTCGACGCGCGCGGCACGTCCGCCGAAATCGAACAGCAGCCATTGCAGCGCGACGACCGGGGTCGCGCCATGCGATGACGCGCTGACTGACGAATTGCCGAGCACGGAGGACTGCGAACCTTGGCCGCCCGCGACCCACCCCATCGCTGCGACCGACAGTTGTGGAAGATAGGCGCTCTTTGCGATGCCGGCCGCGAGCGCGACATTGCGCGCATCGTTCCACGCGATGCGGGTCAGCGGGTTCTCCGATTCCGCCACATCGATCAGCTCGGGTAGGTCGTACGCATGCGCTTGCTCCAAAGACGGCGGAGGCGGCACGGTGGCGAGCGCGGGATTCGCGGGCAACTGGTAGCGATGTGCTGATGCAAGTGATGCGGTCGATGTAGCCGATGCCGACGGCCCAGGCACGATAGCGCCGGCTGCGTCCGTCTGCGGCTGCCACGGACGGTCGGGACTATCCGGCGCCATGTCCAGGGACGACGTGGCGCAGCCGGCCAAGCCCGACGCGGCCAGGATCGTCAGTGCGAATGGAAGATTAAGCCGACGCATGAATCGTGATGTCCTTCGCTGCGTCGTTCGACGCGGCGTGTTCAAGTTGAATGAGGCGTGAATCGCCTACGTTCAGCAACGCAGTGCGCGCGTCGTCGTCGGTTGCTGCATCCGGCAAAGCGGGGTTCGGCGTGTCCGGCATAGCAGGGTTTGGCGCGACCGAAATAGCGGGGTTCGGCGTGTCCGGCATAGCTGGGTTCAGCGCGACCGGCATAGCGGGGTCCGTCGAGGCTGCCGCGCCGCTTTCGTCAGGCGTTTGCGGCGGCCCGCCCGTGAGCTGTTTAAGCCAGCCTCCGATCGCGGCATCGCCCGGTCGTCGTTCGGCGAGCAGGAACATCGGCCCTTCGAGCGCGCCGAGTCTGGCCAGCACGCCACGACGTTCAGCGATCCACTGCGCTTCAGGGCGAACCCACGACGGCTCGTAATGCATCAGCGCGAGGTCTTGTTCCAGCGCGCCGCACTGAGCCATTGCGCTCGCGGCCTGTGCCCGGCGTGCGCCGGCATGGGGCAGGGCCGCCAGCCGCTCCCACTGCTGACGGAGCGCAGCGAGGGCAGTGTCAACTCGCGCGGCAACGCTGACCGGCCACACGCGCGTGAAGACCAGATAGACGACCACGTTACCGATCAGGATGCCGATCGTGCGATCCCGTGCGACCGTCAGGTCGAAGCCGGGTGCCGCGCCCTGGATCACGCACATGAAAAACACCAGGGCGATCTGGAATCCGGCATAAGCAATACGAGGCGAACCAAACGCGACCCACGCCGCTAGCCATGCACCGAACAGCACCAACGCCATCAACCCGACGACAGACGTGAGCACCGGCGTCACGAACACGATCGCCGCGGTGCCCAGGAGCGCGCCCACGAGACACCCGGCGATGCGCAGCGTCATCTTCTCGACGGTCTCGGCGGTGGTGCCGAGCGACACCATGTACACGGTGATGAAGCAGGTGTGGATACCGGGCCAGTTGATTTGCAAATAGAGCAGATAGCAGAACATTGCTGCTGCGGTGGTCTTCAGTGCGTAGCGGACATGCTCGGGATTCGTGAAGGCATCCGGGAGGAAGAACCCACCGCGCTTGCTGACGGTCGTCGGGGCTTTGGCTTTTGCATCGACCACGCCTTCGCCTTTGACCTCGGCTTCGGCTTCGGCTGCGCCTTCGACATCTGCTTCGATTGGGACTTCGGCTTCGACCACGGCGAATCTCGTGATCGCATCGTGCAGGTCCTCGGCGACGACTCGCGCGAGCGGTGTCAGTTCTTGCACGCCCTTCAGGCTGAGTTCGATGTCGACCGGATAACCGCCTGCATCGAGCATCCGGGCCATGTTCTCCAGTGTCTCGGTGATCGGCCTGATGAACGATGCCGGTAGCCGGCCCGACGGTTCGCGGGCCGCCAGATCGGCCGCGACCAGGATGGCAAGCGTCGACGACACGGCCTGCCGCAGCGCGGCAACATCAGCATTCGCCGACGATCCTTCGACGACGGAGAGCTTCAGCCACGTGCCGATCTGCGCATCCCCCTCGCGCAGGCACGCGCTAAGTGCGTCGTGTGCTATTACAGGCTCAGCCAAACTGCGGGCCGCGACCCGCAGGCGCTTCGCCAGTTCACGACCAGCGAGCCGCCGCGGCGACGGGGAAATCAACAAGTTGATGCAGATCGAGACCCCGACTGGAATCGCGACCATCAGCCAGGCGTAGAGCAGGGCGCGCGTCGCCACCTCGCCGAACGGCACGCTACCGAGTTCGTCGAGCACAAACCCGACGATCATCGCGAGGATCGCGCCCACCGGCCGCAGCTTGCTCGCCGACGTCAGGAACAGCAGGCCGAACGACAGCACCGCGATGCACCCAACCCGCCAAACCGGATTGTCGAGCGCGACCATTGTCACTACGAGTACCAGCCCGATGACCACGGTGATCGCCACCAGCATCGCCACGCTTAAGACCACGCTCACCACCCGGTCGGACCGGTTCAGGAAGAACACGACGTAGGCGGAGATCGCCGCTTCCGGCGTGCCGTACGCGCTCGTCACGAACACCGTCAGCGCGCAGATCAGCGCGATGCGTGTCGCCATCGCCGCTCGCCCCGGATAGGGCGCAAGCAGCTTCAGGAGGTCGGCGGCGCCCGGTCGGGCAAGGTCACCGGCAGGCTGCGCCATGCCGGACCTCGACTATTGCACTCGCACCGATTCGCACCAGCCGCGCCGCCGGCTCGTCGAGACGCACACGTACGGGAAAGCGCTGGGCGACCCGCACCCAGTTCACGGACTGCTGGACGATCGGCAAAGTGCGCGGCAAATTGATGCGATCCGAGTCGGCCACGCCCGCGCCGATACCGATCACTTTGCCGTGCATCGCCTGGCTCCGGTCGATCATGGAATAGACGGTCGCACAGTCACCCGGCTGGATTTGCGCAAGCTCTCCTTCCCGGAAGTTCGCGACGGCGAACCACTCGTCCGCGTGGACAAGCGTGAAGATCGACTGATGCGGCGCGACCGTCTCGCCCGCCAGCACCGACAGGCCCGTGACGAAGCCATTTTGCGGCGCGCGCACGATGGTGTCGTCGAGACTGTGCTGCGCGAGCGCGAGCGCCGCCTCGCGCGCATGCACGGTGGCGATGGCGTCCGCTTCGTCGCCGATGGTCTGCGCGGTCGCCTGCTTCTGCTCCTGCGCTTGCTTCAGCGACAACGCCGCGTCGTGCTGCGCGACTTGCGCCTGATCCAACTGCTGGACCGGCACGTAGCCCTTCGCCACGAGTGGCGTGAGCCGCTGCACGGTGCGCGACGCCAGTTCGTAGTTGTGTGCCGCTTTACCGGACTGGTCGCCGGCGATGACCGAATTCGCACGCTCGCCGACAATCGTCCTGCGTCGCGTCTCGAGCGCCGCGCGGGCCAGTTCCAGGTCGGCCTGGGTCTGCGCGACCACGAGACGAAAGGGAGCAGGATCAATCTCGAAGAGCAGGTCGCCTTTGGCAACCCGCTGGTTCTCTTTAACCGCTAGCCTGACGATCCGGCCACTGGCCGGCGATGCTACATGCACGACGTCGGCATCGATCGTCGCGTCATCCGTCGATGGAAACCGGGTCGTCCGATCGTAGGCGTAATACATCGCCGCGAGGCCGAGTGCGATGATCAACGACGCGATTACGCGGCCTTTAAGAGAGGTTTTGCGCAAGCCGGCGATTTTCATAAGAGCTGTCCCGTTCCCGAAAGCCAGCAGAGTACCGAGACCGTCATGCCGATGGCCACGCAGACGAGGAGCTGAAACGGGACGACACGCACCCACCCCGTGGACACGAATATCCGGTGGGCGATCAGCGTGCCGACGAGCCCGATAACCGCGCACAACAGCCAGAGCGGAAAATAGGCGCCGAAGATTTCATACGACGGTGCACCGCGCTGCGTACACCCCTGCAATGACAGGCTCACGGTACCGATGGCCGGAAGACATCGCGTGGGGAGCGCGATCGAGTCGCAGGCGTTTCTTTGTTTCGGTTTGAACGGCATTGCGGCTTGGCGAGGTTGTTGGACGTGGTTGTTGGACGTGGTTGTCGAGCAGGGTTCTTGAGCAGGGTTGTTGAGCACATTAACCGGTTCCGCCGCAATAAGGGGCGCTCGTATGCTGCAGGTTTTTACAAGAATGAATCGATTGCGATGAACGTATTGGAACCTGAAATAGTCGTCGTGTTGGAGCGCTTGCACTATCCGCCTGAGGTCAACCTGGTATGCCCTTGGGGGACTTCCCCGCGGCAGATCTATCCGTATTTCCAACGGTTTATCGCAGCAAGGCGTTGCAGCGAGCGCGCGGCCTGCTACTTCCTTGTCACAGTCAGCCACCGACTCGACGCAGGGAGTGGCTCCGCTCGTGCATACGGAGAACAGGCTAATGCCTATCATCATGGGGGCTGCTACGTTTTTCGATGCGTTCGACGCGTTCGACGCGTTATCGCTTGCCGGGCTGCCCACTGCGCACGACTGCATCAAACCATCAATGACATCGACCTTGCGATTGTCGAATTCAAGATCGAGTTCGATATCCGTATAAGCCGAAATAAAATCAACCAGGACCGCGAGAAGCATCCGTCGAAGCCCGGAATTTGCCATCGCGTTGTTCGGCGGGAATTCAGACACGGTCTCAGCCTAATTGCCGGGGTCCGAAGATCGGATCGGAAAAATGGTCATGGCGGCAACCAGACCGAGTGACCCGCCGAGAAGCGTTTCCCAGGCGCGGGCTGCAAGCACGGGAACTGAGTGCACGCCACTTGCCGCAAGCGTCACGATCAACGTGAAAGCGAACGCCGCGCAGGCGATGTCGTAGCGCTCTGGCAAGGCCATCGCATAGATGACCATCGCGAATGCGGCTGCCGCCCAGATCAACAGCGGCGCGTGCTCGGCAACGGGCAGGCAGGCAAGACCTATCGGAACGCCGATCACCGTACCGAGAATCCGGCGACGAACGCGCTGTATCGTGCCGGTCGCCGAACCTGCCACGACGTATGTGCACGCGGTGATCGCCCAGGCAGACTCCTCGAGGCCAATCAGGCCGTTCAGGAGGACGATGACCACCGCGCCGATCGCCGCCTGCAATCCCATGAAAAATTCCGGCGAGCATCTCCCGTGGAGCGGGCTCGGCCCCGCCGCGAGCGCCGCAGCAATAACGGGCCGTTCCGCGGGGCCGCTCAGCATGCGTGGCACGACCGACGCCAGCGCGGCGATCAGCGCTGCAATCCCAATGGCCCGCAGATCGTCCGGCGTCAGGCGAGCCCCGTATGCGAGCAATTCTCCAATATAGATTTGCGATCCGATTCCTGCACCAAGGACGCCGAATCGTTTGAGATAGCCGACCAGAAACGCGCCTGTCACTAGAATCAGTTCCGGTCCCGCATGACCCGCGACTTGCAACGGACCGGAAAAAAACACGAACAGGCCTGCGCCTAACGCGGCGGCAAAACTTAGCAGGATGAGATCACGACTCGATTCGGCGCGCGTCGTTTTCCCCTCCGACACGCTTGCCCAGAGTGCGAAGCTTCCAGCCAGGTAACT
>Ga0302220_10002670_pt1 | contig 12869 bp, 7 predicted proteins | sample II_Palsa_E1_3_FD_194572 | JGI IMG/M metagenome (GOLD analysis project Ga0302220, IMG submission 194572) | Peat permafrost microbial communities from Stordalen Mire near Abisko, Sweden - II_Palsa_E1_3 | ecosystem: Environmental > Terrestrial > Soil > Palsa > Peat permafrost | place: Sweden... | reverse complement strand
AGAAACGACCGTATTCGCTAGCGCAACTTGTCGCGACAATACCATCGGCACTTCGAAGGAACACAGCAATTTTGATCATCCGTGGCGTTAATGCAGCACTTTCACGGTATCAGTCAGCATTTACCCGAGTTCCACCTGGGTTTGTCTGTAATGTATGAGGCGAATTTGTGTCAGGAGAGCGCAATATCAGGATAACCAACGACAACCCAATGGCCCGGCGCGGCGCTGCGCATAAACAATAGGCCAGGGCGCTTGAACACACGGGCGCCTGGAATATTACATTGTATTACGCGGGCCCTTGAGTCGTACAAATGCCGTCTACACTCGATAGATTCAGACCATTTCAGGATCCCTATTCAATGAAAAAGTCATTCGTGACGATGGCCGCAGCGTTTGTGTGGGCGATCGCAATAAGCCACCCGGCGCAGGCCGCTTTGGCGGTGGGCGCCCCGGCTCCCGATTTCAGTACGCAGGCCTCGCTGGGCGGGAAGGTGTCCACCTTCGTATTGCATGATGCGCTCAAGCAAGGCCCGGTGGTGTTGTATTTCTACCCAGCCGCCTTCACCGAGGGCTGCACGATAGAAGCCCATGAGTTCGCCGAGGCGACCGACCGGTACAAAGCGCTGGGTGCGCAGGTGATCGGCGTGTCGCACGACGATATCGCAACGTTGAATAAATTCTCGGTTAGCGAATGCCGTAGCAAGTTTGCCGTGGCGGCAGACCCTGACCGCAGCATCATGAAGGCCTACGACGCGACGTTGCCGCTGATGAAATTCGCAAACCGCGTGTCGTACGTCATCGCCCCGGACGGCTCGATCATTTACTCATACACCAGCATGGCGCCCGACAAGCACGTCGAGAACACCTTGAACGCGCTGCAGACTTGGGTGGCGCAACACAAAAGGCCCTGACCGGAGCATTGGGTGGTACGAGCGCAAAGCCGTGATCGCAGCCCCAGCTGCGCACGCGCCAAGCCACCTCGCTCAAAGCACCTCGCGGCGGGCGCCGCGGCGCTCATGGCGGGCTTGCCAGCGAGTGCGCATCCTGTCCATGTAGAGGTAGACCACCGGCGTGGTGTAAAGCGTAAGCAACTGGCTGACAATCAAGCCGCCAACGATGGAGATACCTAGCGGCTCGCGCAGCTCCGAACCTTCGCCATTGCCGAAGGCCAGTGGCAGCGCGCCCAGCATGGCGGCGAAGGTGGTCATCATGATCGGCCTGAAGCGCAGCATGCAGGCCTTGTAAATCGCGTCGTGCGAATTCAGTCCCTCGCTGCGGGCCGCGTCGATCGCGAAGTCGACCATCATGATGGCGTTCTTCTTGACGATCCCGATCAGCAAAATCACGCCGATCAGCGCAATGATCGAAAATTCGATGTGAAAGAGCAGCAAGGCGAGCAATGCGCCCACCCCGGCGGACGGCAGGGTCGAGAGGATGGTGATCGGGTGTATGTAACTCTCGTACAGGATCCCCAGCACGATATAAACGGTGGCCAGCGCAGCCAGAATCAGAATTATCTGGTTGCTCAGTGACTGCTGATACTGCTGCGCCGTACCCTGGAAGCTGCCGCGCACGGTGGCCGGCATGCCGATTTCGGCTACTTTCTGGTTGATCGCGATCACGGCATCCGAGAGCGAACGCCCCGGCGGCAGGTTGAAGGAAATCGTCGACGCAGCGAATTGCCCCTGGTGATTGACGGCCAGCGGCGTATTGCCCGGGCCGTAGGTCGCAATCGAGGTCAAGCGGATCATCGTTTCGTTCGCGGTGCTGACCGGGCTGCCGCTGGATGCGCTTGATTTTCCGGTCGTGGCAATCGAATTGATGGCCTGGTTGCGAGCCGAGTCGGCCGCGATAGAGGCCGCCGTCGCGGAGGTCGATGTGCTGCTCGATGCGCCCGCCGTGGTGGTGCTGCTGCTTGCGGCCGGCCCAGTCACCGTACCGGCTGGTGCATTGGTGGACTGCGTGCCGCTGGCATTGCCGCCCGAAGTGCTGACATAGATATCGTTCAGCGTTTCCGGACTCTGCCAGTATTGCGGCGCGACTTCCATGACCACGTGGTACTGGTTCAACGCGTTATAGATGGTCGAGACTTGACGCTGACCGAACGCGTCGTAGAGCGTGTTATCGATCTGGCTGGGCGTTATCCCCAGCCGCATGGCGGTGGCCCGGTCATAGACGAGATCGGTTTCGATGCCTTTTTCCTGCTGATCCGAGTTCACGTCGGCCAGCTCGGGCGAGCTTTGCAGCGCGCGGGTCAATTTCGGACCCCACTCGTATAGCTCGGGCGTCGAGTCGCTCAATAGCGTGTATTGATACTGCGCGTTGCTCTGGCGGCCGCCCGAGCGAAGATCTTGTACCGCTTGCAGGAACAGGCGGCTGCCGGCCACCCGGTTAAGCTGCGGGCGCAAGCGGGCGATCACTTGATCGGCGGAGATCTTGCGCTGTGCCAGCGGCTTGAGCGTGACGAAGACAAAACCCGAATTGACCTGCCGGCCGCCCGTAAAACCCACCGCGCTTTCCACTGCCGCGTCGTCGTTGACGATGTTCATCAACTGCGCCAATTTACCTTTCATCGCCTGGAACGAGATGCTTTGATCGGCCTGGATCCCGCCGATGATGCGCCCGGTGTCCTGCTGCGGGAAAAAGCCTTTCGGAATGATGATGTACAGGTAGACATTGAGCGCGATGGTCGACAACAAGATCATCAGCACCAGCACCGAGTGGCCAAGCGCCCAGTTCAGACTGCGGCCGTAGCCCTGCTGTGCGCGCTCCAGGCCGCGGTGCATCGCGGCGATCCATCGATGCGGCTTGTGCTCCTTGATACCGCGGGCAGCGTCCGCGAATTTATCCTTGAGCAGCAACGCGCACATCATCGGCGTGGTCGTCAGCGAGACTGCCAGCGATACCATGATCGCCAGCGACAGTGTCAGCGCGAACTCGCGGAACAGGCGCCCGACGATGCCGCCCATCAGCAGGATCGGCAAGAACACCGCGATCAGCGACAGGCTGATCGACAGCACGGTGAATCCGACTTCGCGCGCGCCGAGATAGGCGGCCTGCAGGCGGGGCATGCCGGCTTCGATGTGGCGGCTGATGTTTTCCAGCACCACAATGGCATCGTCGACCACGAAGCCGGTAGCGATCGTGAGCGCCATCAGCGACAGGTTGTCCAGGCTGAAGCCCAGCATATACATGGCGGCAAAGGTGCCGATAATCGAAATCGGCACGGCGATGGTCGGTATCAGCGTCGCGCGCGCGCTGCCCAGGAACACGAACACCACCAGCGTGACGAGCGCCACCGCAATCAGCAAGGTGCGCTCGGTGTCGCGCAACGAGGCCCGGATGGTGGTGCTGCGGTCGTTGGTTGCGCTCACTTTGATGGACGCAGGAAGCGCAGCCTGCAGTTGCGGCAGCGAGGCTTTGATCCGGTCTATCGTATCGATGATGTTGGCGCCGGGCTGCCGGTACAAGATCACCAGCACCGAGGGATGGCCGTTGTACAAGCCGAGATTGCGCAGGTCCTCGACCGAATCGACCACTTCGCCGACATCGGACAGATGCACAGGCGCGTTGTTGCGGTACGCCACGACCAGATCGCGGTACTGCGATGCCTTGCGCGCCTGATCGTTGGTGTACACCTGGAATCGCGTCGGCCCGCTGTCGAACGAGCCTTTCGGGCTATTCGCATTGGCCGAGGCGATCGCCGCGCGCACGTCTTCCAGGCCGATGCCATATTTGAACAGCGCGTTCGGGTTGAGCTCGACGCGCACCGCGGGGTTGGCCGAGCCATTCACGTCGACTTCGCCCACACCTTCAACTTGCGAGAGCGATTGCTGCAGCACGGTGGCAGCCGAATCGAACAACTGACCGGCGGTCAGCGTATCGGAGGTCAGCGCGAGGATCAGGATCGGTGCGTCGGCCGGATTGATCTTGTGATACGTGGGATTGCTGCGCAGGCTCGCCGGCAGGTCGGCGCGCGCGGCATTGATGGCCGCCTGGACGTCACGCGCGGCGCCGTCGATGTCGCGGTCCAGCCCGAATTGCAAGGTAATGCGGGTAGCGCCGATCGAGCTGCTCGACGTCATTTCGTTGACGTCGGCTATCGTGCCCAGGTGCCGTTCGAGCGGGCTGGCGACACTGGTGGCCACGGTCTCGGGGCTGGCCCCGGGCAAATTCGCCTGGACCGAAATGACCGGGAAATCGACCTGCGGCAGCGGTGCAACCGGCAGTTTGGTGAACGCGAAGATCCCCGCCAGCACCACGCCGAGCGAAAGCAGCGTGGTGGCGACCGGGCGCGCGATAAAGGGCCGCGAGAGATTCATGCGCGCGCCCTAGTCATGCGGCCGGCGCCGCGCAAGCGGATCAGGACGTTCTTCATGGCACGCTCGGATCCTCGTCCACACGCGGCCCGACGGTTGGACGGCCGCTACCGAAGCGGCGCTTCACGCGCGTGGCGATCCGGTCGAACGCCAAGTAAATAACCGGGGTGGTGAACAGCGTGAGCAACTGGCTGACCACCAGGCCACCTGCAATCGCGATCCCCAGCGGGTGCCGCAACTCGGAGCCCGCGCCCCAGCCCAGCATCAGCGGCAGCGCGCCGAGCAGCGCCGCAAGCGTGGTCATGAGAATCGGCCTGAAGCGCAGCAGGCACGCCTGGAAGATGGCGTCGCGCGGCGATTTGCCTTGTTCGCGTTCGGCTTCGAGCGCGAAGTCGATCATCATGATGGCGTTTTTCTTGACGATACCAATCAACAGCACGATCCCGATGATGCCGATGATATCCAGATCGTGCCCGGTGAGAATCAAGGCCAGCAGCGCGCCGACCCCGGCCGACGGCAAGGTCGACAGGATGGTGACCGGGTGTACGAAACTCTCGTACAGCACGCCCAGCACGATGTACATCGTGACGATGGCGGCCAGGATCAGGAACAGTTCGTTGGACAGCGATGCCTGGAAGGCGAGAGCGGCGCCCTGGAAGCGAGTGTTGAACGAATTGGGCAGGCCGATCTCTTTTTGCGCCGCTTTGATCGCATCGACCGCCGCGCCCAGCGAGGCACCGGGTGCGAGGTTGAACGAAATCGTGGTCGCCGGAAACTGGCCGAGGTGGCTGATCAACAGCGGCGCCGGCTGCTCGGTAAAGGTCGCGATGGCCGCGAGGGGCACTTGCCCACCGTTGGCGGTGGCCGATGGCAGGTACAGCGTGCCCAGGCCGGCGGTGCTGTTAAGCAGCTTCGGGTCCGCTTCGAGGATCACCCGGTACTGGTTCGACTGCGTAAAGATGGTCGAGACGATCCGCTGCCCGAACGCGTCGTAGAGCGCGCTGTCGACTGTGGCGGGCGTGATGCCGAAGCGCGCCGCGCTCGACCGGTCGATGGTCACATACACCGATTGCCCGCTTTGCTGCAAGTCGCTTGCCACGTCGGCCAAGAGCGGCGAGGTCTTCAATTTGTCGACCAGCTTGGGAACCCAATCCGTGAATTCGCTCGCATTGGCGTCTTCGAGGATGAATTGATACTGGGTCGCGCTGACGGTCGAGTCTATCGTCAGATCCTGCACCGGTTGCATGTAGAGTGCGACGCCGGCAACGTGAGCGGTTTCCTGCGTGATGCGACGGATGATCGTGCTGGCGGTCGCGCTGCGGCTGTCGTAGGGGCGCAAGTTGATCAGGAAGCGGCCGCTGTTCTGGGTCAGGTTGGTGCCATCCACGCCGATGAACGAGGACAGGCTTTCCACGTCAGGGTCTTTTAGAATTGCCGCCGCCAGATCTTGCTGATGCTGGGCCATTGCGGCATACGACGATGACTGGGCGGCCTCGGAAATACCCTGGATCACGCCGGTGTCCTGCACCGGGAAGAAGCCCTTCGGGATCCAGACATACAACAGTACTGTCAGGATCAACGTGGCCGCCGCCACTATCAGCGTGAGCGCCTGGCGCTCAAGCACCCACTCGAGCGCGCTGCCGTAATGGCCGATCACGCGTTCGAAAAACGCGTGGGTGCGCGCCTCCAGGCGTTGCATCGCGCTATTGCTTTCGCGCGGCGGGGTAGGGCGCAGCAATTTGGCGCAGAGCATCGGCACCACGGTCAGCGAAACCACGGCCGAAATCACGATGGTAACGGCCAGCGTGATCGCGAATTCGTGGAACAGGCGGCCGACCACGTCGCCCATGAACAGCAGCGGGATCAGCACGGCCACCAGCGAGACAGTCAGCGAAATGATGGTGAAGCCGATTTGCTTGGAACCCTTGAGCGCCGCCTGCAACGGGGTTTCGCCCATTTCGATGTAGCGCGCGATGTTCTCGATCATCACGATGGCGTCGTCGACCACGAAGCCGGTCGCAATCGTCAAGGCCATCAGCGACAGGTTATCGAGCGAGAACCCGAACAGATACATGGCCGCGAGCGTGCCGATCAACGATAAGGGCACGGACAGGCTCGGGATCAGGGTAGCCCACACGTTCGAGAGAAACACGAAGATCACCAGCACCACCAGCAGGATCGATACCAGCAGTTCGAATTGCACATCGCGCACCGACGCTTTGATCGTGGTGGTGCGATCGGTCAGCACCCGCACATCGATCGCGGCCGGCAAGGACGTTTGCAGACTCGGCAGCAGCGCCTTGATCGAGTCGACCACGTCGATCACGTTGGCGCCCGGTTGGCGCTGTACGTTGATGATGATGGCTGGCGTGCGATCGACCCAGGCGCCGAGCTTGGTGTTTTCCGCGCCTTGTATGATTTTCGCGACGTCGGTCAACATGACCGGCCGGCCGTTCTTGTAGGCGATGACGGCGCTTTGATACGCGTCGGCGCTTTGCAATTGGTCGTTGGCGTTGATGGTCGATGCGCGCGTCGGTCCGTCGAAACCGCCCTTGGGCGTGTTGACGTTGAGGTTGCCGATGGTCGTGCGCAGGTCGTCGAGGTTCAACCCGTAAGCGGCCAGCGCCAGCGGGTTGGCTTGAATCCGCACGGCCGGCCGCTGGCCGCCGCTGATGCTGACCAGGCCGACGCCGCTGACCTGCGAAATCTTTTGCGCGAGCCGGGTATCGGAAATGTCCTGCAACTGCGTGAGCGGCAGCGTCTTCGAAGTGATTGCCAGCGTCAGGATCGGTGCGTCGGCCGGGTTGACCTTGGCGTAGATCGGTGGCGCGGGCAGGTCGGACGGCAGCAGGTTGCCGGCGGCGTTGATCGCGGCCTGGACTTCCTGTTCGGCGATATCGAGCGGCAAGTCGAGGTTGAATTGCAGCGTGATCACCGACGCGCCGGATGAGCTCGTGGACGACATCTGGTTCAGGCTGGGCATCTCGCCGAACTGGCGTTCGAGCGGAGCGGTGACCGACGAGGTCATCACTTCGGGGCTCGCGCCCGGGTACAGCGTTTGCACCTGGATGGTCGGATAATCGACCACGGGCAGCGCCGACAGCGGCAAGAAGTGCAGCGCCACCAGGCCGACCAGCATGATCGCGGCCATCAACAGCGCCGTGCCGACTGGCCGGATAATAAATAGGCGGGACGGATTCATGCGTGCGCGCCCTCGCGGCCCGATTTTGCCGCAGACCGCGTGCGATATCCGCCAGCGCCACGTATCACATTACGTGCGCTCATTTACGATGCTTCGCGTTTGTGATGATGAGCGTGTGCGCCGGAGGCATTGGACGCACCCGAGGCACCCCACGCTCCCGAGGCGCCGTGCACTCGTGCTCCGGACGCGGCCCTGCCCGTACCCTCGGCGCCCGATGCGGGAACAGGGGCGGACACCATGATCTTGGCGCCTTCGCGCAGCCGGTCGACGCCATCGATCACCACTTGCTCGCCCGGTTGCACGCCGGACAAAATGCTGGTGCGTTCGCCGTTCACGATGCCCTGCTTGACCGTGCGCACGGTGACGGTGTTATCGGGCTGCGCCACATACACATATTGACCGATCGAGCCGGTTTGCAACGCCGGCGAAGGCACGATGGTCACGCCCTGCTCGGTGTTGACGAGCAGGCGAGCATTGACGAACTGGTTCGGGAACAGGCTTAGGTCGGTGTTCGGGAAGTCGGCGCGCAGCTTGAGCGTGCCGGTGGTGGTGTCGATCTGGTTGTCGGTTGTGCGCAGCACGCCGTTCGCGAGCAAAGCGACGCCGGCCCGGTCGTAGGCGGCGACCGGCAACTGCGCGCCGGCATTCAAACGCGCCTGCACGGCCGGCAAATTATCCTCGGGGAGCGTGAAAATCACGCTGATCGGCGAGAGCTTGGTGATGACCACTATGCCGTTGGTGTCGCTGGTTTGCACGTAGTTGCCCGCGTCGACCTGACGCAAGCCGACCCGGCCATCGACCGGAGCCACGATGTGGCAATAGGTCAGATCGAGCTGGAAGGTCTTGACCTGAGCCTGGTCGGCGGCCACCTGTCCTTCGGTTTGCTCGACCAGGAAGCGTTGGTCGTCGACTTGCTGACCTGACACGGAATCCTGCTTGAGAAGAATCTCGTAACGACGCAAGTCGGCCTGCGCCTGCGCGAGCACCCCCTGGTCATGCGCGAGCGTGCCCTGCGCCTGGAGCAGCGAAATCTGGTACGGCCGCGGGTCGATCTGGGCGAGGAAATCGCCTTTGTGTACTAATTGCCCTTCCTGGAACCCGACTTCCATCAACTGCCCGGCGATCTGGGTGCGTACTGTCACGGTCGCCAGCGGCGTCACGGTGCCCAGCGCATTGAGCAGCACGGGCATGTCGCCTTGCGTGACGGGGGCCAGCCGGACCGATTGCGGTGCGTTGGAGGCCGCGGCCGATGCGCCGCCGCGACGTCCACCGCCACCACCCGCGCGGCCGGCCGATTCATTGCCATGCCGACGGACCCAGATAAACGCGATGAGCAAGGCTAGCGCGATGATCGCCAGCAGCACCCACAGCCAGCGGCGGCGGGACGAGCGTAAAGGCGCGGGAGCGGGAGACGGCGGTGTCGGACGTTCGGGCTGGGTCATTGAGTTTTAGTGATTGCTTCTGGGACGCTGCTGGACATCGAAATCGGGTGCTGGAAAACGTCGTCTGCATGCGCGGTGGCATGCCGATGCGGCTTGAAACCCCCAGTAGGCCGCTCGCCATCACTAGACGCGCTGACGGGCGCTAAGTTTCAAATCCTCGGCGAATGCTACGTACGAGACGCCCGACAGTCTACATGACAGATCTTTCTGCTGGTTACAGCAGGCGTTGCGGAACCGGGAATTTTTGACGAAAATTTGAGGCGGCGTCTGACGTGGCGTCTAAGGCATCGTATTTACCGATGCAGGAGATGCGGCGCTGGGAGGGGGCCGTGCAGGCACGTGGCGCGAGGGTGCGCCACGTCTTTCGTTACATTTTGCGGGCTGGGCGCGTGTTCATGTCAGCACGGGCAGCAAATGATTGACCGCGGTCGCGATCTGCGTTTCGTCCACACCGTAGACATGCAGCGAAATGGCCGGAATGGTCGTCGCATTGCCCAGGCAATGGATGCCTGAATAGCCTGCATCCGTGTAAGAAACTGTATTGCGCGCGCGCAGCCGGTGTCCTGCCGGCTGCGCGCCATGCTGCTCGGCACACCAGTCGTAATGCGTTTCCATCAGCGCGCCCTCCAGCACGGTATAGGCGCACCAGGTGTGATGAGCGTGGACCGGGCTGAACTGGCGGGGACCCCAGACTATCGCCACCGCGCAATATTCTCCGTTCGGATCGGCCGCCAGCACATGGCGCTGATAACCGGTGGCCGACGGTGCGGGCAGCAGTTCGCGCAATTCATCGCGCGGCATGGCGTTCGCGAACTCGCCGAGCATGCTGCGCAGCAACTCGCCGCGTGATGCCGGTGTCGCAGTCGAGCAAGCGGCCAGCCGGGTGCGCAATTGGGTGAGTGCATCGACGGCCGGTTCCCGCGTGGTGGCGATGGATGCGGGCGCACGCGCGGGGCTGGATGTATGGGTCATGAGTTGGGTTGTCATGATTCGGCTCGCCGGAAGGGTATCGTGGCCGAGCGGGAATGCATCGGCCTAGACTCATTTATAACAATGCCGAGAGAGAAAAGGCTTGCTTTTTTATCTGAGATGCCGCGATATAGTAGAAAATTATTCTACGGTTGAGGTTCGAAATGGACGCGATTGACAAGAGGCTGCTCGAATTGCTGCAAAAGGACGCGACGATCCCGATCGCCGAGTTGGCCCAACGCGTCAATCTTTCGCAGACACCGTGCTGGAAACGCGTGCAAAAACTCAAGGAAAGTGGCGTGATACGCGCTCAGGTGGCCTTGTGCGACGCGCAGCGCCTGGGCGTGGGCACGACGGTATTTGTCGCTGTGCGCACCAACCAGCACACCGAGGCTTGGTCCAAGCAATTCCTGGCCGCGATCGAATTTGTACCCGAGGTGGTCGAGGCTTACCGGATGAGCGGCGAGGTCGACTACCTGCTCAAGGTCATGGTGTCCGATATCGGCGACTACGATCGCGTCTATCAGCAGTTGATCCGCGAGGTTTCGCTATTCGACGTCAGTTCCAGTTTTGCGATGGAGCAAATCAAATACTCGACGGCGTTGCCGGTGCGGTAACAGGGCAACTTCGCAGAACAACCGCGCATGGACAACTTTGCGCGTTGGCTGCGCTGTAGCGGCTACCGGGCGTAGACTTGCGCCTTGCGCCTGCCTGATGCTCTGCCTCATGCTCGGCCTCATGCTCTGCATTAGGGCGCCAGGCTATCCATCCATCGAATCGAACAGAGCAAGCTTATGGAAAATAAACGCAGAAGAAAGGACCCCACGCGCGGCGTGGCAATTTTCTTTGTAGTCATCGTGCTACTGGTGCTGACCGCCATTCTTTACAAGGGAATTACAGGTCGGCGCGCATACGAAGCTGAACAGGCCGCTGCCGACGCGGCGGCTTCTCAAGCATCGGTCGCGGCCAGTGCGGTCAAGCCGTAGCGTGGTGCAACTGTAGAGCGTTCCCGTCGCCGCTCTTCCCGCACGTGCCGTGCAGCTTCAGCTCAACGACGCTTGTATCGTGCAGGCGTCGTTACGGATCAGCCACGAAGCGCCGATCATCTGTTTGCACTGATGGACCAGCAGCTTGAGTTCCTGCACCGCCTCGGCGGGGACGCTGGATTGGCTCTCGGCCGAGAGCACGATCTCATCGAGCTCGCGATTCAATTCACGGCTACGCGCGAGCGCTTCGGCGGCCGGTATCGTGCTTCCTGCCGTCACGGTCTTGATTATTTGCGTCAATGCGCCGGGCGTTTGGCCAGGCGCCGGCTGCGGCGGCGCGTCGGCGTTTTCCGCCAGGTGCAGATTGTCGCGCACGACGCTCAATGCTCGCTGCAGCGGTTCCAGGAACTGCGCATGGGCCGGTGTCGCCAATGCCGCGACCAGCGGCGCCGCCGCCGTAATCTGCGAAGCGAGCGCGTGGCTTTGCACCAGCAGCTCGTTGAGCTCGGGCACGTAGCGCTGCTGCGCCTTGGGCTCCATCATCATGCGCTGGAATGCGTTGCCGAGATTCGCAAAAGCAATATGCACGTTCTTGCGTGTCAGGCGGTAGCGATAATCGCGGTCGAGGTCTTGGTCCTTCGCGCTGTCTTTGGTCACACTGTCTTTGGTCACACTATCTTTGGCGAATCTTGCAGCGGACATCTTCGGCTCGGCACCGAGTGCGCACACAGCGTCGAAGTATTGGCGCGTCGACCCCATCATGGCTTTGACCATGCGCCCCATCACGCGATATTCCCAATACGGGAACAGGTAGCTGGCGCCGATGGCGATCGACGAGCCCAGAAAAGTATCGAGCGCGCGTTCGCCGATGATGGCCATGCTTCCGGGCGCGAGCAAATGTAGCAGGATCAGCACCCACGACGACGTGAACACCACGCTGGCCGTATAGTTGAACAGCAGCAAGCTGTAGCTCATCACCATGCAAAGGAACATCACCGCCAGCAGCACGTGGGGCGACTTGACCAGCAGTACGAGCCCGATCGCGGCAAAGCAGCCCACTATGGTGCCGATCAGCCGCTGGGTGTTGCGTTGGCGAGTCAGCGAAAAGCCCGGCTTCAAGATGATGAGGGTGGTCATCACGATCCAGTAGCTGTTGGTCAGCGGCAGCGCCTTGCCGAGCCACAGCCCCAGCGCAACCGCGACGGTGACCCGCAGTGCATGGCGAAAACTCGGCGACGCCAAGGTCAGGTTGGAAAAGATCAAGCCCGCCGAAAAAGTGCGGCCGGATAAAAATCGATTGAGCGCCTGGTCGACCCGGAACCCCGTTTCGGGTTCGATTTGGTCGGTGCGCGTATTGCGGTACATTTTCTCGATCAGCCGCGAGGCGCTCCAAATCCGCCGGTAGGTCGCCACCACCGCGGAATACACTTCGGGCTGTTTGGCTGGCGCATCGTGTTTGCGCATCAGCTCGATCTCGTACTCCAGTGCGCGTAACTCGGCCTTCAGGCTGACCTTGGGCTGGGAAGGCGTGCCTTCCAGCACCGCGAGACCCACCCGGTCGAGTTCGTCGGCCGCTTTGTGCACGGCGTCCCGGCAGAACAGCATCAAATCCGAGGCGCCTAAGGCGTCGCGCAATTGCGCGTAATCGGTGTGCGCGGCGACGATGGTGTCGTGCAGATCGACCGTGTTGATAAATAGATTGAGCAGCCCCGTGCGACGCGTATCGAGTTCGCCACGCCGAAATTCCGGCAGGTTGCGCAGCACGATGTCACGCGCGGCTTCCTGGCGATCGACAGCGGCGATCTGGCGCGCGACCAATTGGCGGTAGCTTTCGGAAAGGTCGAGGCTCATGTCGTAGAAATCGGCACGGGCCCGCAGGTAATCCGCCGTCGCAAAGATGCTCTCGGCGATCGCCTGACGCTCGATGCGCTGCCACTGCCAGCGACTGATC
>Ga0302220_10002669_pt1 | contig 12872 bp, 9 predicted proteins | sample II_Palsa_E1_3_FD_194572 | JGI IMG/M metagenome (GOLD analysis project Ga0302220, IMG submission 194572) | Peat permafrost microbial communities from Stordalen Mire near Abisko, Sweden - II_Palsa_E1_3 | ecosystem: Environmental > Terrestrial > Soil > Palsa > Peat permafrost | place: Sweden... | reverse complement strand
CGTTATTTTGCCTGCTGACTCGTGAGATATAGTCACTGCAATCCTCTCGATCTCGGGTGCTGCGATTTTCACTGCTTCCTCCAGACAAAATGTGTCCCGACGTTCTTCTCTATGAACCTTCTTTCTCGGCTAATGTGCTTTCCGAGACGGCGGCAGATCCGTGCAAAGGCCTTCGTACAACTCGGCAGCCATACCGATGGATTCGCCCAGCGTCGGATGTGGATGGATCGTCTTGCCGATATCCGTTGCGTCCGCACCCATCTCGACCGCGAGACAGACTTCGCTGATCAGGTCGCCCGCATTCAGACCGACGATCCCGCCGCCGATCACGCGATGCGTTTCCTCGTCGAACAGCAGCTTCGTGAACCCTTCGTCGCGGCCGTTGGCAATGGCGCGGCCCGAAGCAGCCCACGGGAATACCGCCTTCCCGTACTTGATACCCGCGGCCTTCAGTTGGTCTTCCGTCTTGCCGGCCCACGCCACTTCCGGATCGGTGTAGGCCACCGATGGAATCTGCAGCGCATCGAAGTGCGCCTCCTCGCCGTGAGCCACTTCAGCGGCAACGTGGCCTTCGTGCACAGCTTTATGCGCGAGCATCGGCTGACCGACGATATCGCCGATCGCGAAGATGTGCGGAACGTTGGTGCGCATCTGCTTGTCGACGTCGATGAAGCCGCGATCCGTTACCGCAACGCCAGCCTTGTCAGCGCCGATCTTTTTGCCATTCGGCGTACGGCCGACGGCGACCAGCACGAGGTCATAGCGTTGCGCTTCGGCCGGGCCCTTTTCGCCTTCGAACGACACATAGATGCCGTCGTCTTTCGCTTCCGCCGCGGTGGTTTTGGTCTTCAGCATGACGTTAGCAAAACGCTTGCTGTTGTACTTCTCCCAGACCTTGACCAGATCGCGATCCGCGCCGGCCATCAGCCCGTCGAGCATTTCGACCACATCGATTTGCGCGCCGAGCGTCGAATAGACGGTAGCCATTTCGAGACCGATGATGCCGCCGCCGATCACCAGCATGCGCTGCGGAATCTGACGCAGTTCGAGCGCACCGGTCGAATCGACCACACGCGGATCTTCCGGAATGAACGGCAGCTTCACCGCTTCCGAGCCCGCGGCGATGATTGCCTGTTTGAACTTGACGACCTTCTTACCGCCTTCGGTCTGCACTTCCATGTGATGCGGATCGACGAACGAACCGTTACCCGTCACCACTTCGACCTTGCGCGCTTTCGCCATACCGGCGAGACCGCCGGTGAGTTTCTTGACGACGCCCGACTTGAAGTCGCGCAGCTTGTCCAGATCAATTTGCGGCTTGGCGAACGTGATGCCATGCGCGCCGAGCGCCTCGGCTTCGTCGATAACGAGCGCCGTGTGCAACAGCGCCTTAGACGGGATGCAACCCACATTCAGACAGACGCCGCCGAGCGTTGCATACCGTTCGACGAGCACCGTCTTCATACCGAGATCGGCCGAGCGGAAAGCGGCCGAATATCCACCGGGGCCTGAACCAAGCACGAGCGTGTCGTACTCGACATCCGCGTTGCCGGAAAAACTATTCGCCTGCGGAGCAGGCGTTGACATAGCCGAGGGCGAAGGGTCGAAATCGGCGGTTGTTCGTGCACTGCTGGAGTCGTTACCGTCTTCGAGCACTACGATCAGCGCGCCCGCAGAGATAGCATCCCCAATCTTGACATGCAACTCCTTGACAATGCCGGCCATCGGGCTCGGTACATCCATTGTCGCCTTATCCGTCTCTAGGGTAATAAGGGACTGCTCCTTCTCGATATGATCGCCGACGTTTACGGATATCTCGATGACCGGCACATTCTTGTAGTCGCCGAGGTCCGGTACTTTGATTTCTGCTACGCTCATGAAGAACCTTCATTATGTGTGAAGACAACCACAAATCTGACTAGCGTCTTCCTCGCGGCACACATTGGCTACCATTTGAACCGATTCGTTAAAGTCTTGCTGTGAAGCATTCGGACCAATTCATTACAAAAGCATTCGTCGATAATCGGAGAGCAACGAAACCAGATATGCGTTGAAGCGGCCTGCCTCGGCACCATCCAACGCTCTATGGTCGAACGACAGAGAGATTGGCAATATCAGCCGTGGTACAAACTGCTTCCCATCCCAAACGGGCTTGATCGCACTCCGTGACAAACCGAGAATCGCGACTTCGGGAGCATTAATGATGGGCGTGAAACTTGTCCCACCGATGCCACCCAGTGAAGAGATCGAGAAGCAACCGCCCTGCATTTGATCCGGCTTAAGCTTGCCTTCGCGAGCAAGCTTCGACAGCTCGGACATTTCCTTCGCGATATCGGCAAGCCCCTTCTGATCCGCGTCCCGTATCACGGGCACGACCAGACCGTTCGGAGTATCCGCCGCAAAGCCGATATGAAAGTACCGCTTGAAGACGAGATTTTCTCCATCCAGGCTCGCGTTGAACGTCGGAAATCTCTTGAGTGCGACGGTGACTGCCTTGATCACGAACGCGAGTATGGTGAACTTCACACTCTCCTTTTCGTGCTCCTTGTTAAGCTGAACGCGCAGCAGGTCAAGTTCAGTGATATCCGCTTCGTCGTTGTTCGTGACGTGCGGAATCATCACCCAGTTGCGGTGCAAATTCGCGCCGGAGATTTTTTTGATGCGCGACAGCGGCTTCACGTCCACCAGACCGAACCTTGCAAAGTCAATCTTCGGCCACGCAAGTAGGTTAAGGTCGCCACCGTTGTGAGCAGCTGGCGCACCGCGAGTCGGTTCATTGCCCTGACCCATCATCACGCTTTTGATGAGACCTTTGATGTCTTCTGGTAGAACGCGGCCCTTCGGACCCGTGCCCTGCACGCGGGACAGGTCAACGCCCATTTCGCGTGCTAGCTTGCGCACCGACGGTGAGGCATGGCCCGTACTAGACGGGCGCACTTCGTCGGTAAGGATGAAAGGTACACGCGCAGGCAGGGAAGGCTGCGCAGGCACGTTCGACGACGTAGCTGCAGGGGCCGACGCCGACGCGACTTCTCGCTCGGCCACCGTGGGCTCAGGTGCAGGCACCGTCGCGCCGCCACCTTCACTCTCAAGAAGTACGATGACAGTCCCTTGCGATACGGTATCGCCAACTCTGACCTTCAACTCCTTAACCATACCCGCAGCAGGACTCGGCACATCTAAAGTTGCTTTGTCCGATTCGAGTACGATAAGCGACTCATCCTTCTCGACGCGTTGCCCCGCTCTCACCAAAATTTCGATCACCGGAATGTTCCGGTAATCTCCAATGTCCGGAACTTCTATTTGTGTCACGTGCACATTCGTCTCCGACAACAAGCATTTCAACAGTCCGCCTTAGGCGCGACACCACTTAAAGCATTTCCTTGGTACTTTCGGATAACGGCGCATTCCTTTGTTCGACCGACAAGCCCTGCGGCCTCGGATACCGACTCTCAAATTGGCGACGCGCAGATCACCCAGCTTACGTGCAACGCGAGAGAATGTGCGTCTGATTTCTGCTGCCGAAACCCTCGTCGTTAGTGTAATTATTCTGAGCTGACACCTAAACATAGGAAGCCCCGCCCATGTCACCACCCAGACGCCTCGACAGGATCGACGTAGCGATCCTAAATCAGTTTCAAAAAAACGCGTGCATCACCAACGCGGAGCTCGAATGGCTATAGATAAAAATGCGAAGAACCGTTGCGCCATGCGGCCTCAGTGTCCGGTAATTTTCTACGTACAACTTAGTGAACACGTCGTTTAATCGAGGGTGCATTGTTGTATCGCTTGCACTATCGAATCCCCTACCGCCTGGCTACACGGCAATGGTCTCTTCTCGGTCCGCGGTCAAGCGTCGCTGTACTTTGCCGAGACAAAACAGCGGGTGCGTCGACGATGCTTATACGAGCCACGGCGCGGAGAGTCCGCTTCCACTCCTTTCATATTTGTCGATGGCCTGATGAACGATTTTCGACTCGTACAATCCGTCGTCAACGAGCGCCTTCAACGCCGCGATCACAATCGAGACACGATCCACCTCGAAGAACGCACGCAATGCCGCACGTGTGTCGCTTCGTCCGAAACCGTCGGTTCCAAGCGTCACATACCGACGCGGAACGTAGGCACGAATGAGTTCAGGCACTGCCCGTACATAATCTGTCGCAGCAACCACTGGTCCGCGCGATGCAGCAAGCGAATCTGTTACGTAAGGCGCCCCGTGCCCGGTGTGTTCGAGCAACCGCTCGGCGCGCTCCGACGCTACGCCATCGCGATGCAGTTCGGTAAAACTTGTCACACTCCACACTGCAGCTTCAATGTTCCAATCATTCTTCAGCATATCGGCGGCTGCTCGCACTTCACCAAGAATTGCACCCGAGCCCATAAGCTGCACTTGCGCGATTTGAATAGCCGCCGGCTCCAGCAGGTACATGCCTTTCAACACGCCCTGACGGACGCGATCAAGATCAGCCGCAGGAAGAGAGCGCTGCGCATAATTCTCGTTCATGACCGTAAGGTAATAAAATACGTCGCGTTGACGCTCGATCATCTCCTGCATGCCCTCGTCAACAATCATGGCAACTTCGTACGCATAGGCCGGATCGTATGCACGGCAATTCGGCACCGTTGATGCCGCCAGGTGGCTTGTGCCGTCCTGATGCTGGAGGCCCTCCCCGCCAAGCGTCGTCTTGCCCGCTGTTGCGCCAATCAGGAAGCCTCGGGCACGCTGGTCGGCCGCTGCCCAGATCAAATCGCCGATACGCTGAAAGCCGAACATCGAGTAGTAGATGTAAAACGGCAGCATGGGAAGGTCGTGCACGCTATACGACGTCGCTGCTGCGACCCACGACGACACCGCGCCTGCCTCCGAGATACCCTCTTCGAGGATTTGGCCACCCCTCTCTTCGCGGTAGTAAAGCATGGAGCCCATATCTTCTGGCTCGTACAATTGGCCAAGCGGAGAATAGATCCCAACCTGCCGGAATAGATTAGCCATGCCGAATGTACGCGCTTCATCGGCGACCACGGGGACAACTCGTGGCCCAAGCGACCCATCCTTCAGCAAGTTGCCGAGCATCCGCACAATTGCCATTGTCGTCGACATTTCTTTGCCGTTCGTCTCAAGCGCGAATTGTCCCCAGGAAGACATCGGAGGCACCGTGGGCGTCTCCGATGCCGCTGTGCGCCTCCGAGGAAGGTAGCCGCCCAAGGCAGCGCGACGAGCATGCAGGTACTCCATCTCCGGGCTGCTCTCCGCCGGTTTGTAGAACTTCAATTGCTCAACATCGTCATCGGACAGCGGCAGACGAAAGCGGTCTCGGAACGCCCTCAACTGCTCAACATCGAGCTTCTTATGCTGGTGGGTGGTCATACGCCCCTGCCCGATCGAACCCATTCCGAAGCCTTTCATCGTTTTCGCAAGAACCACCGTTGGCTGGCCGCTGTGTTTCAGCGCGCGGTCATACGCCGCGTGTAGCTTGCGGACGTCGTGACCACCGCGCCGCAACCGGTCGATATCGTCATTACTCAGATGCGCGGCAAGCGCGGCTAATTCGGGATTCTGTCCGAAGAAGCGCTCGCGGTTATACGCCCCATCATTTGCCGAGAACGTTTGAAACTGGCCGTCCACTGTTTGAGAAAACGCACGCAGTAATGCCCCCGTGCGATCGCGTGCAAACAGCTCATCCCAGTCTGAACCCCACAACACTTTGATTACGTTCCAGCCGGCACCTGTGAACTGCGCTTCGAGTTCGTCAACGATGCGACCATTGCTGCGCACAGGTCCGTCGAGCCGTTGCAAATTACAGTTAATCACGAACACGAGGTTGTCGAGTCCTTCACGTGCGGCTAGCGACAACGCGCCGATTGATTCGGGCTCATCCATCTCACCATCGCCGAAGAAGCCCCAGACTTTACGACCCTCCGTCTGCAGCAAACCACGATCTTGCAGATAGCGCATGAAGCGCGCCTGGTAGATTGCATTGATAGGTCCAATGCCCATTGAGCCAGTCGGAAACTGCCAAAAATCTGGCATCAACCACGGATGCGGGTAAGAGCACAGTCCTGGCCCCGCGATTTCTCGCCGATAATGTTCGAGATGAGTCTCGCTAAGGAATCCTTCGAGGAATGCCCTCGCGTAGACCCCTGGAGAAGAGTGCGGCTGAAAATAGACGAGATCGCCGCCTTGAGAATCGCCCGGGCCGCGGAAGAAGTGGTTAAAACCGACCTCGAACAGGTCCGCTGCCGATGCATAGCTCGCGATATGTCCGCCCAACTCGCCGTACGCACGATTGGCTCGCACTACCATCGCTAGCGCATTCCAACGCAAGGCAGCCGCGAGTTTTTCTTCTGTGTCCAAGTCGCCAGGATACGGAGACTGCTGGTCGACCGCGATGGTATTGGAGTAGGGCGTCACGTTCATACGCGCTGTTGCGACGCCGCTTGATGAGGCGTGGGCTGCGAGCCGATCGAACAGGTACTGTGCTCGCTCTAGACCTGCATGTCTGACAACGCCATCCAGCGCCTCAAGCCATTCGGTCGTCTCCTGCGGGTCGTTGTCGGCGCGCACTTGAGCCAAGGCAAAAATCGAAGGTGTAATTGTAGACAAATCAGTCATGTTGCAACTCCAAGCTAGAGCCCTGCGGAAACTCAGTGGGTAGGCAGGCAAGAGTACGTGCGAAGCAGCAGAATGTGTAGCTGAATTTATGACTGGTGAGCAGTGGAAGCATGTGTTCCGTTCTGCAAAATTCAAGACTTTCAGAATTTTTTGTCGGATCCTGACAAGTGACCTGGAGCTATTCCGGTTTAGGCACGAGAGAGCCGTCGAGTGGATCCTCGAATAGTTGGTAGCTAGATGACGCCATGATTATCCAAACCCGGTGCTGTTCCGAATGAGTATGAGCAACGCGCCTGACCAGGCGGCTCTTGGCGATCAGCTCACGTTGGCGTGTGACGCATTGCTTTGCCTGTGCAAAACATTGGGCCTGAGCTCGCACAATCTAAATGCATCGCGCAGATCGCACTGTGGATCGTTCTTTGTCGTGTACGATGATACTGTTCGACCAGTTCAACCATCTGTCGTCCGAATGAAAAACTGCCGCTCCCGGTTCCCCACTGGTTGAAATGCGCGCCACCGAACCCCTGATAAGCTCACTCATGGTCGCCTTGACTCCGCCTGCCGTTTTCGACTACGCCCACCTGCCGCAGTCAAAAAGGATCGCACGCTCCGATCTTCCAGAGCTTTTTGCGACTTGCGGGTGGTTCCGAGCACTCGAGGACGAACATCAAGCGATGGTCCTCGCCCGCGCGCACGCCGAGTATCTGGACGGCGGCGCATGGATCGCGCGTCGTCAGGAGCCGTCCGACTATTGGATCGGCGTGCATTCTGGCCTAATCAAACTCGCCATCTACAACGCGTCAGGTCGCAGTTGTACGCTTTCCGGCGTGCCCCCCGGCGGCTGGTTCGGCGAAGGCAGCGTAATAAAACGCGAACTGCGTAAGTACGAGGTTTCGACGATTCAGCCATCACTCGTGATGTTCGTGCCTTCAGACACCTTCCACACGCTGTTGAAGTCGAGCCTGCCGTTCACTGGCTTTGTGATCCACCAGTTGAACAACCGGATGGGGGAGTTCATTGCGTCGATCCAGAACAGCCGTCTGCTCGATGTCGACGCGCGCGTCGCGCAGTCCCTCGCGCAACTATTCAATCCCGATTTATATCCCGATACGGGCCGCACGCTTGTCATTTCTCAGGAAGAAGTCGGCCTGCTCGTGGGTGTGTCCCGTCAACGGATCAATCAGGCGCTGCAAAATCTCGAACGGCTAGGCATTGTACAGCTCGCGTATAACCAGATTGATGTGCTTGATCTGGAACGTCTTAGTTCCTTCGGCCGCGAACAGATATGATCTTGTCGACATGATCCGCATTGGGAAAAAGCAAATTGCGAAGGAATGGCAACCCCCAAAATCGGTGTTCGGTTCCATCTTCTCCGCTGTGTTTGTTCGACTCCGGCTAGTCGGAATATTAGCTGTAGCCGTCGGCTCCGCGAGCCCATATCCCAACGTTTTCCCTTTCGCTCGGATGGCTTGCGCCGAGTATGCTGGGACAACCGCCTAGCCCTTTGAGCGGCGCTTCAAGAAGCTTGGGGGATGCCCGTAGAAATTTTTGAAGGCTTGGGCATAGGAGCCTTCAGTTGCATATCCGACGGCAAGTGCAACGTCGATCTCCCGCATGCCCGACATCTGCAGTTCGAAAGCCCTAGTCATCCTTACATGATTGCGCCACTGCCGGAAGGGCATACCGGTCTGCGCCAAAAAAAGTCGTTGAAGAGTCTTGGTGCTAGCACCAACCTCGACAGCCCAATCTTCAAGCGATTTATCGACGGACGTATTCCGTTCGATTGCCCGACAAATTATCCCAAGCTTCTTGTCATCTGGAATCCGAACGGATGACCCGGTCCGCGGTGCCCGTACGATTTCGTCCACGATGACATACGCGCGCCGCATTTTTTCGTCAGTAGTCAGATCGCTGTCAGGCCACAACGACACATCGATGATGAGCTCACGCAGTAGCGGACTGAGAATGAAAACACCGCACGTCCCGCGTGGGCAAAAGTCGGTATCGATGTAGAGACTGTGATATCGGAAACGTCTGTCCAAAAATACCGCATGCGACTCTCCGGCAGGCAGCCAAGCCGCACGGTCTGGTCCCATTCGAACTATTCCGCTGCTTGTTTCCAACAGCATCGGGCCATGTTGCGCGAAGATCAGTTGTCCACACGCATGCACGTGCGCCTCAAAGTCCACCGCGTCGCCTTCCCGCACCACCGTACAAATAGGAAAAGCGCCGTGCTGTACCTCGACAAGGGGCGGATTGGGTTGCATGGATTGTCCGGTTTTGAATGAATTTTGACCTAAGTCAGACGGCGCCGGCCTCCCCCGGACACTTAAAGTACTACATCCCAATTCTACCGGAGACAAAAAAATGTTCCTCGACCTCACCTTGGCCATTGACATGCACGACCCCGTCGTCGGGAAAGCGAGCCAAGACCAGAACAGCTTCATGTCCCAAGGACACATCGGCACGCATCTAGATGTGTATGAAGGTCAAGATCGTCCAGCCGCTGAATACGCCGTCCGCCGAGCCATTATTGTCTATGTAGGCGATGTCGGCGAGACTGAAATTACTGAGAAGTCCCTTGAAGGGTACGATGTTCGTGAGGGCGACTTCGTTATTTTTCACACGGGCTATCTGTCGAAGCACTCATACGGGACCCGTGACTATTTCGCTGGCCACCCCCAAATGTCATGGGATTTCATCGAAACTCTCGCGAAAATGAAGCTAGGTTTCATCGGTTTGGATTTTGCGGGATTACGGCGTGGCGACGAGCACGGGCCAGCCGACATCCTGGTCGGCCGTCATGGCGGCTTCATCATCGAAAACATGAACAAGATCGATGAGCTCTACGAAGCGGTTGGCGAAAGTGAATTTAAGATGCACACGGGCTGGACGGGTTTCCTCGGCTTCAGCGGACTGTCGTGCCGCGTGGTGGCAGAAATACCGGGCACGGTACAGTAAATGGACGCGATGTCATGACACTTAGCCAAGAGCAACTTAGCTTTAGGTCTGCAATGGCGAGGCTTGGTGCTGCCGTTCACGTAATCACCAGCGACGGTGCCGCTGGAAAAGCGGGTATCGCAGCCTCAGCCGTATGCAGCGTCACCGACACGCCACCCACGCTACTCGTCTGCGTCAACCGCCAATCCTCGGCTCACGATGCGCTGGTCAGAAACGGCGTGCTGTGCGTGAACACACTGAGCGCATCGCACGAACCGCTGTCACGTAAATTCGGTGCCGGCGTCAGCGTAGACGAGCGTTTCGCGGGAGCGGTGTGGAGCATGCTCAAAACGGGATCGCCAGTGCTGGAGGATGCGTTAGTGGCGTTCGATTGCAAGGTGGTTGATACCGTTTGCAAAGGCACTCACAGCGTGTTCTTTTGCGAGGTGCAAGCGGTAAAACTCAACGACGGAGAGGCAGCTGCCGCGCTCTTCTACTTTGACCGTCGGTACCACGGACTGCAATCCGCTTCGACAGTGAGTGTGTAGGCAACTTATGCGCGTCGGACCCCCGCCTAAATCTGAGCACCAGATGAAGGAAGCAGGACCCGACGAGTAGGGGCGAAAAAGGGTTTTTGAAGTGAGCAAATTGGTCCCATGGAGCGGCTCTGACGCAAAAATATGGGACCAGTCCTCGGCAGCAGTGGTGTGCTGCCGAGGACTAGCCGTGCTGGGGGCAGCTGTGGGACCTTTTCGCACTTTCGGACCACTGCCGTCCGGGGGCTACTTCCTTTGCAATCCGAAGCGCGCTGAAGCGGTGCAATTGTTGTCCTGACATCGTCCCCTCCTACCCACTCACCCATCTTCCTACCCATACATCACGGAGAAATTGTGTGGGACCGTAGCGGAAGCAGCAAGCACGTCGTTATCCATAAGCCGCTTTAAATCGGCGATCTACGGAACGTCTTTGGAAAATGTGGAACAACTCGATTGGCTTCCGGAACGTTAACCAAATAACTTCCACGTTTTGCGTTTGTTAACCATATACTTCCTTGGTACCGCACCGCCCAAAAGCAGGATCTCGGCAATGGCTATTGATGCCGAGCGCCCCCTACCGACGGTTTTTCGGCCAGAGGTGGCTAAAGTGTGCGCCAGGCACAGTACGACGGACGGGCTCGCGTGGGGGCGCCGTGTCACGCTGTATTTTCCACACGCGCGCTCGGTCGTAGGCGGCCCATCATCTCAAAGTGATGGGCAATACGACCAGCGGAATCCCGTCCAGATGCAGGCGGCGCTGAAGGCCGAGAGCGGTCTGATTGTGCAGCAATTCGCTGAAACGACGGTTTCCCGGCAACATCAATTGATTGGTGAAACAGACACATCCCGGAAAGCGCGCGACCGACTCCCGTATCAGCCGCTCCAGCTCCGCGATGGCATCGGTACCGTGACCTACCATACGGCTTGCGCCGAGCCCCGCTCTCCCGCAAATGGCCTCAAGTTGTTCCAGCGAACTCTCAAGTCTTTCGTGCTTGCGTCGGAGCGCTTCTGACGTGCCAAGCGCGTCCACCTGCACCTTGACGACGCTGACTAGAACGACGCTCCGGAACCGCCCCGGAAAGAGGCGCTGAATCCACAACAACGTGTGAATCGCGGAACCCCAGTGCTCGGTCACGAGGAGGACCGCCACCGGCTCGCCAGCGTCTGGCATCGGCCGGATCGCACGAGCCGCAGCTAGCTCTTTTGCAGGCAAGGCAAACAGCGTATCCATTTCATTGCGCCGCTCTTCGACCCACCGATAGTGACGCCGTACAGCAACGCAGCCAGCGATTACGAACAGGGTCACGCACAACGTCGCCCACCCACCCGCGAAGAACTTCTGCGTCAGCGTCACCAACAGGATCATCGTGGCAATCAAAAAGCCCGAGCCCGCCACAGCGAGGCGCAACGGCCAGTGACGGACTTCAGTTCTGCGCGTCCACCAGTAGCGGCACAGACCGGCCTTTGCGAGCGCCAGGCTCAGGAACACGTTGATGCTGTAAAGCACAACCAGCACACCCAGTTCGCCGTGGGTGGCTATCAGGATGACGAGCGCGCAGCCACCTACGAACACGACACCGTTCTGCCGTACCAATCGGCTCGACAGATTGCAGAACCGATGCGGCAGCCACGAGTCCGTCGCCATACTGCCCAGCAGCGACGGCGCAAAGATCAGGATGGAATTGGCGGCCACAAACAGGATCGCTCCTTCCAGTGCCAGTACGACCAGCAGCAACGTGCTTCTCGCAAACGGCACCAATGGCAACCTGGCGATCACTGTCCCAAACGCCACGGCGTTGAGTGTTTGCCCATAGACGGGTCGCACGCCCCATAGCGTAAAGAGAAGAAGGATGCCGCCCGCGATGAAACCGAGCATCAGTGCGACGGATAGCAGGGTCGTCCGCCCGGTCCGGTAGCGTGGCCTCGCGAGCAGATTGACATTGTTCGCAATCGCCTCGATGCCGGTAAAGGAACTGCCGCCGAGCGAATAGGCGCGCAGCAATAGTGCAGCAACCAGAGGCCAGCCGATCTGCTGTGACAGACCGTGGGCACCGGTCACGGTATGCGTCACCGCAGCCGGGACACTATTCGCCGATGAGGCAATGCCGTAGACGATTAGGAATCCGTGGCTCATCAGAAATGCCAGGACGACAGGTAGCAGGAAGCGGATCGCGTCGCTTACGCCGCGCAGATTCAGCGCGACCAGCAACATCAGCAGGCCGATTTCCACCGCCTGCTTGTGCGTCTGGGCACTGGCCGGCAGTACGCTGAAGAGGCCGTCGGTGCCGCTCACCAGCGATACCACAATCGTCAAAACGTAGTCGACCAGCAATGCCGACCCCGCGATAAGCCCGATGCCGGGCCCGAGGAGTTGCGACACCACCTTGTAGTTTCCACCCCCTGACGGAAACAGCTCGATGATTTGCGTATACGCAAGCGCCAGGATGAGGACTGTCACGGCGGTCGCAACGGCCAGGACCGGCCCAAGTTCCGGGTGACTGCCCAGCGCGAGGAAGGCCTTTTCCGGTCCATAGCATGCGGACGACAGCCCATTGGCACCGAGCCCCGTTGAAGCGAGTACTGCGGTCAGCAGGAGGCGCCGTCGCGTGCCGGGGTCAACGGGGTCATGCGGTGGTCCCACGATCCAACGCGGGAAATGCCTGGGCTTTAACATGATTCTGAGCGGAGTGCGACCGTGAGGGTTGAGATTGACCCGGTTCGACGGACAGATTTGCAGTTGGGTTTAGTGTGATGTTGAACCTCCCGGGAGTTTTGAGTCG
>Ga0302220_10002667_pt1 | contig 12880 bp, 6 predicted proteins | sample II_Palsa_E1_3_FD_194572 | JGI IMG/M metagenome (GOLD analysis project Ga0302220, IMG submission 194572) | Peat permafrost microbial communities from Stordalen Mire near Abisko, Sweden - II_Palsa_E1_3 | ecosystem: Environmental > Terrestrial > Soil > Palsa > Peat permafrost | place: Sweden... | reverse complement strand
GCGCTCTATGACATGGGCGAATTCGATGCCGCCACGCATGCCTTCGAGCGCACCCTGCAATTGCGCCCCGAGTTCGCGTTCGCCGCCTTCAATCGGGCCTTGATCAAACTGCTGCAGGGCGATTTGCGCGGCGGTTGGCACGGCTATGAAGCACGTTGGCGTATCTACGCGCCGGCAGCCGAAATTACCCAACCACGCTGGAGCGGCGAAACACCGCTGGTAGGCCGTACCTTGCTGGTTCACGCCGAACAGGGGCTGGGCGACACGATCCAATTTATCCGCTATATCCCGAACGTTGCCAAACGAGCCAAGCGCGTCGTCGTCGAAGTTCAGGCCGAACTGACCGCCCTACTCGAACCGCTAGCGCACGCGTGGGGCGTGGATCTGATTACGCAAGGCGAGCCGCGACCGCACTTCGACTGCCACTGCCCGCTACTGAGCCTGCCGCTCGCCTTCAACACGACGCTGGCCACCATCCCGCACCAGCCGGCCTACCTGGTTGCGCCGCCAGCCACCGTCGAACGCTGGGGCGCCAGCCTGCCTACCTGTACGCAACGCACGCGGCGCCGCATCGGCCTGGTCTGGTCTGGGCGCGTGAAGGCACGCGCCGAACATCGCGCGCTGCCGTTGTCGTTACTCGAACCGTTGCTCGCGCTGGACGACATAGACTGGGTATTGCTGCAGAAGGATTTGCGCGAATCGGATCGCGATGCATTGGAGCGGATCACGCGTCTGGCGACGGTCCATACGCCGGCCTATCCGCTGGACAATTTCGCCGATACGGCCGCACTGATCTCGCACCTGGATTGTGTCATCAGCATCGACACTTCCGTGGCTCACGTCGCCGCCGCGCTGGGCAAGCCCACCTGGGTGATGTTGCCGTATGCGCCCGATTGGCGCTGGCTGCTGAATCGATCGACGAGCCCGTGGTATCCGAGCGTGCGTCTATTTCGGCAAAGCGCCCCCGACGATTGGGCCAGCGTGCTCGAGCAGGTTCGGCACGCGTTGCAGGCGCCTGACTGACGCGACGGGTTCAGAAACGTGTGTCGCGTGCCGCGCGCAGGAAGTTATCGAGCACGGGCGTACAGTCAAGCAGTTCGGGGCCTCCGGCGCGATGAAACTCCGGGTGCCATTGCACGCCCATCACAAACGGCGCCTTTTTGTAGCGCACCGCTTCGATGATGCCGTCGTCGGCAGACACCGCTTCCACGGACAGATCGCGCCCGACCGTGCGCACAGCCTGATGGTGGATCGAATTGACCAGCCCCTCGCGTTGCCCCGCGAACATGCCCGACATCGACGAGCCCGGCGGAAACTGAATCACATGGCGATGCTGGTCGTATAACTCGTTGACGTGCTCGATCGCGGTTTCGACATCAGTGGCGATATCCTGATACAGGGTTCCGCCGAACGCGACGTTGATCAACTGGCAACCGCGACACACCCCAAGCACCGGCTTGCCCGACTCGATAAATTCGTGCAGCAGTTCGAGCTCGTACATATCGCGCACGCGATCGCCATGCCACTCGGGACGCGTCGCAGCCTCCGCGTACGACTGCGGCGAAACATCCGCGCCGCCTTGCAGCAGCAGGCCGTCCAGATGCTTGGCGTAGTCGCGCAAGCGGATATTGCTGGGGTGGATCATGCCCTGTTGGCCGACCGTGGGGATCATGAACACCAGCACGTCGCGCGACATCACCCAGTGCGCGATCGACTCCTCCAGATACTGCAGCGTCTTGCCGCGCAAGCCCTTGCCTTCGGGCTCGGGATGGAAAATCCGCGCCGACACGCCAATCTTGAGCGTGCGCTGCGACATGCGCTTGCCCGCTCGATCGAAAATCGCCTGGGCGCGTGTCATCACGCGCCGGCCTATCGCACCCCACGCGGAATAGCCGTCGTTCAAATAGGACGGCCGCTCATAGCCGGCAGATGGGCCACTGCTGGTCCCGCCGGTAGCAGCCGCAGCGGCGGCGGTAGCGGCCGCTGCACCCGCCGCTGCGCCGGCATTCGCGCCGGCAGCGGCTCCGGCGTTCGCGCCTGCCGCCGCACCGGCGGCGGCTCCCGTGGCCACGCTAGCGGGATCACCCACAGGTGCACTCGCAAAATTACCCATGGCAGGGCCTGCGAGCGGCACGGGCTGCGGCGCAGGCGGTGCTACGGGCTGGGCCGTCTGCGGTGTCGTCTGTTGGGTCACCGGCACGGCTACCGGCTGCTCCGCCGCTTGTTGCACGGGCCGAACTACCGTCGACGGCGTATCGGACGCAACCACGTCCTCCGGTGCTCGTGCGGCACCGGGCGCGGGAGGACTCGCGGAAGTAATGGGATCGGTAGATGGACTGGGGTTGGAAGGCTCGCCGGGGGAACCCGGGGGTGACTGGTTTTCACTCATAGCGTAGTGGGAAGCGCGGCGGGCGCAAAAACAAAGGACAGTCCCATTATGCGTCAGTGGCGGTGAAGCGGCAAACCGGCGGAATTTCGCACTGCAGCCGGCTCGAAGAACGGCCCTGCGGCAGGAGGTCGCACCCGGGCGTCGCCCCCGGACGTCCCAACCCGGCGTCGCACCCGGACGTCGCACCGCCGCCGTCGCCCCCTCGGACGTCGCACCCCGCGCCCACGCGACCGGGTCAAACACCGCACGAGGCACGTCAGGGCTGCGTAGCAGCGGCGGCGGCATGAGCTGGCGCGATGAGCCACGTGCGGGCTACGGCCATGCCTTGCCCGCACTTATGTCAGACTTTGCTGACATTGCAATCGTCTTCCACCGACCTTCGTCCCCGCCGTTACAATAGGTGCCCCGGTTTCTCCGACTCAGGAAGTCATATGGACAAAGCATCATATTATTTACGCCGAGAACGGCACCGACTGATCATATTGGCTGTGGTGTCGCTCGCATTGATAGGCGGCGCGCTTTATCTGCAAGTTTTCCAGCATGAGGATCCCTGCCCGCTGTGCATCTTGCAGCGCTATGCGTACCTATTGATTGCCGTTTTCGCGCTCGCTGGCGCTGCTGCACGAGGGTGGCGCGGCGTGCGGATCGCTGAAGTCCTGATTCTGTTGGCGTCGCTCGGCGGCCTCGTCACTGCCGCCCGCCACGTCTGGGTGCAAGCCAAACCCGCATTCGGCTGCGGTTTCGACGCATTGGAACCGGTGGTCGACAGCCTGCCGCTGGCCAAGATTCTGCCGTCGGTCTTCAAGGTGTCGGGCTTATGCGAGACGCTCTACCCGCCGATTTTCGGCTTGTTATTGCCGCAATGGGCACTGCTGGGTTTCGTGCTGATATTCGTGCTGATCGCGCGCAGTTTGGCGCGGCATGGACAATACCAGCGCGCCTGAACTACGCGTGAATTGCGCTTGTCTGCACCTGATCGCACCTGCCACACCTGCCGCTGGACTAGCCTGCTATTTCGGCGCAACAGCCGAACTGGCAGGCATCGCGGCCGGTGCCGCAGCCCCTTCGTTCGTGCTGAGGTTCGTGTTAGCAGCCGGCGCCGGCCCGTTGACACCGACCGGCAAGCTCACGTGTATCACCGTGCCATTGGCCATCGGAAAATTGCTCAACGCACTACGCACCAGGTACGGCATGGCAAGCAGCAATTCAGGATCCGGGCCGGTCGTGCTCGCATTGACCTTGTACACCTCGGCATGGGTTTTCTGATCCACGATCTGGATCGACAGTCCTTTAACGAACGATGGGTAAGCCTGATTGACATAAGCGGCCGGCCCCATTACGCCAAAAGGCGGCGGCCCGAACCCGCCATAGCCGTAGCCTCTAAACCCGCCGTAACCACCGTACCAAACCGGGCCCGGCCACGGATCGTAGAAAACAGGCTGCGGCACCACCACCGTGTCGTTGCGCACTCCGTAAGCCAACGCCACCCCATAATGCGCGCGGCCGGCCTCCACCAGTTGGAAGCCATAGGCCGATAGCGCGTTGTCGACCATGTACTCGTAGCTGCTTTCTTCGAGATCGCTGTGCTGCGCGGTACGCAAAAAGGTATAGCTGCGATCCGTGTCGCTGCCCGACCAATTCTGGAACGCGGTCACGTTGGTCGTGACGTAGCTCGTGCATCCCGTCAGCAGTAGTGCCAAACCTGCGCCGGCGAGCCCCATGCGGGGGATTCCTCTCATCGGCATCACGCTGAATTTTGTTCTCATTTTCCGCCCTCCATACTGATCTAACACACGCAATCCAACAGCGATCCAACACGCGTCGCGACTCAGGCCGCTGCATTTGACACTGTATTTGATGATACTCGACGTAGTCAGAGAAATTGCGGCTTAACGGGTCGGATTACCCTAGGAAATGCGTAGGAAAACCCAGAAGAATCCCAGAAGAAAACCGTAGCAACCCCGACTTTTGTACAATGGACCGATCTGTGGCGTTTGCCACTCACGCTCCATGAACCTGAAGATTCCTACGCCCTATGTCGAATACTGTAGCGTCCAACGTAATTCGCCGCGCCGACTACACCCCGCCGGCCTTTCTCATCGACTCCGTGGCTCTGGAATTCGACCTGGCAGCGGAAAAAACCGTGGTGACCAACCGCATGCAAGTGCGCCGCAATCCCGATGCGCCGCGCAGCGACGCGTTCGAGCTGCTGGGCGATAGCCTGGAATTCGTCAGCGCAGCGCTGAACGGAAAACCGTACACCGATGTCCAGGCGAGCGCGGACCACTTGAGCGTGCAGGGCGTGCCCGACCGGTTCGAATTGACCGTGGTCAACCATTGCCTGCCGGCGAGCAACACCACCTTGATGGGCTTATATGTGTCGAGCGGCAACTTCTTCACGCAATGCGAAGCGGAAGGCTTTCGTCGCATCACGTACTTCCTCGACCGTCCTGACGTGATGGCCAGCTACGTCGTGACGCTGCGCGCCGATAAAGCCGAATACCCCGTGCTGCTTTCCAACGGCAACTTGATCGAACAAGGCGATTTGCCTGACGGGCGTCATTTCGCAAAATGGGAGGATCCGTTCGCCAAGCCCAGCTACTTGTTCGCGCTGGTGGCCGGCAAGCTGGTCGCGTTGGAAGAACATTTCACGACCGGTTCGGGCAAAAGCAAATTGCTGCAAGTGTGGGTCGAGCCTCAGGATCTCGACAAGACGCGTCATGCGATGGACTCCCTCATACACGCGCTTGAATGGGACGAGCGGCGCTTCGGCCTCGAGCTCGATTTGGAGCGCTTTATGATCGTTGCGGTCGGCGACTTCAATATGGGCGCGATGGAAAACAAGGGCTTGAATATTTTCAACACCCGTTATGTTTTGGCGAATCCCGAAACCGCGACCGACACCGATTACGCGAATATCGAGGCCGTGGTCGGTCACGAGTACTTCCATAACTGGACCGGCAACCGCGTGACCTGCCGCGACTGGTTTCAGTTGAGCCTGAAAGAAGGCTTGACCGTATTTCGTGACCAGGAATTTTCAGCCGATATGGCGAGCCGGGACGCCATCGACGACGGCACGTCCGCGGGCGCCGCCAGCAGCGACGTCAGCAGCCGTGCCACGAAGCGCATCGACGACGTACGCGTGCTGCGCCAGATGCAGTTCGCCGAGGACTCGGGCCCGATGGCGCACCCGGTGCGCCCCGAAAGCTACGTGGAAATCAGCAATTTCTACACCGTGACCGTCTACGAGAAAGGCGCCGAAGTGGTGCGGATGTACCAGACCTTGTTCGGCCGCGACGGCTTTCGCCGCGGCATGGATTTGTACTTCAAACGCCATGATGGCGCGGCCGTCACCTGCGACGATTTCCGCGGTGCGATGGCCGATGCGAATCAGCGCGATCTGGCGCAGTTCGAACGTTGGTACGACCAGTCCGGCACACCGCGCGTGCGAGCGCATACGGTCTACGATCCGGCGGCGCGCACGCTCACGCTGCAACTCGTGCAGTCACTGCCTGATCACGCAAATGCGCACGCAAAAGCGCAACCCATGCTGATCCCCTTCGCGCTGGGCCTGGTTGGTGCCGATGGCCACGATCTGCCCTTGCAGCTTGCAGGTGAAAGTGCGCCTCAGGGCACGACGCGTATTCTTGAGTTCAACGCCGGCGAGCAAAGCTTTACCTTTATCAACGTCGCACAAAAGCCGCTGCCTTCGCTGTTGCGCGATTTCTCGGCGCCGGTGATCGTCGAGTACGACTACAGCGTAGAGGAATTGGCTTTCCTGCTGGCACACGACAGCGACCCGTTCAACCGCTGGGAAGCCGGTCAGCGACTGGCCTCACAGGAGCTGCTGGCGCTGGCGCAGGCTGCTGCCGCCGGTCGGCCGCTACAACTCGCCGATACCGTGATCGAAGCGTTCGGCCGTGTGCTGCGCGACGAAAGCCTGTCGCCGGCATTTCGCGAGCAAGCGTTGATGCTGCCGTCCGAGAGTTATTTGGCGGAGCAGATGGATGTCGCGGATCCCGCCGCAGTGCATGCCGCGCGGCGTTTTTTCCGCGGCCGGCTGGCGACCCTCCTGCGCGACGACCTGATCGACATCTACCACACGCATCAGACGCCCGGCCCGTATCAGCCGAGCGCCGCGGACGCGGGTCAGCGTGCGCTGAAAAATCTCGCGTTGTCCTATCTGAGCGAACTCGACGACGCGCAAGTCAGCGCCCTCGCGCAAAGCCAGTACGACCAGGCGAACAATATGACCGACCGCTCGGCCGCGCTGACAGCGCTGCTGCAGGCAGGCGGCGCGGCCGCAGCGCAAGCGCTGGCGCATTTCTACAGCCGCTTCGAGAAAGATCCGCTGGTAATCGACAAGTGGTTTGCGCTGCAGGCTGTGCGACGCGGCAGCGCGGGCGAGCGCATCATCGATACGGTGCGCGAATTGATGCAGCACCCGGCCTTCACGCTGCGTAATCCGAACCGTGCGCGCTCGTTGATCTTCAGTTTCTGCTCGGGGAACCCGGCGCAGTTCCATGCCGCCGACGGTTCGGGTTATGCATTCTGGGCCGAGCAGGTGATCGCACTCGACGCACTCAATCCGCAGGTGGCGGCTCGCCTTGCGCGCACGCTGGAGCGCTGGCGCAAGTTTGTGCCGGCGTTGCGTGAGCCTATGCGTGCTGCATTGGCCAATGTGCGGGCGCAGGCGAAGTCGAAGGATGTGCTCGAGATTGTCGATAAAGCATTGGCTTGAGGTCGTTCCGGCGACAAGGCTGGATGTCATGACGTGGCTTAGTCGGAGTCATGCTGCCTAGGGCACCTCATGAGCACCTCATGACACTGAATTCAGTGTCACCCATTTCGCGTCGCGGCTAGTCTGTGCCCGTGCCGCCGCCATTCTTGCTGTTGCGCGCCAGATGCCACGCCATCGCAGCCAAAGCCCCAACGGCGAGCAGCAGCGCCGCCCACAGTACATAGCGGCGCGCAGCCTCGGGATCTTTGGTTGCAGACAATGCGTCGCGATCCTGCGCCGTCACCGGAAGCGCGGCGCCTATGCGCGCTGATGCAGCAACAGACGACGCGCCCACGAGCAGCTCATCCCGGCGTAGCACTGCCGACTCCAGTGCGCCATTGCCCACGGCCAGAGTAAAAGGTGCTGCGCCACGGGCCACAAAAGTCAGCACCGCAGGGCGCCAGCCAGTCGTGATCGTCAACTCGCCACTGCCCAACCCGCCATTGCGCATATCGACCGCAACGCGCCATTCGCGGTCACCGTCTGGCACGATTTCGAGCGGCGGACTGCTTTGCTCTGCGGCTCCACTTCGCAGACGGAACAGCGTGGTGTCGATTACCTCGCGCCACGGCGCCTGCGCTTCGGTTCGCGAATAGATTGTTGCATGTGCCACTGTATTGGGCTGCGGCAAGCTCAGACGTAAGCGATCGAGCGGATAGGCTCCGCCCGTGTCGAACAAGTATTCGCCCGGCACCCTGCCGGCTCGCGCTTGCAAGCCTTCGCGCCATTGTCGGGCAGGCCCCGTTGTCGGGGCAGTATCGTCGGCCTGCGCCTCCACCTCGATCGCAGCGATGTCCGGAGTTCGATCGAGCCAACGCAAGCGGACATAACGAGCATGCAGATCATCAAGCGCGATGCGTTCCTGCGCCAGCGTATTGCCGGCATGGCTCGCCTTGAGCAACAGGGCGTCGCCCGCGGCTTGCCATGCACGCAGATCGTCGCTCGCTTCGATAGTCACCCGGCCTTGGTAATTCTCGTTGCGCAAATGCACGAGCAGCGCGTCAACACGGCCTGTAACGCTGCCGATATCGATCAGATCCGTGTCATGTTGCACGCGCGTTGACGTTCCGGTTGAGGTGCCAGTTGAGGTGCCGGTTGCCGTACGTCCCACCGCCCGCAGCGATCCATCTGGCGCAATCGTCACGCCAAGTGGCGACTGTTGCGCGTCGACAGTTGTCGGCAGCGGAAACCAGTGTACCGGTTGCAGCTTTGGCGCAGTGTGGGCCACTGCAGCGGGTACCTCGATCGAATAGGGCACGGGTTCGCCCGCTGCGTTGAACACGCGTATATCGCTGAGGTCGGTGCCCCGGCTTGCGGCATACACAGACGCAGGCAAGGCGACGGCATAGTATGCAGCGTTGCCATCGAGGTCGAGAGAAAACCGCTGGGCAAACTGGCCGGTATCGGCGATTGCGGGCGACAGCAGTAGGCACCCGCTGATCACCGCAAGGAGACGTTTCATCGGTTGGCTTCCATGCTGTGCGTCGCTTTAGGCGGCAACGGTGAGAAATAGCCGATTAACAACAACATCAGGCCGATGCCGATGAAGGATACGATGCGCTCGATCCCCTGTACATGGGACAGGTCGAACAGGAATAGCTTGACGACCGTCAAGGCAAGCAGGCCTGCGCCGACGAACCAAAATGCCCGCATCGCACGACGCGTCGCCCAGATCATCATCGCGAGTGCACAGACGGTCCAGAACACCGACACCGAAGCCTGTACCAGCATCGAGTTCGCCATGTCCTCCAGCACATAGGGGACGTCCGCCCAATGGTGCAAGGTGCGCAGCAAGATCGTATTGAGCCAGAGAAAAGCGGTTGCGCCGACCGCGATCTGCAATTGCACGCGGTAGTGCGCGACCGGCAAGCCCAGGCGGTTCACGCGTACGAGCCATAGTGCAGCAATCGCATAGACCACTGCCTGCACCAAGTCCAGCGGATTGAACAGCGGGATGCGGGTCCAGCTCCCCCCGTCCTGCGTCAGGTTGGCATAGAACGTCCACGCCCACATGATGAGGATCAGTGGCATCGACGCAATCGCACAGAGCCGTACAAATTTGTCGCGGCGTGCAAACCACAGGCCGACAAATGCAAAGGCGCTCCACCCTATCAGGAACACTTGCTGCAAAGTCAACGAAGTTAGCACGGCCTCAGGATCGTACGCGACATGGAAACGTTGATGTAGCGTGCGCAGCAACAGCGCATTAAACCAGAGGAACAGTGTCGCGAGCGCCGCATAATCCAACCAGCTCTCATGCCACTGCACACCCAACGCCTTAAGGCGACGCATCCACACGGCGACGGCCATAAACGCGAGCAACTGCGCGACGTCGAGCGGATTGAGAAGCGGCACCCAGAATAATGGCGCAGCGCTGCCGTCGCTCAGCGGGCTGGCGAGACTCCAGGCCCACAGCAACACGGCGAGCGGCGCTGCTCCCCGTACCTGATAAGCGTGTGTAAAGCGCACGACCGGCCAGCGTAAACGTCCGCCCAAGCCGGCGACCAACAGCAGCAGGACACCCAATCCATAAGCCCACGCACTCCAGCTCCACGCCCCTTCCGGGACATACGCGCGCATGCTCCAGTAGCCTTGCAGCGCGAGCAGGCCGCACAACGTCCAGAACATCAATGTGTGCAATGGCGCCAGCACACGCTCGCCGACGTCAAGTTGCTGGCGCCAGAGCAATAGATACCCCAACCCGATGACCGCCGGCCATACGAACCAGCCTAAGCCAGCCAATGGCGCCTCGCCCAGCAGGAATGCGCTGACAACCAGTACTGTGACTAGCGGCACCCAAGCAAGCGCGGGCCATTCGGCCAGAGGCCATATAAACTTGCGGCGCACGCCATGTGCCAGCCATGCGCTGAACACGGTGAACAGTGCGATCGCGCCAAGTTCAAAACGCCCGAGGTGTATCTGGACGTACAGCCCAGCATAAACGAGTATCTCGTTGACGCCGCCGAGGCTCCACCACAGCAGCCCCCACACGGCGGCCACCAGCCCTATGTCCGGCAACGATGCATGCCATACGCGCGTCTCGCTGCGACCATGCAGCCACCAACCGGTGAACAGGCCCGCCAGCGCGAGCAGCACCGTGGCGATATAAGCGCTATTGAGGAACGGCAAGCCAGCCGGATGTCCCCCGTCGCTCAGAGAGGCCGCAAAGAACGCGCCGGCCGCAACCTGCATCAGCAAGCCAAAAACTAATGCCGTCAAGCGCCGCTGACGAACGCCGACCCACGCGATCGCGGCCCCCTCTATGGCCCAGGTAGCGCTCGTCGTCGGCCCACTGAAGGCAAGCGGTATCGCCAGCGTCGCGAAAATGACTCCTAGCGCCAGCATCGCTTCGAACAGCATGCGTAGGCGTGGGTGGCAACGCACGAGCCAGCCCGAGATCGCCAGATAGAACGCCGCCAGAGCGACCGCACTCCACGCCAGGCCGAACGCGATGCCGTTCATCAATGCGGCCTGCAAACCGATGGCAACGATAGGCGTGCCGAATACCAGCGTGCCGTCGACGTAGTGCTTGAGCGCAATCTCGCGGCGCACCGCGTACAACAACGCGATGCCGACATACATCAGGAAAAACAGAACCAGGAACGGCTCGGTGCTGGCCAGCAATTCCGGGCGGTATGCGGTCACGCCCCATGCGGAACCGATCGTAAAGGTGAATACGAAGCCGAGCAGGTTCAGCGTACGCCAAGCCTTGAACCACGCAATCGCGAAGATGCCGGCATTGAGCAGCGCGTAATAGCTGAACAACATGATATGGCTGCCGCCACCGCTCGAGAGCACCACCGGCGCCAGGAAACCACCGGCGCTGCCCATGAAGGCCAGCGAGGACGCGTTCTGGCGCACGGCCAGAAACGCGCTCAATGCGCAAATCGCGATCATGAGCGGCAATGCCCCAGCCACGGGTAGCACGTGATAGAGCTTGGTCGCCGCGAACACGACGAGGTACAACATGCCGACCCCGCCGCCCTGCAACACCAGGCCGTACAGGCCACGGCGTTCACCGATGCGCCAGCCGGTCGCGAGCAGCGCGGTCGCGGCGAGCGCCACGCCGGTCAAGCGGAATTCGATAGGCAGCAGGCTATTGTCGGCGGCGTATTTGAGCAGGAACGCAATGCCGAAGAACAACACGACAATGCCGATCCGCACAACGGTGTTGCCGCCGAGCAGCCAATCGCGCGCGGTCTTGAACACGCGATCGACGATATCGGGCGGTTGCGGCGCCACGGGCGCCCCTGCCTTGATTTCCTTCGTCGTACCGACAGATGCCATGCCTGCCACGATCTCTGCCTCAGCAAGCTGCGGCAGCGGTGCGGATTCACTCACTTGCGGCGGTGGCGTGGTTAGAGTAGGCGCGCTCACTGGGCGAGACATTTCGGGCGAAGCCGCTGGCTGCGTTGGCGTCGAAGGAGGCATCACGGCCGGATTTCCGCTGCTCGAGACATCAAGCGTCTCACCGCGCAACTGCTGGACCTCTCGCCGCAGCGCCGCGATGTCCAGCTCCATGCGCTCGACCCGCGCAGTCAAGCTCCCGTCGTCGGGCATGGACTTTGGTTCCGGGCGTTCCTCCGAGGTATTGAGCCACCGCAACACGAGTCCGAGGGCACCACCCAGCATAACGCCCAGCAGCGCGTCGTTGACGACGGATTCGCGATCCAGGCCGACGATTGCGCCTAACACCAGGCCGATGATAGCCAAGACTATGATCATCATTTCCCTCTTGTATGGTGATGGAGTCACCAGATGAACCTGCCTCTGTACCGCGAAGGCCGCGAGCGCCCGTGGCCCGAACGGCGCAAATATTGCCTCGTCTTTGATATGCGATGAGCGTCATCGCATAAGCTTTTGACCGTCGAATGGAACACTGGCGTTGAATCGGAAATCGGAAGAGCGAGTGAGTGAGTAACCGCCGCAATTGGCGACTGACGCCATCCTATTCGAAAAATTCATCTCGATAAATTTTCATCTCATATAAGACGGATCCAACCGAGGATGCCCAACATGTTCCCAAGAGGCCACAAAGCGTCTCGTGCGCACGCCTCGCAGGCCACGCCGATCCGCTATTCCAAGCTGGGTCCCCGGTTCGATAAGTCACATGAGATATCGCGCTCCTGCTGCCAAATTTGCCGCTCATTTGCCGCCACCATGTAAAATCAAACCATTGTCGATTATCCGGAGCGCTCCATGCAGATGCATCGCCGTACCACCCTCACGCAGTACTTGATCGAGCAGCAGCGCGAGACAAACAATATCCCGGCCGACTTGCGCCTGTTGATCGAGGTCGTCGCGCGCGCCTGCAAGATGATCGGCTTCTACGTCGGTAAAGGCGCCCTGGGCGGCATGCTCGGTTCGGCCAATACCGAAAACGTACAAGGCGAAGTGCAGAAAAAGCTCGACGTGATCTCCAACGAAATCATCCTCGAAGCCAATGAATGGGGCGGCAACCTTGCCGCGATGGCGTCCGAAGAGCTCGAAGAGATCCATCCGATCCCGAACCGCTACCCGAAAGGTCAGTACCTGCTGATGTTCGATCCGCTGGACGGCTCGTCGAACATCGACGTCAACGTCTCGATCGGCACCATTTTCTCGGTGCTGCGCTGCCCGGACGGTGTCGAGCCGACCGAACAATCGTTCCTGCAACCCGGCACGCAGCAAGTCGCCGCCGGTTACGCCGTGTATGGTCCGCAAACCGTGCT
>Ga0302220_10002664_pt1 | contig 12885 bp, 10 predicted proteins | sample II_Palsa_E1_3_FD_194572 | JGI IMG/M metagenome (GOLD analysis project Ga0302220, IMG submission 194572) | Peat permafrost microbial communities from Stordalen Mire near Abisko, Sweden - II_Palsa_E1_3 | ecosystem: Environmental > Terrestrial > Soil > Palsa > Peat permafrost | place: Sweden... | reverse complement strand
CGGCCGGTAAATCGGCCAGCTGCGCGCCCATCCACAGAATGCGTCCACCGCCCAGCAGCAGATGCTGCAGGCCCAGCGGTTCGGGCGCATAGACCTGCGCATTTCTCAGAAGCAGAAGATTCATCCACGCAGCGTGCCGACCGGCTGCAGTGGCGTCAAGCTGAACTGTTATAACCTCAGCGGCAGCGAACACCCGCCGCCGACCGTTGCCGGGAGGTTTTCATCGAACAATCACGGGACAAACCCCTCCATCGACCATTCACCCCTTAACAACGACAATACCTAGCTAGACTCACGAAACGACCCTATGTCCGATATGTCCAGCACAACAGCTTCCGGCAACGCAGGCCAAGGCAAGAGTAAGCCTCCCAGGCGTGAATCCCAGCATGGCGTGGGCCTGCGGGTTATCGCGATCTACAAGGCGGTGAAGACGGTCGGCCTGATCCTGGTCGCCATCGCCTCGTTCCATCTGTACAAGACCCAGAATTTCGACGGGCTGGTGCACTGGCTGGAACATCTATCGTTGGCCGACAGCAACGGCCTACGCTGGAAGTTGGTGCAGCTGCTGGAGGACATGGGGCCGAACAAGTTTGTCGCGATCGGCCTCGTGGCGCTGGCCTATGCGGCGATTTTCGCCACCGAAGGTATTGGTCTGTGGCTGCAGAAGTACTGGGCCGAATGGTTCACCGTGATCGCCACCGGATCGCTGATCCCGCTGGAGATTTACGAGTCCATCAACCACTTCAGCTGGCTCAAACTGGCCGTGCTGATCGCCAATTCGCTCATTGTGATCTATCTGGTCCGCATTGCCCTGCAGTCGCGAGCAGAGATGAAGAAGGCAGCCGGCTGAACGAGGCCTTCGAACACTCAGCCATCTGACTGGCACGCGGCGCCAACATCAGACTTCGTGATGAATCGCCTCGGCCGGTAGCTCACCGGCGTTGCCGTCGCGTCGCGGCATCAGTTCCACCGTATACATCGCCGCCAGTACCAAGCCACCGCCGACCAGCATGCGCCAGGTCAGCAGATCGCTGCCGAAGGCGACGGCAAAACCGGCGGCAAACACCGGCTCGGTGGTCATCACGATCGCCGCGCGGGTTGCCGGCAGATGCGATTGTGCCCAGGTCTGCATCAGCATCGCCCCGGCACCGGCGATCAGTGCCATATAAAGCACAGCGAACCACGCGCTGCGATCCGGCGGCAACCTTGGCCCATGCGGCGCGGTGACCAGCAGACACACGATGGCGATGGCTACCATTTGCACCGCCGACATGCCAAATGCCTCGCCACTGCGCGACCACTGGCCGAGACCAACGATATGCAGGCCGTACATCAAGGCCGAAGCCAGGGTCAGCCACACGCCTAGATCGACCGACACGCCATTGAGCGAAAGCAGCGCCAGGCCGCCGGTCGCCAGCAGCACCGCCAGCCACACAACGCCGGGCATGCGGTGACGCAACAGCACGGTGGCCAGGATCGGCGTAAACACCACGTACATGCCGGTAACGAAACCGCTGACGCTGGGCGCAATACGCGAAAGTCCCCAGGTCTGCAGCAGCTGTCCAGCGCCGTAGACAACGCCCAGTATCAGGCCGCGCAGAATTTGCTGGCGTCCCAGGCGCATCACCGGCCGCGCAAACAGCGCCAGCATCACTGCCGCGGCGACCACAAAACGCACCGCCAGAAAATCCGCCACCGGCATGCGGGCGACCACGTCCTTGATCAGCACGAAGGTCGAGCCCCAGACGGCAGTCATCGCCAGCAGACCGAGGGTAGCCAGCAGCTCGATCCGTCGGGAGCCGGGCTCCGACAAAGTCACTTGCGCCGCAACAGCTGACCGGGAATCTGCAGCAAGTAATGCGACCAGATACCCACCCAGACGACGCCCGCAATCATCGGATTGCGCCCCGCCGGATCGTGCTTGCGGAACCAGCGCCACATGCCGCGATGCTTGTTGCGGCTGACGAATACCGGTCGGTGCACGCTCGATGTGCCCTTGGCATGCGTCACGCGAACATCGCCAGCCAGCAGCACCTGATAGCCCATGTCGCGCACGCGGCGACAGAGGTCGAGGTCTTCGCAATGCAGGAAATAGTCCTCATCGAATCCGCCGAGGCGATTGAAGACGCTGCGCGGCATCAGCATCAGCGCACCGGAAACCGCCTCGGCGTCGATCACTTCTTCGGGGATGTCTTCGTTGATATTGACGCCTTCGCCGGATCGTCCAAACATCGTGTTAAGCGCACGCCGCAGCAGCGGATCGCGACGCCATGAGGCAGGATCGGGATGGCCTTCAGCGTCACAGACCACCGCACCGATCAGGCCCGCCTTCGGATTGCGCGTCAAGACTTCCAGCAAGCGAGACAGGTCAGCTTCCTGCACCAGGCAATCAGGATTGAGCAGCAGCAGCGCCTGGCCGATGGCCTTGGTGGCGCCGATATTCATCGCTGGCCCGAAGCCGAGGTTGGCGCGGTTATAGATCACGGTGAGACGCGGGTCGCCCTCATAGGCGCGACCGATGGCCTGCGGCACGCCGTCGGTGGAGCCGTTGTCGACCAGGATCACTTCTAGCGCCAATGTGGTGTTGAGCAGACGGCGCACGCAATCGCGCATCATTGGACCGCTGTCGGCAGACACAACGATGACGCTGAGTGCGATCGCAAATGGCGAGCGAGGGGAATCTGGGCTATTCACCTGATCAGTATGCTTTAGGTTGAGTGATGGGAGAACCTTGCAACATCGAACAATCGAGCTGAATGTGCGCCAGGTTCATGAATTGCATTATTCCGTCACAAAATCGAGGGAAAGGAACGCGCAACGGCGTGCAGGCCGAATCGACGGATACGGGAACGGCATCAGTCAACGGCAACATCCTCGCCCAGCACCGCGCGCAAGGCCAGCGGCATGTCGCCATCACGCTTGACGAGCCACGGTTGCTCGCGATACCAGCCGCCCAGTCGCCAACCACGCAAACGGTGCACCCTGCCCTGCTCACGATCGCGCAACACGATACCGCGATCGTTCTCCATCCGCGCCGCAAACCAGCGACCCGAAGGACTGAATCCAGCGTGCGGGCTGACACGCTCGACTTGCGTGCCGTCGTCGAAACGAAAAGCGCCATCGCGATAGATAACGCGGCCACCGTTCGGATCTTCCATGCCGTCGACGTCGGCATGCCAGACCGGCAGCTGCAGCTCGATGATTTCTGCCGGCGGTCCGATCGGCGCCAGTGCCAGTCGCGGCCATTCCATCGACTTGTCCACAGCCGGCTCGCTTGCGCCGATAGCTTCTACCGCTCTCGCGCGACGCAGATCGCGATCGAGCCAAGCCTCCAAACCTGCGAGCAGAGTGTAGCCAGTCAGCACACCCAGCAGCGCGATTACCCAAGCGAAGACATTGCCGCCAATCGCGCGCTGCAGCGCGAACAATGCGCCGGGCAGGCCCCAACTCAGGCCGTGCCTCAGCAGCCGGCAGTGCTCGGGGGCAAGCCAATGTTCAAGCAAAAGCAAAGCCGCGACCATCGCCAGCAACAGTGGAAAACCGATCCACCACGGCGACAACGCCAGCACGACGGCCCATGCAATCCTCGACAGCCAGACTGCCGGTGAAAACGTAAAGCGCCGGGCCATGGCTCAGCGCAGCCTTGCATCAGCAAACAGGATCAGCCGCACCACACACGGGCGTTGCGGAACATGCGCATCCATGGCGAATCCTCGCCCCAGCTCTCCGGATGCCAGCTCATCTGCACGCTGCGGAATACGCGCTCGGGGTGCGGCATCAGAATCGTCACACGGCCATCGGCTGCCGTGAACCCCGCCAGCCCGCCCGGCGAGCCATTCGGATTGAGCGGATAGTTTTCGGTCGGCTTGCCACGGTTGTCGACGAATCGAACCGCCGCATGCGCCTTCGCCGGGCTGCACGAACTCGGGAAACTCACCCGACCCTCGCCGTGCGCCACTGCCACGGGAATGCGCGAACCGGCCATGCCCTTGAAGAACAGGCTGGGCGAATCGAGGATCTCCAGCGTGGCCACGCGCGCCTCGTACTGCTCCGACGCGTTGCGCAGAAACTTCGGCCAATGCTGTGCGCCGGGGATGATCTCCTTCAGCTGCGCCATCATCTGGCAGCCGTTGCACACGCCCAACGCGAACTTGGTTTCATCGGCGAAGAATGCGGTGAACTGCGCACGCAACATCTCGTTGAACAGGATCGACGTAGCCCAACCGCGGCCAGCGCCAAGCACGTCGCCGTAGGAAAAGCCGCCGCAGGCCGCAAGACCACGGAAGTCGGCCAGCTTGATCCGGCCGCTGGCCAGATCGGACATGTGCACGTCCACTGCATCGAAACCGGCGCGAGTGAATGCGGCCGACATTTCCACCTGGCCGTTGACACCCTGCTCGCGCAGCACCGCGATGCGTGGCCGCTCGCCGCTACCTTTGGACGCGGCGATAAACGGCGCGGCGACATTCTCAGTCGTACTGAAGCCGAGCTTCGGCGTGATGCCGGGATCGGCATCGTCGCGCCGCCAGTGCTGCTCGGCATCGGCGCTGGCCGGATTGTCGCGCAGGCGCTGCATCGCGTAACTGGTTTCATTCCACGCCTCGAACAGCGTGCTCCAGTTCCACTTGAACAAGGTGTCACCACCGAGGAACAGCTTGATGCCGAGCTTTTCCTTTGGCCGTCCAATCCGGTGACTGATGGCAGCCAGGCCGTGCTTGACCAGCAGCGCCTCGAACGGTTCGCGGTTGGCTTCGGCCACCTGCAGGATCGCGCCCAGTTCCTCGTTGAACAGGCCGCGCAGGGTCGCTTCGGCCCAGCCGTCCAGATGAATTTCCAAACCACAGTGGCCGGCAAAGGCCATCTCCAGCAGGGTAACGATGGCGCCGCCGTCCGAGCGATCGTGATAGGCCAGCAGCAGACCGCCGGCGTTTGCTTCCTGCACCAGATCGAACAACGCTTTCAGCCGCTTCGCATCGTCCAGATCCGGTGGCACGCCGCCGCCACGGTTGAATACCTGGGTCAGCGCCGAGGCGCCGAGACGATCGCGCCCCGCGCCGAGATCGATCAGCCACAGGTCGGAGTGGCCGTGATCCAGTCGCAATTGTGGCGTCAGCGTGCGGCGTGCGTCGCTGACGCGGGCAAAACCGGTAATCACCAGCGATACCGGCGATACCGTGCGCTGCGATGTGCCGTTGTGTTGCCACTGCGTCTGCATAGACAGCGAGTCTTTGCCGACCGGGATCGAAATCTCCAGCGCCGGACACAGCTCCATGCCGACTGCTTTCACCGCATCGAACAGGGCGGCATCTTCGCCGGGATGATTCACCGCAGCCATCCAGTTGGCCGACAGGCGGATCTCGCCGAGGCTGGCAATTGGCGCAGCGGCCATATTGGTGATCGCCTCACCGACCGCCAGACGCGCGGCCTGAGCGCTGTTGAGTACGGCCACCGGCGCGCGTTCGGCCATCGCCATCGCTTCGCCGACGTAGCCATCGAAGTCGGCCAGCGTCACCGCGCAATCGGCCACCGGTATCTGCCACGGCCCGACCATCGGGTCCCGATGATTGAGCCCGCCGACCGTGCGGTCGCCAATGGTGATCAGAAAGCTCTTGCTGCCCACGACCGGCAGCCGCAGCACGCGCAGCAACGCCTCGTTCATGCCGATACCAGTGAGATCGGGCAGCACGTCGATGCGCGGCTTGATGTGCTTGGCGTTGCGATGCATGCGCGGCGGCTTGCCGAACAACACGTCCATCGGCAGGTCGATCACTACCAGGTCGCGGCGCGGATCGGTTACCCGCAAACGACGCTCCTGCGTCGCATCGCCGACCACCGCGTAGGGACAGCGCTCGCGTAGACACATCGCCTCGAACTCGGCCAGATTCTCCGGACCAATCGCCAGCACGTAGCGCTCCTGCGACTCGTTGCTCCACACCTGCATCGGCGAAAGCTGCGGATCGTCGCAGGGGATTTTCGACAGGTCGATCTCGCCGCCGACGCCAGCATCGTTGAGCAGCTCAGGGATCGCGTTGGACAGGCCACCGGCACCCACGTCGTGCACGCTGACGATCGGGTTGTCATCGCCGCGACGGCAGCAGGCGTCGATGACTTCCTGGCAGCGCCGCTCCATTTCGGCGTTGTCGCGCTGTACCGAGGCGAAATCCAGCTCCGCGCTGGAACTGCCCGACGCGACCGACGATGCCGCACCGCCACCGAGGCCGATCAGCATTGCCGGGCCGCCCAGCACGATCACCTTGTTACCCGGCTGCACGGCATGCTTCAGCACATGACCGGGGCGCAGGTTGGCCAGGCCGCCGGCCAGCATGATGGGCTTGTCGTAGCCACGACGCAGGCCGGCTTCGCCGGTTTCGTGTTCGTACGTGCGGAAATAGCCGCCCAGACACGGACGGCCAAACTCGTTGTTGAACGCCGCCGCACCCAGCGGGCCGTCGCGCATGATTTCGAATGCGCTGGCCATCCGCGGTGGCAACGGACGCTCCACTTCCCACGGTTGTGGATGGCCAGGAATACGCAGATCGGACACCGAAAAGCCGGTGAGGCCGGCTTTCGGCTTGCCGCCGCGACCGGTAGCGCCTTCATCGCGAATTTCGCCACCGGCACCGGTGGCCGCACCGGGCCACGGCGCAATCGCGGTGGGATGGTTATGCGTCTCCACCTTGATCGCGAAGTCGATGCGCTCTTCGTGTGCGCGCCAGATGCCATCTTTGGCATCTGGGAAGAAACGCTTGCCGACACTGCCCTCGATCACCGCGGCGTTGTCCGAATACGCTGACAAGGTATGCGCCGGCGACTGCTCGTGCGTATGCTTGATCATGCCGAACAGGCTTTTCTCCTGATCCACACCATCCAGCGTCCAGCTGGCGTTGAATACCTTGTGCCGGCAGTGCTCGGAATTGGCCTGCGCGAACATGAAAAGTTCGGCGTCAGTCGGGTCGCGGCCGAGCTCGGCGTAGCGATCCGCCAGATATTCGATCTCGTCATCGGCCAGTGCCAGGCCCAATCGGCTATTCGCCTCGTCCAGCGCGCCCTTCGGCTCACCACTGAGCGCGATGTGCACCAGATCACCGGGCTGGCCCGCCAGGAACAAACCCTGCGCCTCGTCGATATGGGTCAGCACCGACTGCGTCATCGCGTCGTACAGTTCCGCCATGATCGCCGCATGGTTCGGCGCGCTAGCCGGCGGCAGCCCAGCAATCTGCCAGGCCATGCCACGTTCGACGCGGCGAATGTCCGAGTCCGTCCCACCAAAACCCGCGCCGTGCAGAATGTCAGTCGCCTTGCTCGACCAGGGCGAGATGGTGCCCAGTCGTGGCACTACCCATAGCGTGGCCGGCTCGGGCTTGGCATCTTTCGCTTCGAGCACGGCCAGCAGGTGTTGTCGCAGCGTTCCCTGCGGCGCCGTATCGGTGTCGACAAAATAGACAAACCACGAGGCCTGCACGCGCACGCCGTGATGCAGGGCATCCAGGCGGGCGTTGAGGCGTTCAAGGCGGAACGGCGAGAGGGCGCTCTGCCCGTCGAGTGCGATCATGCGGGGAACGGCGCTTTGCAATGGAAACGCCAATTCTAACCGATGCAGCCTGACCGATGCTGCAGTACGGCATCGCTGTCCGACGAAACCTGCGACAAAAGAGCAGCTTGCGCGCTATTCGCCGGTGCCCGGATCTTCGCCCTGGTCGCTGCCGTCCCCGTCGCTGCCATCGGCAATCGCCTTGAGCAACTGATCGGGGGTGACGTAACCGCCCAGCGTGCGGCCGTCAGGGCCGAAAATGGTCGGCGTGCCGTCGATACCCAGTTTCAGGCCCAGCTCGAACTGATCCTTGACCGGGTTGGTGCAGGTGGCCGCCTTCGGCGCACGGCCGGCGGTGGCGTCACTGAACGCCGCGTTGCGATTACTGGCGCACCATACCGACACCATCTCCGTATACGTCGGCGTAGGACGACCCGCAGTGGTGACCACGCCCTCGCGCGGCCACGCCAGGTACTCCACCGCGATGCCTGCCTTGTTGAACTCGGCGATGTGCTCGTGCAACGCCCGGCAAAAAGCGCAGTTGACGTCGGTAAATACGGTGATGGTGACCTTGGGATGCGCTGGTGCGAACACGATGCGCTGCGCGGCAGGCACCTTGGCCAGTTCGGCCTTGCGGAATGTCGCCCAGGCAACCTTGCTGACATTCTGCTTGCTGCCCAGATCAAGCATGTCACCGTTGAGCAGATATTTGCCGTCGGCGCTGACGTAGAGCATCTGGCCCGAGGCAATCACCTGATAGAAACCTGGCATCGGCGCCAGCTCGATCGAATCGATTTCGGCCTTGGTAGACAACACGGCGATCGACTGGCGCACGATCTTCTCGGCCGCGGGAGTGACGCCCTTGCCGCTGACCGAGCCGGCGGCGCCATCGGTGGCATACGCGCCGGACGCATACGCGACCACGCAGACAGCCAGTAACCATTTCTTCAACATCTAAAAAAGCCTCATGGCATGTCACGCCGGTGCCTGACCATGGCGTCGAAAGGCCATTCTCGCATAACCGCCTGAACCGACTTTCACATAACGCGTCTTCGCGCGCGGCCTCAGCCGCGCGGGTGATGCTGCGCATGCAGACGCTTCAATCCTTCCTTCGCCACCAGGGTGTAGATCTGGGTGGTACTGAGCGAGCTGTGGCCGAGCAGCATCTGCAGCGCGCGCAGGTCGGCACCGTGATTGAGCAGGTGCGTGGCGAACGAATGCCGCAACACGTGCGGCGAAATGCGTTTGGCGTTGATACCGACCTTCAACGCATAGCGTTTCACCAGGGTCCAGAACATCTGCCGGGTCATGCCCTCACCGCGACGACTGAGAAACAGCGCGACGGGCTGACGACCTTTCGCCAGCTCGGGTCGGGCGCCAGCAAGGTAGGTATTGATGTATTCCAGTGCCACTTCGCCGACTGGCACCAGCCGATCCTTGCCGCCCTTGCCCGTCACCCGTAGCACGCCCTGCCGCGTATTGAGCGACGCCAGCGGCAACTCGACCAGCTCGGACACGCGCAGGCCGGAGGCGTACATCAGCTCCAGCATCGCGCGATCACGCAAGCCCAATGTGGTGGCGGTATCGGGCGCGTTGAGCAGACCGACGATCTCGCGCTCGGCCAGCGCCTTCGGCAGGCTGCGCGGCATGCGCGGCCGCTCGATCAACAGGGTCGGATCGGCAAAGCCTGGCTCGTTCCGCGCCAGAAACGCGTAGTAACGGCGAAACGCCGACTGCCGCCGCGCGATCGAACGTATCGCGACCGGCTGCATGCCATTCGACGCGCGGCCGTGATACGCGGAAATGTCCTCGCGTTGTGCCGTGGGCAGCGTGCGGCCACGGCCAGCCAACCAGCCAGCCAACGCTTCCAGATCGCGCCGGTAAGCCTCCAGCGTGCGATCGGCGAGTCCGTCCTCCGACCACACGCGCTCCAGAAACGCAGCGATACTGTGCCGATCGGCTTCGGCGATACTGGTGCGACTTTCTTCCTTTTTCATGCGCACGATGCTGGCCATTGCGCGCGCACTACGCAAGCGATAAGCCGCCGATGCCGACCACGCTGCAAACAACTCCGCTCCATACCAGCTCGATCCCCTGTCCGCTGTGGCGGCGACTACTCGCCCTGGTCTACGACCTGCTGATCGTGGTGGCGATCGTGATGGTGGTAGGTCTGCTGTGCCAGCTGGCTACCGGCGGCAAGTTGATCAGCACTGGCGCAACGACTTCGGTGCCGGTCTGGTATCAGGCGCTGCAGGGCTTGGTCGTCGCCGCGTATTTCATCAGTGCATGGCGCCGTGGCGGACAGACGGTGGGCATGCGGCCCTGGCGCATCCGCGTCACCTCCACGGCCGGCGCGACACCATCGATACAGCAATGCCTGGTCCGATTACTCGTCGCTGCCGCACCCTTGCTGTTGCTTCTGCTGGAACCCGTGCTGGGACTTCGCGCCACGCTCTGGACGGTGCTAGTCATATGGTTCACATGGTTTGCGGTAGCGTTGCTCAATAGCCGTCGGCGGACCCTGCATGACCTGGCCGCCAATACCGAGATTCGCCTGCTCGGTAAATCCTGATAATCCGCTCAGTCTCTGGATTCCACCCGACAGATGTCCAGCCAGCCAGCCCAAACTCGCAATGATTCCGAACTGATCCGCGCCAATCGCGGCTTTTACGAATCGTTGTGGGCCGAGTCGCAGCTGATCGATCCCGATCGCTTCAACACCTGGCCACTGCTCAGCGAACTGGCCGCCAACGCACCGCATCGGCTGGAAGTGGCACCCGGCCTGCGCCCGCGCATGCCGCTCGATGGCACCTGTTTTATTGACCTCAGCCACGCCGCGCTGCACCGCTTGCACCAGCGTGGTGCCGACGCCGTACATGGCATGATCGGCGCGCTACCCTGCGCCAATGCGCGTTTCGATCTGATCTGCGCGCTGGATATTCTCGAACACGTCGACGACGACAACGCCGCGCTGGCCGAACTGGCAAGGGTTGCCACACCGGGTGCGACTCTGCTGCTGTCCGTGCCGCTGCATCCCGAGGCCTGGACCGCCTTCGACGATTTCGTCGGCCACTGCCGCCGCTACGAACCGACGCAGATCGCCACCCGACTGGCCCAGCACGGTTTCACCATCGAACACAGCGCCGTGTACGGCATGCAGCCAAAATCCTCGCGCCTGCTCGATGTCGGCCTGTGGTTCCTCACCCACCAGCGCAAGCGCGCCATGTGGTGGTACAACCGGGTTTTCATGCCGCTGGGCGTGCGTTTCCAGAAACCTCTGGCGTGGCGCACCGGCATGGGTGACACGCGCGGCGTGGACGAGCTGCTGCTGCGCTGTCGCTACCAGTAACTTTCCAAGTTCGTCCGCAACTACGGTCACCGCCAAGTGACTGATTGGAAAAGTTTCTGAACCATTCCCGCAGGGAATTGCGGCATCGCAACAAGCCAGAGCAAACCGCGCTAAGATGGGAGAATTCCTTTTCCCGGCCAGCCTTTCCGATGCTTTATCAACTCCACGAATGGCAGCGCGCATTTCTCGGCCCCTTGAGCTACTTCGCGCAAGCCAACGCGCGCATGCTCAACGACAACAGCAGCCCGCTCGGCAAGCTCTCCGGCGCGCAGCGTCTGGCTGCGGGCTATGAGCTGATGCATCGGCTGGGCAAGGAATACGAAAAACCCGAGTTCGGCATCACCAGCGCCATGGCGCACGATCATGAGATCGCGGTGATCGAACGCGTTGCGCTGGACAAACCGTTTTGCCAGCTGAAGCGCTTCAAGCGCTTCAGCGACGACCCGGCCACCATCGAAAAGATGAAGCACGATCCGATCGTGCTGGTGGTCGCGCCACTGTCCGGCCACCACGCCACCTTACTGCGCGACACTGTGCGCACCCTGCTGCACGACCACAAGGTCTACATTACCGACTGGGTCGATGCGCGGATGGTGCCGAACGAATTCGGCCCGTTCAACCTCGATGACTACGTCGCCTATATCGAGGAATTCATCCGCCATATCGGCGCAGCAAACGTCCACGTGATTTCAGTGTGTCAGCCCACCGTGCCGGTGCTGGCCGCCGTCTCCCTGATGGCAGCGCGCGGCGAAGCCACGCCACGCAGCATGACCATGATGGGTGGCCCGATCGATCCACGCTGCAGCCCCACCAGCGTCAACAACCTGGCTACCACCCAGCCGCTATCGTGGTTCCAGGGCAACGTGATCCACACCGTGCCGGCGAACTATCCCGGCCACGGCCGCGAGGTATATCCAGGTTTCCTGCAGCACGCAGGCTTCATCGCGATGAACCCGAATCGCCATCTAAATTCGCACTGGGATTTCTATCAGGATCTGCTGCGCGGCGACCTGGAAGACGCCGAGTCACATCGCAAGTTCTACGACGAATACAACGCCGTACTCGACATGCCAGCCGAGTTCTATCTCGACACCATCGAAAAGGTGTTCCAGGAATTTCTGCTACCTCGTGGGCTGTGGGATGTCGCTGGCGAACGCGTCACGCCCAGCGCGATCAAGACCAGCGCGCTGCTGACGATCGAAGGTGAGTTGGATGATATTTCCGGCCTGGGCCAGACGCAGGCGGCGCACGACCTGTGCAGCGGCATCCCGACGAAGCGCCGGGCGCACAAGGTGATCGATGGCGCCGGGCACTATGGGATTTTCAGTGGACGGCGGTGGCGCGAGACTGTTTATCCGCAGGTGCGGGATTTTATTCGGAAGTTTGACAAGGTGGCGGTGGCGGGGAAGAAGGCGCCTGCGGCGGGCTGATTTGGCGCACCTGCGATATGGCTTGGCACGATGCACGCCAAGTTACCGCCGGGAATAAACGCATGCCGCACATCTCGCAACTTCGTTCACCCTGAACGTAGCGAAGCGGATTCGAAGGACTCCGCACTAGTAACGATTTTTGCCTTCTCGCTCAACGGCTCAATGGGTAAAGCCAAAAAGACTTTAGAGCTTTCGTCCTCCTTCGGAGGGCGAGTCACTTTTCTCTGCGTGGCCAGAGAAAAGTAACCAAAAGAGAGGCCACCCCACTTGGCGCTTGGCGGGCTGCGCCCGCCAAGTCCGTGAGCCGTGGCCGGGCTTTTCGACAGGACTCCTGTCCTGACGAAAAGGAATCGACATCCCTGTCGATTCCCCTGCGGGCCTATCGACCACGCCTCACCGCCGCACAGGGGTTTGGAAAAGCAAAGCAGCTTCCCGCAATTTCGTTAGGCCGTATAACGCCTAAACTAAGCGGCACCGGCCGCCACGTCAGGAGCACCGTAACATCCAGTCCGGCGTCCGCTTGAGGGCATAGTGAGCCCTCACCTCGTGCTATGCATGAAGGACCGCTCCCCCCA
>Ga0302220_10002661_pt1 | contig 12893 bp, 8 predicted proteins | sample II_Palsa_E1_3_FD_194572 | JGI IMG/M metagenome (GOLD analysis project Ga0302220, IMG submission 194572) | Peat permafrost microbial communities from Stordalen Mire near Abisko, Sweden - II_Palsa_E1_3 | ecosystem: Environmental > Terrestrial > Soil > Palsa > Peat permafrost | place: Sweden... | reverse complement strand
ATAGACATCTGCTTCAGCACGTGACGCCAGAACGGGTGAAGGCACATCTGAGCGACGTGGTGCGCGGTGAGGTGACCCGTTATGAACTGCCGCTGATCGGGGCGATGAACTTTGTGCTGAAGGAAGCGCTTGGCGGCGGCGTGACGCGTTCGCTCGCGCTTGATGCGCATGGGAAGTCGCTTAGTTCGGCGTTGATGGATCTGGAGGTGCCTGTGCCGGATGAGGTGCAGCAGCCGTAGACGTGGCGTACGCCGCACCGAATGCTTAACGAAGGCAGATAACGCGGAGGAGACAGGATGGTGAACCATAGCGGTCAGGCGGTTGAGATTTCTGCACGATGGAGGAAACGGTCCTTGCAAGTTGCCAGCATGCTTGCGGCGGCGATGGTGTATTTTTCAACCTCGGGCTTGCATGCAGCGCATGCCGACGAATCGCAGCAAGCCTCAAACTGTAGTGCGCTCCAGCAGACGAACATCAAGGACACGCTAATCAAGTCCGCGCAAGTCCTCCCGGCTGGCAGCGTCTTCAAGGATCCTGACGGCAAGCCCGTGACGACATCGGTGAAGGTTTGCCGCGTCGTCGCCACAGTAAGCACCGAACCGGCCGAACAGGTGGGGATCGAAGTGTGGCTGCCGCTCGATGGCTGGAACGGACGTCTGCTCGGCGTGGGCTCGGCGTGGGCTCGGGCGGCTTTGGTGGCTCGATCGTCTACAGCGAACTGGCGCCCGCCGTCGCGCGTGGCTTTGTCGCGGCCAATACCGATATCCGCAGGAGGTGGCGCGAGCGCTGACTGCGCTTTGTACGAACCGGGTTCCGAGTGCTCGTTTGCTCGCTCCGGATGTGCGGGGCAAGATGGAGTGGCTGGAGCGGCAGCGGCATCGGACGCGGCATCTGCCACAAGGAGCGCCCACGTCACCGGCGCTGGCCAATCTCTGTGCCTTTCGGCTCGACCTCCGGCTTGCGGGTCTTGCTCGTGCGCTCGGGGCCACCTATACACGGTATGCGGATGATCTGGCGTTCTCAGGTGGCGAAGATCTGGCGCGGGTGATTGAGCGGCTTTCCGTTCGGGTCACGGCGATTGCGCTGGAGGAGGGATTCTCGATTCAGTTGCGCAAGACACGCGTGATGCGACGCGGCGCGAGGCAGCATCTGGCAGGGGTCGTGGTGAATCAGCATCCGAACCTGGCGCGGTCCGAATTCGATACGCGCAAGGCGATTCTGACGAATTGTGTGCGGCATGGGCCCGCTTCGCCGAACCGTGAGGGGCATGTGGATTTTCGTGCGCATTTGCAGGGACGGGTGGCGCAGGCGGTTATGTTGAATGCGCAGCGTGGGGCGAAGTTGAAGGGGATTTTCGAGCGGATTGGGTGGGACGAAGAGCTGAGAGGGGTAAGGAATGAGAGGTGATCTATCATCTCTCATGCGAATCCCGAAGCATGGGTGTCTTTAGTTTCAAATCGTCTCGCTCCCTGTCGGACCTTCCCACCATGAACTTCGACTATTTCACGCTCGATCTGTTGCGTCAGAACCATCCCGCGTGGCGGCTGCTACGTTCAGATCACGCACCACTCGTCGCGAGTTTTCTGCAGCGGACATTCACTGCGCCCAACGTCCGCGTGATGCCGCAAGCGGATCTTGCCGAGGCGCTGGAGGACGAACTCTTCGCCCTGCGCGAGCAACTGGGCTCATCGGCCTTTCCCAAGCGGGCCGCGGATTATCTGAACGACTGGGCCGCCAATGACAAAGGCTGGCTGCGCAAATTCTACCGTCAGGATTCCGATGAGCCGCATTTCGACCTGACACCTGCGACGGAAAAGGCGATTGCATGGCTCGGCACGCTCACCGAGCGTAGCTTCATTGGCACGGAATCCCGGTTGCTTACGCTGTTTGCCTTGCTCAAGCAGATGAGCGAAGGCAGCGAGAGCGATCCGCAGGCGCGCCTTGCTGACCTATATAAACGCCGCGACGAACTCAACGCTGAGATCTCCCGCGCCTTGGACGGCGACATTGCGTTGCTGGACGACACCGCGCTCAAAGACCGGTTTCAGCAATTCACGACACTCGCGCGCGAACTGCTAACTGACTTTCGCGAAGTCGAGCACAATTTCCGCGGACTCGACCGGCGCGTGCGCGAACGCATCGCACTCTGGGACGGTGCCAAAGGAGAGTTGCTGGAAGAAATCATGGGCGAACGCGACGCCATTGCCGACTCTGACCAGGGCCGCAGTTTCCGGGCGTTCTGGGACTTTCTGATGTCCAGCAGCCGGCAAGAAGAATTGACGAGGCTGGTCGAACGCGTACTCGCGTTGCCACCCGTCGTGGAACTCAAGCCGGATGCCAGGACTCGCCGGGTTCACTACGACTGGCTCGAAGCCGGCGAGCACACACAACGCACGGTGGCCTATCTGTCGCAGCAACTGCGGCGCTTTCTCGACGATCAGGCCTGGCTGGAAAACCGCCGTATCATGGACATTCTGCGCGGCATCGAAGCCAAGGCGCTGGCGGTACGCGACTCCCCGCCCACCGGCGAGGCAATGACCATCGCAGACACCGCCGCCGATATCGAGTTACCGATGGAACGTCCACTTTATACGCCGGCACTCAAGCCTCGCATCGCGGCGATCGCTCTGGAATCAGGTGACGCCGACATCGACGCCACCGCGCTTTACTCGCAGATTGTCGTGGACCAGGCAAGATTGCTCCGGCATGTGCGCCACATCCTGCAAGATCGTTCGCAGGTCACGCTATGCGAGTTGTGCGACATCCAGCCGATACAACAGGGCCTCGCTGAACTGGTAGCCTACCTGCAGCTCGCCGGCGACACCTTCAGTACCGTGGTGGACGAAGCGGTAAGCGAAACGATTGTCTGGCGCAGCAAGACGGCGGATGGCGAGGAACATACGAAACAGGCCACCTTGCCGCGCGTCATTTTCGTGAGATGAAAATGCAGGAAGAACAACCCGAAGCAATTGTAGCCACGCACGATCTGTCGAGCCTTGCCATCCCTTTGCTCAAAGGCGTCCTCTACCGGGACGGCGATGCGGGTCTCTGGAATGCGCTACTCGACCTGCAAGCGCGTGTGCGAGACTACGTCGCGGTGCTGAACCTCGAACTTGTACTGGACGAAGCGGAGGGCTATGCGTTCTTGCGCTCGCGTCCGACCGGCGACGACGACGACACTGCATCCCCCCTGCCCCGTCTCGTCCCGCGGCGTCCGCTGTCTTTTCCGGTCAGCTTGCTGCTGGCGCTGCTGCGCAAGAAGCTCGCCGAGTCGGACGCCGGCGGAGGCGACACGCGGCTCATTCTTAGCCGTGAACAGATCGTCGAGTTGATCCGGGTGTTCCTGCCTGCGGGCAGCAACGAAACAAAGCTGATCGACCAGATCGAAACCCACGTGAACAAGATCGTCGAACTGGGCTTTTTGCGCCGATTGAAGCCGGCGGCGGGCAAACGCGAAGGACAAGCCGCGGCGTTCGAGGTCCAGCGGATTCTCAAGGCGTTCGTCGACGCGCAGTGGCTGGCCGATTTCGATGCACAGCTCGCCGCCTATCAGGCGCAACTGGGCCTGGCGGCTGAAGGGAACGCAGATGACTGACATGCAACTACCCGGGCTGGATTTCGTGGCGGACGATGCACTATCCGGTTTCCGTCTGCATCAACTGGAAGTCTTCAACTGGGGCACCTTCGACACTCGTGTGTGGACGTTGAACCCGGGAGGCATGAACGCCTTGCTGACAGGCGATATCGGCTCGGGCAAATCGACCCTGGTGGATGCCGTCACGACGCTGCTGGTACCCGCGCACCGTATTGCCTATAACAAGGCCGCCGGCGCCGATGTAAAGGAACGCACGCTACGCTCCTATGTGCTCGGCCATTACAAGTCCGAGCGCAACGAGACAAGCGGCGCGGCAAAGCCCGTCGCACTGCGCGACCACAACAGCTACTCGGTGATCCTGGGCCGGTTTCACAATGCCGGCTACGACCAGACCGTGACCCTCGCGCAGGTGTTCTGGATGAAGGACGCGCACGGCCAGCCCGCGCGTCTGTTCGTCGGCGCGGAGCGCGCACTGTCGATTGCGGCCGATTTCGCCAATTTCGGTCCGGACATCGCGAGCTTGCGCAAAAAATTGCGTAGCCTGGGCGCCGAAGTGTTCGACAGCTTTCCGCCATACGGCGCTTGGTTCCGGCGGCGCTTCGGCATCGAGAACGAGCAGGCGCTCGAACTGTTTCATCAAACGGTATCGATGAAATCGGTCGGCAATCTCACCGACTTCGTGCGCAGCCACATGCTCGAACCCTTCGATGTCGCGCCGCGCCTCGCTGCCTTGATCGGGCACTTCGACGATCTTAACCGCGCCCACGAGGCGGTCCTCAAGGCCAAGCGGCAAATGGACCGTCTGACACCGCTGGTCGACGATTGCGAGCGGCATACGTCGCTGGTACAGCAGGTCGACGCGCTGCGTGCGTGCCGGGAAGCACTCAAATACTATGCGGCAAACCTGAAACACGGCATGCTTGAGAAGCGCATTGCGGGCCTTGCTGCGGAGTGGGAGCGGCAGGACGCTCATGTGAGACGTCATGAAGCCGAGCGCGATGCCCAACGTGTTCAGGAAAGCGAACTCAGGCGCAATATTGCCGAGAACGGCGGCGATCGTATCGAACGGCTCGACGCGGAGATCAAAAAGGCGGATCACGATTGCGAAATCCGCAAACGTAAGGCACAGCGCTATGCCGAACTCGTTCAAGAGGTTGGCGAGGGTCCCGCAGCCATCGACGAAGCCGCTTTCCTCGCGCAGCGGCGACGTCTTGCCGTACTCGGCGAGGCCGCCTATACGGACGATGCCCGTTTGCAGAACGATCTCACCGAAAACGGCGTAAATCTGCGGCAAGGCAAGCAGGTGCACGACACGCTGACGGCCGAGATCGACAGTCTAAAAACCCGTCGCAACAACATTCCCGCAGAACAGATCGCGATGCGCACAGCGCTGTGCGATGCCCTCGGCCTGCGTGAGGCGGACCTATGCTTTGCCGGCGAACTGATACAGGTGCGCGATGACGAACGCGACTGGGAAGGCGCAGCGGAGCGGCTATTGCGCAATTTCGGCCTGTCGCTGCTGGTTTCCGACGAGCATTACGCTGCAGTCACGGAGTGGGTCGACAAGACGCATCTGAAAGGACGACTGGTTTATTTCCGGGTGCGGCCGGGTAGCCGGCGGGAGCGTCCGGAACTGCATCGGGATTCGCTCGCCCGAAAGCTGTCTGTGAAACCGGATTCACCGTTCTATGACTGGCTCGAACTCGAATTGGCGAATCGCTTTAACGTGGTCTGCTGCGTCACGCAAGAGCAGTTTCGTCGCGAGACGCGTGCCGTCACACGCGCCGGCCAGGTCAAGGCGCCGGGCGAGCGCCATGAGAAGGACGATCGTCATCGGCTCGACGACCGCAGTCGCTACGTGCTGGGCTGGACCAACACGGCGAAGATTCAGGCGCTTGAAGCGCAGGCGAAGTTACTCGCCAACCGCCTGGGGGAGTTGGGCGCATCGATCGGCAAGATCCAGTCCGAGCAAAGCCGCCTCAAAGCTCGCCTGAGCGCGCTGTCGAAACTCGACGAGCATGTCGATTTCTCTGAACTCGACTGGCATTCGTTGGCCGTGGCCGTGGCAAAACTGCGTGACGAGAAGCAACTGTTGGAATCCGCCTCCGACTTGCTGCATCAATTGACGGAGCGCCTCAACGCGGTCAGAGCGTCACTGGCCGGCACAGAAACGCAACTGGACGAACATAAGGCCGAGCGCACGCGGACTGAGGAGCGGCAAACGATTGCCGAAAGTTTGCGTCTGCAAACCCAGTCGATACTGGATGACGCGCAATACACGAGTCACGCGCCCTACTACGAACGACTCGCTGCGATGTGGTCTGAGGTGCTGGGCAAACATCAGCTCACGGTCGAATCTTGCGACAACCGCGAGAGCGACATGCGCAAATGGCTGCAGGACAACATCGACGCGGAAGACAAGAAGGTTTCACGCCAGCGCGACAAGATCATCGATGCGATGCGGGCCTATTGCACCACCTTCCCGTTGGAAACGCAGGAAGTGGACGTCGCTATCGAGGCGGCCAACGAATACCGCGCGATGCTCGACACGCTAAAGGCTGATGACTTGCCACGCTTCGAAGCACGCTTCAAGGAGTTGCTCAACGAAAACACCATCCGCGAAGTGGCGAACTTTCAGTCGCAACTGGCGCGCGAGCGGGAGACGATCAAGGAGCGCATCGAGCGCATCAACGAGTCGCTCACGCAGATCGACTACAACGCGGGACGCTACATCGTGCTGGAAGCGCAGCCGAGCCCGGACGCCGAGATCCGCGATTTCCAGGCGGATTTACGCTCATGTACTGAAGGCGCGTTGACCGGTTCAGAAGACGTCCAATATTCGGAAGCCAAGTTTCTGCAGGTCAAGCAGATCATCGAGCGCTTTCGTGGCCGCGAAGGTTTGACCGAGCAGGACCGCCGCTGGTCCACCAAGGTCACGGACGTGCGTAACTGGTTCGGGTTTGCAGCCAGCGAACGCTGGCGAGAAGACGATAGCGAACACGAACACTATTCCGATTCCGGCGGCAAATCGGGCGGTCAAAAGGAGAAGCTAGCTTACACGATATTGGCCGCAAGTCTGGCCTATCAGTTCGGCCTCGAATGGGGGGCAGTCAGGTCGCGCTCGTTCCGCTTCGTCGTGATCGACGAAGCCTTCGGCCGCGGTTCCGACGAGTCCGCACAATACGGCCTGCGGCTGTTTGCTCAACTCAACTTGCAACTGCTGATCGTGACGCCTTTGCAGAAGATCCACATCATCGAGCCGTTTGTTTCGAGCGTCGGGTTCGTGGATAACAAGGAAGGACGGGACTCCAGGCTGCGTAACCTTTCGATTGAAGAGTATCGCGAGGAAAAGGGAAGGACTGCACCATGAGTTGGACCACGCCGGCGGATCTGCGTGCGCAGGTGAGCAAGCTTTGGGAGCGCGGCGATGTGCTGGCCAGTCTGGCTACCGGCGAAGCGCTGTTCCCCAAACGCCTTGTACTTAGGGGTCCGACCTCGGCGGAAATTGCCGGGCGCTTTGAGGACATCCGCCGATGGAACAGCGAGCTTCGTGCGATGACTCACTGCCGCGTGGAGATGCGGGAGTTCAGGCATCGGGTATTTGGTGCCAATGCATTGCCCGAGGCGGTCTGGATTGACACGGTCCAGAACGCTGTGGCTTTTGTCGGCAAGCAGCGAGATGCGACCCGCTTCGCTGCGTTGCTGGAGACGACGCGCAAACGGGATGCACGGCTCGTGGTGTGGCTCGCCAAACGGCCATTGCGCGCACTCGAGCTTGCCGACGTTTGGGGCAGGCTGCTGGACGTGTGCGCCTGGTTTGAGGCTCATCCGCGTCCCAATGTGTATCTTAGACAGGTCGACATCACGGACGTGCATAGCAAGTTCATCGAAGGCTATCGCGGCGTTCTATCGGAGTTGCTGGATTGTGTTCTGCCGCCGGAGGCGATCGATCTCTCATGTTCCGGCGTGAGTCAATTTGCTGCCCGTTATGGGCTTCGCGACAAGCCATTGCGAATCCGATTTCGCATGCTCGACCCCGATAAGACGTTGTTCATGCCGGGCAGCACGGAGCAGGACGTCACGCTCGATGCGGCGAGCTTCGCGCGGCTCGATCCAGACGTTCAGCGGATTTTTGTCACTGAGAACGAGATCAATTTTCTGGCCTTTCCGCCCGTCAAGGACAGCATGGTTGTCTTCGGCGCGGGATACGGCTTCGAGATGCTGGTCAATGCGAGTTGGCTCTCGCGTAGGCGGATTCATTACTGGGGTGATATTGATACCCACGGCTTTGCGATCCTCGATCAACTGCGCAGCCAGTTCGAACATGTGGAGTCGTTTCTGATGAATCGCGAGACCTTGCTGGCATTCGCGTCGCAATGGGATTGGGAGGAGAAGCAGACCGTGCGGGATCTGCCGAGGCTCAAACGGGAAGAGCAGGCGCTTTACGATGACCTGCGGGATAACCGGTTGCGCAAGAACTTGCGCCTTGAGCAGGAGAAGGTTGGGTTTTGGTGGGTGGAGGCGGCGTTGGGTGGGCTGGGGTAAGGTCCGCGCGGCGGGTGCGCAAGCATCGCCCCGGACCACAAGGCCAGTCCGCCGAAAGGCACTGTCACGTTGTCCGATCTGTCGCTTAAGATGATGCGATGAAGAAATCGAAATCGTTCTATCACGGTCATCGCTTTCCGGCCGCCGTTATCAGCTGCGCCGTGCGCTGGTATTTTCGCTTCCAATTGAGTCTTCGCGACGTCGAAGAGTTGCTGTTCGAGCGCGGCGTTGTCGTGAGCTATGAAACGATCCGGCGCTGGTGCGACAAATTTGGAGCGGGCTTCGCGCGCCGAGTGAAAGTGGCGCGTCCCAAGCCTGGCACGACATGGCACCTCGACGAGGTATTCGTGACGCTGCGCGGCGAGCCATACCTGCTATGGCGAGCAGTCGATGAGCATGGCACTGAGCTTGATATTCTGCTGCAGAAGCGTCGCGACAAGGCTGCGGCGAAGCGGTTTTTCAAGCGCGTGCTGACCTCGTGTCCCGAAGTGCCTCGCAAGATCGTGACCGACCAACTCCGTAGCTATCCGGCGGCAAAGGCCGAGATCCCCGAACTGGCCAACGTCAAGCATGTCTTCGTAAAAGCGAGTGCACGACTAAACAATCGGGCCGAAAATAGCCATCAGCCCACGCGCGAACGCGAGCGTCGCATGCGTGGCTTCCGAGTTCCGGAACGCACGCAGGCTTTCCTGTCGAGCTTCGGTCTAATTCGGCAGCACTTCGCGCTCAAGCGACATCTACTACGCGCATCGCTTTACCGCAAGCAACTCGGCGACCGCTTTGCCTCTTGGCATTGTTTGACTGAGCTCACCCAAGGTCCGTCTGCGTTCTGAGCAACAGTGCGTTCTATAGGCTTTTGCGGCTTCAACTATTCAACGTGACAAAGCCGTCGCAACCAATGCCACAGCAATAGCCATGGTGAAGAATGCGATCGTCGCGGTAAGTCGAGGGTGAACGTTTGTTTGCCGAGATGACATGGTCGGACGGTCGTTGTCGATTTGCGAAAGGGCGGGGCGTACGAGACCCCATTTGATCGATATCGGCATATTCGCCCCGAACCTTGAAAAAGGGACAACGTATTGTCGGCCAGATCGCGATTTCGCTGCTTACGCGACCAGACGACTCGGGACGCTCAGATAAGCCGCATCGGAGAATAGGAACAGTTCACTTCAGATTTGAGAACGCCCTCCGAAAGGTTCACATTGCTTCGTTTGCCAACGTGTGTTGAAATTACTGACGCAAAGCTGCGTCGGCACTGAGACAATATCTCATCGCTATCGAATACACACCAGCGGACCTTCCGCTTATTCCCCTCTCGTCAAGCGGCGGGCGCCTCCACCGGCACCGCCGATACCGCGCGGCGTGCTCGTCCAAGCCTTGCACCGAGTCTCCCCGCCCCCGACCAACAAACCCTCTCGTCAATGCCCGTCACCGCCCTGCCGACACCCGCCGAACTCGCACGAACGCTCCCGTTCGTTGGTGGCGCGCGTCCGTGTCGGCTGGTGCGTTACGCCTGTGTCGACTGGCTCGGCATTCTCGCCTGCTGGCTCGTGATGGCGTCGACGCCGAATCTGCTGGTCCACGCAGCCGGCATTGTGCTGATTGCCGGGCGGCTGCAGGCGCTGGGCGTAATCCTGCACGACGCCTGCCATCTGCCGATGCGCCGCATGACGCCGCCGCTCGCGCTTGTCGACGCGCTGGCCGGGTGGCCGATCGGCTCGTCGATCGCGGCGATGCGTTATCACCACCTGCGCCATCACCGCGCGGTCGGCACGGCGCAAGACCCCTACCTGCACCGGCTCGCCGCGCGCGGCGGCTGGACTCGCCATGCGATGATGTTGCGCGGCGCGCTGCTTCCGATGTGGTGGCCGTTGCGCGCGCTTACTTCTCCGTTCGCGCTGCTGTTTCCGGCTTATCGGCCGGTCTACGCACGCGGTTTCATGCAGGACCGTTCGCGTGGCGACCTGCGTCACCATCCCGAAGTGATCGCCTGCGCGAAACGCGACCTGCCGCATTGCGCGGCGTATGTGCTCGCGATCGCGGCGGTCGTCCACTGGGACCTACCGTTCTTCGGCTATTACGGACTGCCCTGGATCCTGGGCGGCATCATGAACGCGAACCGCGTGCTGCGCGAACACGATCACGAGACGATCGCTGATCGCTCGCCCGAAACGGTCTGGCGCATGACGCGCACGCTCACGCTGGGCTGGATCGGTAAGCTCGTGCTGTATCCGCGCAATATCGGCTTCCATCAGGTCCATCACGCGTATCCGGTACTCGCGCTCGAGCATCTGCCGGCCGTGCATCGCCATCTGCTGGCTCAGGCGCCGGCCGAAGCGGCAGCGCCACCCCGCTGACGCGCGCCGGCGCCCTTCCCGCTACAACTCGAAGCGCATCGGCTTCTCGCCGCAATGCTCGTCGGGCAACGTTTCGCCGCGTTTCGCCGCATCGAGCAGCCGGTCAATCGACAGGTGCACGATATCCGCACGCACGTTGTGCGGCCGGAAATAAGGTGCGTTGTCGAGCCCCTCGCGGTGCGCGCGCATGATCCGCACGTCCTGCTGGATCACCAGATGCGTGTAGAGGTGCAATAAAGGCCGCAGCGCCCGCAGCAGCCAGCGCGGCAACCGGAAGCGGTAAGCGATGTAGGTATAGACGCGCGAACTGTGCGCATCGATCGGCGTAATCTGGCTGACGATCAGGAATCCGGAGCGTTCGCCCCAGCGATACTCGCAGCGCGTCACGTTCGGCGCGATGAAGCGGTCGGTATGCGCGAGCGGCACGCGGTCGGGATTGGTCAGCCAGTCGAGACAGAAGCCGATGCGGTCATCGCCGTCGTTATAGGTGACGAGCACGCTGTCGGGCCGCGTCGTCACGGTGGTGTCCATCAGCTTGCCGCGGCTGCTGCGGAAGATGCCGTCGTGCACGAACACGGTATGCGGCACGTCCATGAAATTCTGTGCAAGCATGCCGATGTCGCCGTCGAACGTGTTGATCATGTAATACGACTGCCACGGCGCGGTATCGCGCAGCGGCATCCGGAAGATCGCTCGCGCCGCCGCATCACCGTTGCCGGGATAAACCCAGACGAGGCCGTCGAGCACCTGCACCGGCAGCGCGCGTTGCCGGAACGGATAGTCGCGCGGTGCCGCGAGCGGCCGCGTGCCATCGATGCTCGGCACCTGCACGACCTGCCCGCTACCGTCGTAGCGCCAGCCGTGATATGGGCAGACGAGCTGGCCGCCGTCGACCTTGCCGGCCGACAGCCGCGTGCCGCGATGCACGCACTGGTCGATCAACGCGGCCACGTTGCCGTCGCGTTCACGGAACACGACGATGCCGATACCGAGTACCTTCGCGCGCAGCGGCTTGTCACGACGCAGCTCAGGCTCGGCGCAGGCGACGAACCATTGTTCGTGCAGGCCGTCAGCTTGCATCCGTGCGCTCGTGTCGGGCTCGTGAGCACAGGCGTGGGCTGCCCCGCAGGCTGGCTCCGCGCCTTCCGCCTGCTTCGCATCAGACATCACGGCGATCGTCCGCTTATTCATGCGGCCACCGTTCACTCATGCCCAGCACAAGCTCGGCCATCGGCAGCCGTGTGACAAGCGGGCTCGGCTTGACGTCGCCCGCGCGCATGCCGGAGCGCTCCGCCGCATGCTGCAGCAAGTCACCGAGCTGCGCGGGGGCATCGGACAGTCGGCGCACGCGCAGCGGAGCCAGCTGACCGATGCGGCGCGCATGCGCGTAGTGAAAAATCCGGTCGAGCCGCGTTTCGACGGCGTCGCGCAGCATTTCCGCGCTTTCTCGCGGCACGCCCGCCAGCAGCATCACGTAATGCGGGACATCAGCCTGCGCATCGGGAACGAGGCAGGCACTCGCGCCGCTCGCGAACACGGGAGCCAGCGCGTCGCCCACCATGCGCTCGTCGAGTTTCTCGCCGACCAGGTCGCAACTCGCGCCCGCGCGGCCCAAGAACGCAATGCACGGCGTGCGTTCCGTGAACCGCGTCACGCGCACACGATCGCCAAGCGCATAACGATAAAGGCCGCCGCCCGTCGTCAGCAGCACGGCCGCCTCATCGCCAAGCGCGAGGCCCGAGACGTCGCAGACGCGGCCATCGTCGAACAGGAACTCAAGATAGTGGCTGCCGATCGCGAGCGGGCAGCCGGAACCATCACCGAACGGAATGCTGACGACGCCTTCGGTGGCGAACAACCCTTTCGGCAGCCACTGCACGGCCGCCGGGAACCGCGTGCGCAGCGATTCGGCATAGACGCGGCTAGGCCCGTCCATCCAGCTACTGACTGCCGCCAGCCGCGGCCACAACGCATCGCACCGGCCGTGCGCGATCGCCTCCCGCAACGCCACCGCGCGCGCAGCCGGCAAATTCGCTTCGATCCATTCGAGATCACGCGTGCTCTCGGGTTCTCCAGGCGAAAACAATGGGCGCAGCAGGCTCGTCAGGAAAGTCGGGCTCCAGACGCTGAGCATCGCCAGGGTCTCGTCGGCCACCATTGCGCGCAGTGTCTGCCGCCGCCAGGCAGCAGGGTCGCCGTCGAGCGGCGGCACCAGCAGCGTGCCCACGAGCGCCGCCGCGCTGCTGGTGCCGAGATAATCGAGATCGCTAGTCGAGCCGATTGCAATGCCGTTCAGCGTCGTGCCTGGCGGCTGCAACGCGGGCGACATCGACCAGTAGGCGCGGCCTGCCGTGACGCCCGGATGCTCGCGCGCCATGCTGGCGAGCCAGACGATC
>Ga0302220_10002659_pt1 | contig 12901 bp, 13 predicted proteins | sample II_Palsa_E1_3_FD_194572 | JGI IMG/M metagenome (GOLD analysis project Ga0302220, IMG submission 194572) | Peat permafrost microbial communities from Stordalen Mire near Abisko, Sweden - II_Palsa_E1_3 | ecosystem: Environmental > Terrestrial > Soil > Palsa > Peat permafrost | place: Sweden... | reverse complement strand
GAACTGTAAGTTGTTTGATTCGAGTCTCCGTTGATTGCTGTATGCACTCGATATTGTTCTTACAGTTTTCTTGACGATCCTTGATCCATCGCCGCTGCGTGTACACCAAAGTCTGCCGGCTATCTCCCATCGACTGCGAAAAAGCAGCGTGGTACGCCTTAGCTAGATCGTTATCAAGCTCTATGAGTGAGGGGCTTGAACATATACTCACCTCAGTTGGAGTACTCGCTTTTGCACAATCGAACGATGGGGTGGTTGATTGCAGCGTCCCCAGGTTTTCAGTCTGATTAGTTAGTGCGTTCGAAGAATTCGACGGCGTGACATCGGACCGGCTTGGATTAGTTGGTGCCGATGGGTTTTGAATGCTTGCATCGTAATTTGTCGGCTGTTGCTGTGCTTGGTGTGTATTTTCAATACCGAAATTTATCGGCACACTCACTGTACTCCATACATTACCGTTGTCTTTGCTTGCGGGTGAAAAACGCCATGATCGAGCCGCATTTATAGCCGCCCTGTCTAACTCTGAGTAACCGCTTGAATCCTTGACTCTAAGGTCGGCAATCGAGCCAGCTGAAGTCACTGTAATATCAACTATGGTTGTGCCCATATGATGAAGTCTAATAGCCTGCCCCGGGTACTTCGGCTGCTCACCCGCTATGATTTTTGCGGGAATATCCGGATTCGGAATAATTTCCTGTTCTTTAAGTCTTTGTGCATTTATAACCGCAATCTTCTGATCGTTTAATATCTGGTCTTTGTCACGAGCGTCTTGCGAATAAAACGCAGCGGAAAATGTACCGATTGGGTAATTTCGATTAGCGCTCGGAGACAAATAGCACAGGTCCAAATAAGCGCCTGCTAGGGCCTGGTCCACAGGCCTGTCAAACCAGTCCGGTCGACGAATTACATAGTCATATACTAACAAATTAAGTCCGTCCACCGCATCCGAAGCAGCGGCCGGCAAGTTGTATTCACTCGGCGAGACTATGCAGCGCTGCTGGTTGTAGATAGCAAACCTCATTCTTTTATTGGACGCATCTATAACTCTGTCAGTTAATTCGGCTCTCTTGTCATTGAGCGTAGAAAGGTATACGTAATAGCCAAGAGTCGAAAACCTAGAATGTCCGGCAAGCTCGCTAAGCAATAAATTGTTGGATACTGGAAGCTGCAATAGTTCGTACGGGTTCTTAGGCGCGTTACGAGTAATCGCTTGGTTGGCTTGCTTTGAGTTAGCGGGCTGACTAGAGTGGTCTGCGTCTTCACATCCTTGTAGCACGACTGCAATGAGGCAGAACGATGCCAAACAACCAATAACTATTGTTTTTCTCATGCTGGCTCCCTCGAGCGAGTTAAAGGTATCAATTAAAATAATGTCTGGCGCAGTACGATCAACTGTAGCTGTAGCCGAAAAGAAGATGATTAAAGTCCTCTCCCTAGGCCAGTGTTTCTCGAAGTTGAAGAGCGCATACAACTGATAGGCATCACTGGAAAGGAAAGACGTCTCCCCTTGCCATAGTGACTGTGGTTATTGGACCATCAAAATATTTATATGAGTAGGTGAGCGTTCCATCCTTCTCTATTACAAATTGTCCTGCTAGAGGACCACCCAGATAAGGGGATGATCCACACGAGTCTGCAAGCCCATACCATCTATTTCCTGTATCAGAGTACTTTCCAGTGCAAGGGGGGAGTGAGAACTGCAAAGCAGGCGGACCATACTTGGTTTGCCAACCGTCTTGAGACGGGTACGCCATCTGAAGTGTCGCAACATCATTGGGATAGACCACCAAACGAAACCATATAGCAGCTGGTTTCTCGGTATAAGTCCAAACGCCTTGAGCGAACCCACTAACTTTCGAAAGTGCTTCCGCTTGGCTACTCGACTCATAAATTTCTTCCGCTCTCTGTTGATCCTGCGAAGTAGCTGCCGCCTTGCCTGCACCTAGGTTTGATTGCTGCAGACTACAACCCTGAAGCAATGTAACGAAAATCGCCAAAGTGAACGTCAGGATACGAGTAGTCGAACGGTTACTTTTCATGCATATCCCCTTGAATGCGTGAGTAATACCATGCCGAAATGGTTTAAGCAGCACTGCTTTTGGCTGCAAATTTTGCAGCCAATGACGATCAGGGGAAGTACGAAATAGATAGGCATGGAAACCCCACCACGGCAGTCGTACTTCACCTAGCTGAAGTACACGTCGTCATGCTGCCTGCTTGACGAACGCTTGCCAGTTCCATGGGGCACATCATCCTGTAACTGAAGCTACTCCGCTTTCGCGCGTACCGTCAACAAATACTATTACTGGTCAGGAAAAGGCATCGAATCGTTGATATTCGGTACCCATGCCGGGAGGGTATTCAGACCTCCTCAGACTGGTTACCAACCATGATCGCAAAGATTTTTGGTTCGAAAAGTGGCGACTCAAGTGCGTCGGACACGCCTCCTGCAACGGTGCAGGTCCCAACCACCAAACCCGATGCTGCTGCGGTGCCACCAACAAGCGACCAAGCAACTGTCGAGGCTGGTTCTCAGCCGGTTGGTGTTGGAAGCGTTGAGCAGGAGTCGGAGGTAGCACCAACCAAAATGGATAAAGCAACGGAGGTGTACCGCCGTCTGTACAAGAAGAAGGGAGCCACCCGCAAAGAGATCGTGGCGGCGTTCGTCGATGAGGTTGGTCTGACGACGGCTGGAGCAGCAACGTACTACCAGTTGATCAAGAAGCGCCGTCACTGAATTAGGCGACCAACAGCACTGACTGACGTACCCCAGCCAGTGGGAGACCGTTGCGCTGGGGTGCTTCGTTTACGGTGAGAGAGTACGGAATCCGCTAGGGAGAGCTGTGCTCGATCCCTCCACGGCAAGTTACAAATCAGTTGCTCTACCAACTGAGCTATGCCGGCGAAGGTCGGGGATTCTAGCAGGCTCCGCCATCCATGCTCAAAAGCAACCGGCGCTATGCGATCCGATGCCGCTGACGTGGATGCGGCTTTGCCAGTCGAAATGGCTGCCGTCGGGCACCACCAGGTCAAGCCAGTATTCGGGCACGCTGTCGCCGCGCTCGGCCATGCGGGCGGGAAAGCCGGCGGCAATCACGTCATCGCGGCGTTTGCGCGCATTGGCCGGATCCTTGAACACGCCCAGCGAAATGGTATTGGGCTGGCCGCCGGAACTGACCACGAAGTAGTCGTTGAAGTTGTGCGCACCAAGCTGCCGCGCCTGCTCGAGCGCCTCTGCGCGGCTGCCGGCAGCCGGCAGATAGACCCACCAGCCGCTGGTCTGGCTGGCCAACTCCTGGCGCGAACGCATGCGCGTAGCCTGGGCGGTCAACGCCTGGCGCGCATTGCGCAGATCCTGTTGAGTGGCAAACGGGCCCAGAGCAAGGCAGCTGTAGCTGATGGTCTGTGGCGCGGCTGTTGCGGTCGAGCCTGTCGCCGGAATGAGCGCCGAGGTCGTGCCTGCAGGTGCCGGCAGCTCCGACAGCAGGCGCAATTCCGCGACACCGGGATCGGCTGGGTTGCCGCCGCGGACATAGGGCTGGCCCAGCAGCAGCCAGGCACCTACCGCGATATTGAGCGCACACAAGAGTACAAACAGCAGACGCAGAAACATCGAACCCCCATCACCGTCAGCAGCGCTCATTCTATCGGGCGGAGGGCACCGCCACCTGCGTATCAGCCCACACTGCCAGACCACGCAGTACGCCATCGTGGCTCAGTTGTGCCGGCAACGACAGCAGCGGCCGCAGGATGGCAGCATCGCCGCCACCCAGCACCAGTACTGGCGTACCGCCCAGCCTCGGCGCCATGCGTGTGGCGAAGCGTTCGATGAGTGCCGCCGCCGCCTGCCAGCAACCCGAAACCACGGCGTCGGCGGTGTTGTCGGCCAACTCCAGAATCTCACCGGGCCGCTGCGGCCGTACCCGTGCGGTCGCTTCCAGCAGGGACTGCTGCATCAGCTGTGGTCCCGGCGCGATCAGGCCACCCAGATGCCGACCATCGGCGGCCAGCGCATCGAGCGTGAGCGCCGTCCCTATGCCTGCCAGGACACACGGCGAATAACCATCCGCATGCGCCGCCACCATGGCCAGGAAGCGATCCACGCCCAGTCGTTGTGGCTCGGCATAGGCATTGCGCACGCCGCAGGCGCTGGCTGGCGTGCGCAACCAGGTCACGTCACGCCAGGACTCAGTGGCAACACACGTGGCAATCTGCTTTTCGCGCGCAGCGTCCACCACCGAGGCACCGAATACGGCCGCTGGCAGCGGCAACGCAGACCAGGCATCGGAAAGCACGTCCGCCACAGGCTCATCCCACGCTACCGAACCCTGCGCCAGCCAGCCGTCGCCCTGCTGCAACGCCCATTTCAGCCGCGTGTTACCCAGATCGAGCAGCAGCCTCATGCGCGGCGCACCGTGACATCGGCGCTATCGACCAGTCGCAGGCTGCCGTCGGCCATGCGCACCTGCAGTGCGCCGCGGGCATCCACACCGGCACCAATGCCGTCGAACGCGCCGAGCACGCCGCTCAGTTGCAGCGGCTGGCCGTGCAGCAGGTCATGCCGCGCATAGTCGGCGCCGAAGCCAGCGAAACCATCACGCTCGAATTGCCGCAGCCCCTCCACCAGCGCCGCGATCAGCACCGACGCCACGCGATTGCGATCCGGTGGTGTGCCATCGGCCAGCGCGGCCAGATCGCAGGCAGGCTGGCCGGCCTGGGTGTGCAGCTGAGGGGTCAAGCGCAGGTTGAGGCCGATGCCGATGATGGCCGCGCACGGCCCCTGGTATTCACCGCTGAGCTCGACCAGGATGCCGCCCAGTTTGCCGCCCGGCCGCCCGGGCGTGAGGGCGAGCAGGTCGTTTGGCCATTTCAGGCCAGCCCCGGTGATGCCCAGTTGCTCCAACGCACGCAGCACGATCACCCCGACCGCCAGCGACAAGCCACTCAACGCTGCAAACCCCAGCTCGAAGCGCTTGAGGCAGGACAGATACAGGTTCAGCCCCGGCGGCGACAACCAGGTGCGCCCGCGCCGCCCGCGCCCGGCGGTCTGGGTCTCCGCCAACAGCACGCTGAAATCCTTCGCTGAGGCTCCACGCCGCTGCAACTCGCTGGAAGTCGAATCCAGCTCCCAATGCACTTCCAGCGCGCCCAGCGCATGCGCTAGCGGAGCCGGCAGCCCGGCGCGTATCTGCTTCGCATCCAGCATCTGCAGCGGCCACGGCAGCCGGTAACCGGCCGCGCCACGTGCCTCGATCGGCACGCCACGGGCGCGCAAGGTTTCGATCTGCTTCCAGATCGCCGCCCGGGTCACCCCGGCCTGCTCGGCAAGACCGGCGCCGGAAAGCGGCTCACCGGCGGCAAGCAGGGCCAGTAATTGTGCCGGCTGCATCAGCCGACCCTGCGCACAGGAGCGACAACCGGCCAGTGGTGGCGTGGGGCGGAAGAGCAGGTCAGGATGGACATGGGTGGATTTTAGCCCGGCCCGCGCGGCATGCGGCATCCGGCATCGCCGCCGGAGTGGACGATGGGCCGGCCGGCAGCACTGGCACCCCCTTCATGTTTCTGAGACGATCAGGGTCTTCGCTTGCGGGTCAGGGAGTTCGATCGCCATGCGTGCCACACATTGGCTTATCGGTTGCACGTTGTGCATCGCCGGCATCGGCGGTGCCTCCGCGACGAATCTGGACACCCAGGATCAGGACAACGCCCAGCACGCGGCCTCCGACAGCGCCGGCTCGCGTGACATCAACAGCAGCAACGGTGATGCGCTGGGACTGACCCGCGACGCTCCGTCGCACGCCACCAGTAACGACAATTCCAGCAGCACTTCCGGCAACAGCAATGATCGCTCCGGCGGCGCTTCTTCAACGCCCGCGCATTCTCGCCAGCCGCATCTGGGCTGGCAATCGCTGCTGCCTGGATCCATCCAGTAGCACTCGGCGTCATGCCCGGACGTTGGTGGCAATCACTGCGGGCTCGCTTTGAACCTCCGCCGATTGCCGACCCGTTGTGGCGGCGCGCATTGAATGGCTGTCCGCTCGCGCGCCGACTGGATCCCGAGCGACAAGTCCAACTGCGCCGACTGGCCGCGCTGTTCCTCGCCCGCAAGAATTTCCATGCGCTGGCCGGTGCGGTGCTGGACGACTACTGGCGCCTGCTGATTGCCATGCAGGCCTGTCTGCCAGCGCTGCAGCAAGGCGCCGGCAGCCTGCGCGGCTGGCGCGAGGTGCTGGTCTATCCAGGCGAGTTCAAGGTACGTCGCAGTCATCACGATGACCGCACCGGCGTGGTCACCGAGGGCGATGAGGTGCTGCTGGGCGAGTCGTGGGAACGCGGCCCGCTGGTGCTCTCGCTGGCCGATGTGCAACTGGATCTGGAGCAGCCGTGGGACGGCTACAACGTGGTCGTGCACGAGATGGCACACAAGCTGGACATGCTCGACGGGCCACCAGATGGCGTGCCGCCGCTGGCGGACATTCCGCGACGGCGCTGGATCGAGCAGTTCCAGCTCGCCTACGCCCACCTGGTCAATGCCCCGCCGGATAGTCACGACAGTCCGATCGACCACTACGCCACGGAAAGTGCCAGCGAATATTTCGCCGTGGTCAGCGAGCTGCACTACTCTCAACCCACACTGCTGCGGCAGGCGGAACCGGCAATCTCCGTGTTGCTGGAAGCGTTCTACGGCCGCTCACCCGCCGAGGGCTCCGAACCACCCGGATTCAGCCGTCCGCGCTGAATGACTCAAGCCATCGCTAGCTTGCCGCCAGCTTCACGCTGAAGCGGGCGCCGCCGAATTCCGGTGAACGATCGACTACCAGTTCGCCCTGATAGGCATGCACGATGTCCTGCACGATCGACAGGCCAATACCGTGGCCCTGCACACGCTCGTCACCACGCACACCACGTTGCAGCACCTTGTCGATCTTGTCCTCGGCAATACCCGGACCGTCGTCTTCCACACTCAAGCGCAGGCCTGGACGCTGCCGGCCGGGTGATGGCTGCGTCTTCACGATCAACAGCACGCGGTGGCCCGCCCATTTGAACGCGTTCTCCAGCAGGTTGCCCATCAGTTCCAGCAGGTCGCCCTGCTCGCCGTAGAACACCGCGTCATCGTCGATGTCGAATTCGCACAGGACATTCTTGGCGGCATAGACCTTTTCCAGACTCTGCACCAGGTCCTCGGCATGGCCGGCGATCGGCACCGCGCTGGCAAAGGTCTGCCGGCCCGAGGTGGCGGCGCGCGACAGCTGGTAGGCGACCAGCTCATCCATTCGCCGTACCTGCACCAGCACGCCGTTGCGCCGTGACGGTTCGTCCCCGGCCGCTGATTCCAGCTGCGAGCGAATCACCGCCAGCGGTGTCTTCAGGCTATGCGCCAAGTCGGCCAGGGTGTGCCGGTAACGCGTGCGCTGCTCGCGCTCGTTGTTGATGAACGCGTTGATGCGCTCGGTCAGGCCTGTCAGCTCCAGCGGATACTGGCTGTCCAGCTGCTCGCTGTCACCGCGCTCGACCCGGCTCATGTCGCTGGCCACCTTGCGCAGCGGGGTCAGGCTCCAGCGCAGCAGCAGCAACTGCAGCACGATCAGCATCACGCCGAGGATCGACAGCCAGATCACCAGCGTACGCCGGAACACCGCGTTGTCGCCCTCGAACTGCGCCTCGGTCTGCGCCACCGTCATGGTCAGCTGCACCGATTTCTTCTTGTCATCGGTATCGAGCGCCACGCCATAGCTGTAGTAGTACAGCCGCCCCATACGCGTATCGATCGGGCCGATGAACTGGCTTTCTCCCGGCTGCAATGGTTTCAGGAAGCTGAAATCGCGACCGATCGCCGAGGCCGACTCCCAGTGGAACCCATACTCACCCACGGCCACCGCGTATAGCCCGGAGCCGGGTCGCGAGAAATTCGGATCCGGCAAAGTATCGCTGGGCGGCAGCAGCTTGTTGCCGTAGCGGTTGACGTCGGTATTGGTGATGTAGGCGATGGCGAAATTCTGCAGCCGATCATGCAGCGCGCTCAGCGCACGCTCGTTGTTCGCCTGTGACAGGGTCAGCCCGACCAGGCCGAGGAAGCCGGCCAGGACGAAGCCGGTGGCAATCGCCGCGCGAGCCGCCAGTGATAGCGGTCGGCGCGGCGATTCCAGCTCATTCGTCGTCGCCGTCGGTGCGCGGGATGGCAAAGCGGTATCCGCGTCCACGTACCGTCTCGATGGGTTTGAGGGTGCCTTCCGGATCGAGCTTGCGCCGCAACCGGCCGATGAACACTTCGAGCACGTTGGAGTCGCGATCGAAGTCCTGCTGGTAGATGTGCTCGGTGAGGTCGGCCTTGGAGACCAGCTCGCCCGCGTGCAGCATCAGGTATTCCAGCACCTTGTATTCGTAGCTGGTCAGGTCGACCAGCTTGCCTTCCACCGTCACCGTCTGCGCGGTGGTGTCCAGCTTGATCATGCCGCAGGCCAGGATCGGCTTCGACCAGCCGCTGGCACGACGCACCAGTGCATTGATCCGGGCCAGCAGTTCTTCCACATGGAACGGCTTGACCAGGTAATCGTCGGCGCCGTATTTCAGCCCCTCGACCTTGTCCTGCCAGCTGCCGCGTGCGGTCAGGATCAGGATCGGGTAACGCTGGCCGGCCTCACGCAGCGCCTTGACCAGATCCATGCCGGACATCTTCGGCAAGCCCAGGTCGATGATCGCCAGATCGAACGGCACTTCACGACCGAGGTAGATGCCCTCCTCGCCATCCTGCGCCGCATCGACCGCAAAGCCGTCCCGCTTCAGGCGTGCCGCCAGCGTCTCGCGCAACGGCGCCTCGTCCTCCACCAACAGGATGCGCATCAGTGTTTCTCCTTGCTGCCCGCGTTCTTGGCGGGCGGATTCTTGGTTGACTGACTGGAAGCCGGATTCTTGCTCGCATCGGAGGAAACCGCCATCACTCGCACATGCCCCTCCGGCGTGAGCACCTTGATGCGGTACTCCTGCCGACGTCCGACTCCGCGCTGCTCGGCCGACAGCACCTTGCCGCCGGTTTCCTGCTTCACCTTGAATACTGCCTGATCCATGGTCAGCACCTGCGCCGAGGCCACAGCAGCGCCGCCGAGGCACAATGATGCCAACAGAGTCAGGATGAAACTTTTGTTCATGGTCATGCGCGTTGATTCCGCCCGGCACTCGCCGGTGCGCCTAGCGTAGGTAATCACGGCTGAATACTGACCGGACGGCTGCCGGCTGTCACGCCGCCACCGAACATGGCGCCTGCGCCTGTTCGAGCAACGCCCAGCCAGCACCGGGCAGATGCGCGCCTTCGCTGAGCGTGCGGCGGAACGCCCGCGCGCCCGGCTCACCCTGGTACAAGCCCAGCAGATGGCGGGTGACGTGCTTCAGCGCAGTGCCGCGCGCCAGCTCGGCCTCCACATAGGGTTGCAGGTGGCGCAGCACGTCAGCGCGCTGCGGCAGGGGTTCGCCATACAGCGCCGCCTCGACCTGCGCCAGCAGATACGGATCGTGATACGCCGCGCGCCCCAGCATCACGCCGTCCAACTGCGCCAGATGCGCCTGCACCTCGGCCACCGTGGTGATACCGCCGTTGATCACCACCACCAGCTGCGGGAACTCACGCTTGAGCCGGTATACCCGCTCGTAGTCCAGCGGCGGGATCTCGCGATTCTCCTTTGGCGACAACCCCTGCAGCCAGGCCTTGCGCGCATGCACTACCAGCACCTCGACGCCGGCCTCCAGCATCGTCTCGGTGAAGTGCTGCAACCCGGCGTAATCGTCCTGGTCATCGACGCCAATGCGGCATTTCACCGTCACCGGAACCGCCACTGCGCCACGCATCGCCTTCACGCAATCGCCGACCAGCGCCGGTTCGCGCATCAGGCAGGCGCCAAAGCGGCCGGACTGCACTCGATCCGACGGGCAACCCACGTTGAGGTTGATCTCGTCATAGCCGGCCTCGGCACCGAAGCGCGCCGCCTGCGCCAGCTCGTGCGGATCGCTGCCGCCCAGCTGCAAGGCGACCGGGTGCTCCTGCTGGCTGTGCTCCAGCAGCCGCAGCTGCTTACCACGCACCAGCGCGGCGCTGGTCACCATCTCGGTATACAGCCGCGCGCGCGGCGACAGCAGCCGATGGAAGTAGCGGCAGTGCCGATCGGTCCAGTCCATCATCGGGGCCACACATACACGAAAATCGGCGTTAGACGGCGACTTTGCAAGGATTTCTGGGCTTTTTAGGCCCTCAAGGTTTGTCGTATTTACTGCCATTTCGGAGGATTTCTGGACGTTTTTGCTACGGATTTGCTACATTATTTGCTCCACGGAGACGAATGTAGCAAATGGGAACAATCACTGCTCGCAAGCGTAAGGACGGAAGCACAGGATACAGGGCGCAAGTCCGAGTCATGCGCGACGGCAAGTCGCACAGCGAAACGGAAACCTTCGACCGGAAGGCGCTCGCGCAACAATGGATGCGCATGAAGGAAGCAGAGCTCGATCAACGTCGCGCTCGCGGCGAGCCACTGGGCCGCAATCAGACCTTGGGCGATCTGATTGACTGGTACGTCGAAGAGATCGGCGATGACGCCGAATGGGGTCGCACGAAGGCAGCGGACTTGAAGAGAATCCGCAAGGCAGCTATTGCGAAATTGGTCGTAACGTCGATCACGACTCCTGATTACATTCGGCATGCGGAAGCGCGGAAAGCGGAAGGTGCCGGCCCCGCAACAGTCGGCAACGATTTTGTCTGGATTGGTCAAGTGCTGAAATCTGCACGGGCAACGCTGGGCGTACTGGCGGACCTATCTCGGCTGGATGACGCACGGCACGCGTTGCGGCAGCGCAAACTAATAGCGAAGTCGCAAGCTCGCGAGCGCCGGCTACAGGGCGACGAAGAAGGTCGGCTACTCGAATACTTCGCAAACCGCGACGGCCGCGCGGATATTCCTATGGTTGACGTGTTCCGCTTTGCTATCGCGACATCCAGGCGCGTGGAAGAGATCACTCGGATCAAATGGGCGAATCTCGACGAAGCAAAAGGCGTGGCCATGCTGGAAGATGTCAAGCACCCCACTCGAAAGAAGGGGAATGATCGGACCTTCCGGTTGCTCTCTGAAGGTTGGGAAATCATCAAAGCCCAGCCAAAGCGAAAAGCCGGTTTAGACAACGAGTACGTCTTCCCATATAACCCACGTTCGATCGGCGCCGCATTCACGCGCGCTTGCAAGTTCCTCGGCATCAGGGATTTGCATTTCCACGACCTGCGGCACGAGGCGACTAGCCGATTTTTTGAACGGGGCTACTCAATCCAAGAGGTGGCACATTTTACGCTGCACGATTCGTGGGGAACGTTGAAGCGATATACGCATCTGCGCCCAGAACAGGTACCCGAACGAAGGGGATAGATCCATTGGCCCGAGTCCTCGTGGGCTCACCATAACGGATATCAGAAGGTCCCATTGCACGGTTAACCATAGCCCAGAAGCTCGGGACTCCTCGTTATGGTTAAGGATGGAAAGGTCCGCTTTCGTAAGCGGACATTCCGAGATTGCCGCTTGCATGTCCTGCGCGCGAGGTCCGATCGCGGCGAAGACTGGTGATGACCCCGTCGTCCTCCACAGATCATTCGGCCACAGTTATAGACAGCCACTTGCCCATGACCTGGCAGTAGTTTAACTGCCCAGCCTCGGTCTCACCGATAGCAATGGCGTCATGCTCGCACTTCAACTGCTCCGCTTCGTTTTTGTTTGTAGGGTCTCTATCGGCTCGCTCGTAGTGACCCGGCGGCTCGCGGGCCACATATAAGTGGGATGCCAGGGTTGGCCACAACAGCAACTTGTCAAAGTGCCAACCAGAGTGGCTTCGGCGTGCCACGATGATCAAGGATGAATCGGCATTTTTCTTCGATCTGAGCGCAACCACCCACTGCATTTTTCCGTCGCCGTAGAAGTCTCCAGACGCTACGCCCAGGCAAGCACTTCCGCCATGGTTTCGTGCCCAACCCACGTCTTCAGCCAAATTGTCATTTTCGCGAGGAGTACGGTGCTCAGGGAACCGTTCCGCTATCGCAGAAACAAGCTCCTTCGGCAGCTGATGCCTACATGCATCATCGCCAGCAAATGCATTTCGAGGAATCAAGAACAAACTTAGGAGGAGCGCAAAGATCGTGGCCCTCAACGTCATAAGGTCAATCCTTCCTGGAACTCATGAATACAGTTGCAGCGAAGTACTCGCGAGCTCGCTCTGTTCAATTTGGTGATCGATAGCAAGCTGTGAGGGCACAACCTGGTGGCGCTACGTGTCGGTGATCTGGCTCATGGCGGTGCGTTGGGTTCTAGAGCCAAATTGATCCAAAGGCGGACATTCACTAACGCCCAAGTTTAGCCGCTGGGCACCGCTCTCTCTAACGAACGATTGAGGCGGCCTAGCTGAGGCTGCACGGCATCCTATGGCCCACGTTCCGATCAACACAAGTTCAAGCCCATTTCAGATCACCGGTAAAGGCGATGCTCAGCCAGTACTGGGTGCTTTGTCCTCCGAGCCGGTCGGCGATCTGCTGACGGATTGCGTCGAGCTGGCTAATACCTTCCAGGTGATAGTCCATAGGAATGACCATATGGATTTCGATGACTTCGACACGTCCTGTCTTGGTGACATAGCTGGTGTAGCCCCGGAAGCTGTACTCGATGATGAGGGCATCCATGATCGTGCGCACGTGCCGGTCGAGATCGCTCGGAGCCACCATCATGACCTCCTGCAATGCATGCCAGATCGTCATGATCGGCATTGGCAATAGGAACAGCGAGATGATCAGCAAGACGGCCGAATCGACATAACGTGCAAAAGGATCCAGGCTCGTGCCAGCCATAAGTGCTGCTGCAGTAAAACCGATTAGCAAGGCGAT
>Ga0302220_10002657_pt1 | contig 12905 bp, 14 predicted proteins | sample II_Palsa_E1_3_FD_194572 | JGI IMG/M metagenome (GOLD analysis project Ga0302220, IMG submission 194572) | Peat permafrost microbial communities from Stordalen Mire near Abisko, Sweden - II_Palsa_E1_3 | ecosystem: Environmental > Terrestrial > Soil > Palsa > Peat permafrost | place: Sweden... | reverse complement strand
CTGACAGATTCGGATTGGCGCTCACGGCAATCTCCTGGGTGGATGCGTCCCTATACAACGCATCTGCTGGATTGCACGCTTACTGGTAGCTTGTTAGAAATGTAAGCAATTGTCGGGATGGACAAGAGCTTGGACGATGCCAGGGAGATCGTGTCAGGCACGGTCGATTCTTCAAGCGCTTCGCTGTCGAACAGGCAGGGTCAGTGACGTGGGAGATCCAGCATGTCCGGGCGCGATGCAGGATCAGCGAGCGTCACCATTGGAGGTCGGCTCGACGATCGATTGATTCGCAGCCTTGCGCTCGCCATTGGTGGCCCGCGATTGCCGCGGACGGTCCCGATCATATTTCGCGTTCTGTTGCACCACGCGGTCTAGCGCTCTTTGACCATCGGCTTGGGCGGCAATCGATACGGTGGGCAGGATCAGGATCGAAGCGGCGATGACCACGGACATAAGGGACCACGCATTTCATGCAAAACGTTGCGCGAGTCGAGGAAGATAAGTCGCGTCGACCCTTGCACTTCAGGCCGCCTACAGGAGAAATAGCCACGCAGAACATTGAACAATCTCATTGTTCATGATGGCGTCTCTGTGTAAAGCCTTTATGACAAGCCTAGACGGAAATACGTAATGAAGCCTTGGCAAATATCCGGCGAGTCGGTCGAACGCACCGCTCGGGAATGGCAAGCTGCCGGGCTTGTTATCCGGCATCCTCGGCGAGCTCGGGCCGCAACATGACACGACCCAGTAGCTTGCGGGCCTGGTCCGTCTGGACATGCTCAAAGGCATCCTCGAAGTCATCGAGCTCCTGAGCGCCAAGTCCAACCTCGGGCGTAACGGCTACCTGCCGCCAGTCCATTACCGCGTCAAGGACTTCCCCAAGGATCACCTTGGCCTGCGCGTCGGTCAGCGAAAAATAGGCGCACGTATCCAGAAGCATCTGGACTGACTCGATGGGGCCCGCATCTTCCGTGAGCCAGGTCTTGGACTCTCGTACCTTGCCGGGCATCGGGTTCACGTCGAACGCCGGCGAGATGCGCCACAGGTCGTTGCCGTCGTATAGAAAACCGAGGTTCTGCAGATGGTCGTCGGTGTTGGTGATAAGCAGGTTAAAAACCAGGCGGCGCCATAGTTCTCGCGCGTCGTCGTCCGGATGCGAGCATTTCTGCTGCATGACATCGACGATCTCGGTGTAGGCGTGGACATTCTGCCGCGAGGCCTGAAGCATGGATGCAGCCGAGAGGTAAGGGATGCGCAGGTCGCCGTCCTCCCGGTCAAACCGTTCGATGATGGCGACTGGCGTGTCATTCAAGGTGACGCACCGGGCATTGGCCGTCGTAATGCCGGCTCGGCGCGCGAGCTTGAGCGCCAGCACTTCGGCCCGGGTGACGTTGATGGTGTCATTCACACTTGGAAACTTGCCGATGGCGAGCTTGCCGTTTTCATCCAGTACGGTGCATTTGGGCCGCATCCCGCCGAGCGAGGTGCCTTTGCCTTGCAAGTAGCGCAGGTCCTCGTCGGTTTCCCTGGTCGTCTCGACCGCGCGCGTGGCCTTGTACATGCGTTCGAGCTCGATCATTGGCGGCGTCGTGCGCCGGCCTTCATCAACCGTCCTCAGATAGATCCCTGCGTTGCAAAGGCGAAGCGCGCCGATGCGGCTGAAGTCGTCCACGGCACACAGATAGTCGAGCTCGTTCAGAGGGAGGAGGCGAGGATTGTCCTTGCGCGCCTTGGCGTGGATCCGGTTGATGACGCGACGCCCCCATGCGTCAGGGGCCGTGTCGGCCAGTGCGAAGTGAAACACCGAGTCCACGGGGTTGGGTGCACGTCGCGGTTGATAACCCTGTTCGAGAGGCAGGTCAGGGGAGACTTCAAACCGGTCGGGGTTGGCCAACCAGGTTTCGTCATAAGCGAACTGCGACACTTCGCGCCGCCCCTGGCTGACGTAGTTCAGATGGCCGACAAGCGTACCCGCGGCGCCGAGGTGAACCTCCAGGGCCGTGCTGATACCGGGCTTGCCGGACCTGGGAGCTTTGCTTTTCATTCACTTATGCCGTTAGAACGCTTTGGTGGTTTTTTTAGCGGTTCGCACCCGCTGCGGCAACTTTTCATCCATCAATGCGAGGCCGATATCGTCTTGGCCACTGTCGAGGAGGTCATTGAGCCGCTGTAGCTCACCAAAAAAGTGGAGCGCTCGCACGAGGAAATGCAACTGCACGTGCGGATCACCGTTCTCCATGCGCTTGACGGTATTGAGTCCGGCGCCGATACGGGTGGCGAGCGCTTGCTGCGTCAGCCCTCTACGGCGGCGCGCGCGATTGAGGTCTTCGCCGAGCTTCGCGAGTGACCGCTGCACAGGAATGGGGAGCGGTTTACCTGCTTTACGGACTCCAGCAGGGCTTTTAATGGGTTTAGTAGACTCCATGTGGGCCATTATAGCAGTTCGAGAACAGCGACACGAATTTTAACGTTTAAAGTACCCTATATGGACTTTAAAACGGTTTAATGGTCCTTATGAGGGACGTTATTTTGATCTAGTTCGGCAGCAGCTTTATGAGCAACCTGGCTGAAATCGTCGTCCCGTTCGCCTCCGTCCCCGCCCCGGTAGCACAGAAGCGCCACTGCCATGCGCGATTGCATGCACCGGCAATGACCCGCTTTCGTTGCAAATCTCCAGATCGGTTTCGTTTAGCTCGGAACAGGTTTCGTTAGTCTGCAACCAAAAGAAAACGTCATTGAAAAAAACGTGAGCGCGTGTTTAAGTGCCTGCTGAACGTCGTTTTTCTCGCTCGCCACGAGCGTCACGCGACGGACCTTGGCCGCCAACGTGAATTTCAATGAACGCCGTATTCAAGACTTTTCTCGCGCTAATTCGTCTTCCCGGTTATCCCGGCATTTCCCTCGCGATGTTCCTGTCAGGCATCGCATCCTCATTCGCGGTGCCGTACACGTCGCTGTTCGGCGCGACCGAGGCGCACATGACGCCGGTTCGGCTAGGCATCTTCATGACGCTGACCGCGGTGAGCAGTGTGATCGTGAGTACGTATCTCGGACGTATCGCCGATCGCCGGACCGACAAAAAACGCATCGTGCTGCTGTCCATCGCGGGGTCGGCGCTGGGTTATGCATTGCTGTGCGTCACGCGCAACTATGTGTTGCTGACGATCTTCGGCTGTGTCTTCCTGAGCATCGGCGCGGCGGTGTTCCCGCAACTTTTCACGTTCGGCAAAGCGAGGCTGCACGCGGAAGGCATCGAACATACCGAATTGCCGATGGCGACGTTGCGCACCACGCTTTCCTGCGCCTGGGTGTTCGGCCCGGCGGTGGGCGCAATCGTGCTGGGTGTATCGGGGTTTAACGGACTGTTTTTGTCGGCGGCGGGGGCGTTTGCAGTGGCGGGTTTCATCGTGCTGTGCATGCGCGAACCCAAGACCTACGACACCTTCGAAGCCGCCGATAAAACCAGCAGCGAAATTCCGCCGCAAGGCAAAAACGCGCATGTATATGCCGCGCTGGTGAGTTTCACGCTGATCGGCATGGGCTCGGCGATCGCGACCATCATGCTGCCCGTGCTGATTGTCGATCAGTTGCACGGCACCACCGCGCACGTCGCGCAGATGGTCGGCCTTGGCGCGTTCGCCGAGATTCCGATGATGCTTTTTCTTGGCGGCGCATCCCGGCGCATCAACAAGGCGAACATGATCGCGTTCGCGTCGCTGTCGCATATCGTGTATTTCGCGGGCATCGCGCTCGCGCCAAACCTGTGGGTGCTCGTGCCGCTACAGATCCTTAACGCCGTCGTGGTCGCTGTGACGTCATGTCTCGGCATGTCGTACTTTCAGGAACTGATGCCCGGCGCGCTGGCTCGGGCGACCACGCTGTTTTTCAACACCATGCGCACCGGCTCCGTGCTGGCGGGCGTGGCGTCCGGATTCGTGGCGGCGACGTGGGGTTATCGCGCAGTGTTCGTGTTTTGCGTGTTGCTGGCATCTACTGCGTCGGTCGTGCTGTTCATTTTCAACTATCAACGAGGAACGAAGATTTTCTCCGATCCCGCCCTGGAACCCGTTGCCGACGGCAGCGCGGTTATCACAGTCGTCGCCGTTGGCGAGCGAACGCAGACCGCGCCATAACGATGGTTGCTAACGAGTCTATTCAGACCGGATGCCCGTCCGGCGGCGCGTCGGGATGCTGCGGCTCCTCCGGCCGATGCCCGGGAGATGGCGGCGAGAGCGGGTCTGCCTCGGGATCGCGGTTTGGATCGGCGAGCGGGTCAGGGATCGGGTTCGTCTGCATGTCGTATCGCGCGTACTGCAAGTGGTTCACGTGGTTCATGAGTGGCCTCGGTTTGTTCTGTCGCCGACAATTAATGTCGTGTTCTCCAGCATAGGCGCATGCGGACTGAAAGGCAGGCCCGCAAACCTCGAAGTGCAATTTAAATCCGGCGGGCACCGTGCGGGCAACGGTTCGCGCCTGATGACTGGTGTCTCGCGGTCCGATGACAATTAAAGGAGTGCCGCTTTCATGCCCGGCACGTCCCTTACGTTAGCTCCAGACGACCTTCAAGCCGCCATTTTTCGTAGCCGCACGGGAACCGCCTTGGCCGCCGGCACCTTGCTGCGCTTCGCGTGATGCGACACGGGAATCAGACGATTGCACTCCGGGTAATAGCCCATCACGCAGCCGGCGGGGATGTCGAACGCATGCACGCGCAAGCCGCCCAGTTCGCGCAGTACCTCGTCCTTCGAGACCGTGATTGCCGTGACCGCATCGTTTTCAGCGAAGCCCAGCCGGGTCATGTCGTCCTTGTTCATCAGCAGCACGTCACGCGTGTCATACACGCCGCGAAAACGGTCATCGAGTGCGTACACGGTCGTATTGAACTGACTGTCGCCGCGCGTGGTCATCAGGCGTAGCGTGCGTTCGCCCTCGAAGTCCATATCGGGGTCTTCACCGAAACCATCCGGCACGATGAAGTTCGCCTTACCGGTTTTTGTTTTCCACTCGCGTTTCGCGGCCGGCAACGGCCGATGAAAACCGCCAGGCTGCGTCATGCGCCGGTTGAAATCCTTGAACTGCTCCGGGTAGGTGCGCTCGATGGCCTCACGAACCAGCCCGTAATCGCCTACCCACGCATCCCAATCGACATTCGGGTTCGCCGGCAGGATTGCCTTCGCCAGCCCGGCGACAATAGCCGGCTCCGACAACAAGTGTTCACTCGCCGGCTCAGTCATTCCTTTCGATGCGTGTATGCACGCCGTGCTGTCCTCCACGGTCACCGTCTGCTCGCCGCTCGCCTGCCGGTCCACCTCGATCCGGCCAATACACGGCAGCAAGTAAGCCGCGCGTCCGTGCACGATATGGCTACGGTTAAGTTTGGTCGCGATCTGCACGGTGAGCGGCAGTTTCTTCCACGCCGGGTCCATCACGCCGTGATCGGGAATTGCGCGCGCGAAATTGCCGCCGAGTCCGATGAACGCATCGAGATTGCCGTCTCTGAGCGCTTCGCAGGTATCAACGGTGGTCAAGCCTGTTTCCTGGGGCGGCTCGAATTGATACAGCTCCTTGAGCTTGTCCATGGGGACGAGCGCAGGTTTTTCGGTGATGCCCACGGTACGCTGCCCCTGCACGTTCGAGTGACCGCGAATCGGGCAGATCCCGGCTCCCTTCTTGCCGATATTGCCGCCAAGCAGCATCAGGTTCGTCAGCATCTGCACGGCAAGCACGCCCTCCCGATGCTGCGTGATGCCCATGCCATACAAGATGATCACGGCCTTCGCGCGTGCATATTCGGTCGCGGCCGCTTCGAGCGCGGAGCGTGTCAGCGCCGACATCGACTCGATTTCTTTCCAGTCCGCAGCCCGCATGGCGTCAGCGAAGGCATCGAAACCGTGCGTATGTTCCGCAATGAAACTCGCATCGAGCACACGCGGTTCGTTCGCCTCCCGGGCTTGGTCGTCGGCTTCTATCAACGACTTGCAAATGCCCGTGATCGCCGCTATGTCTCCGCCGATCTTCACCTGATGGTATTGCGTGCTGATGCAGGTTTGCTCGGCCGAGAGCATTTCCTTGGGCGACTGCGGATTCGCAAAGCTCACCAGCCCGCGCTCGCGCAATGGGTTGAACGTGATGATCTGCGCATTGCGTTTTCTCGCTTCTTGAAGCGGATGCAGCATGCGAGGCGCGTTTGTGCCGGTGTTGTGGCCGAAGAAAAACAGGCAGTCGGTGTGTTCGAAGTCCTCGAGCGTTACCGTTCCGACCGGCACGCCGATGGTGTCGGGCAACGCCACCGACGTGCTCTCATGGCACATGTTCGAACTGTCCGGCAGGTTATTGCAGCCGTATAAACGGGCAAGCAGCGCGTACATGTAGGAGGTTTCCAGCGACGCGCGGCCCGACGCGTAGAACACCACGCGTTTCGGATCGAAGCCATGGAGCTTTTCGCCGATTTCATCGAAGGCTTGTTGCCACGGGATGGGCAGATAGCGATCGGTCGCGGCGTCGTAGCGCATAGGGTGGGTCAGCCGGCCTTGCGACTCGAGCTCGAAATCAGTCCAGGCTTCCAGCGCGGCGACGGTGTGATGGTCGAAGAACTCGGGCGTCGCGCGTTTGGTCGTGATTTCCCAGGCGGTGGCTTTTGCGCCGTTTTCGCAGAACTCGAAAAGATGCGGATCGGCTGGTTTAGCCCACGAGCAACTCACGCACGCAAAACCATCCGGTTTGTTCTGCTTGAACAACACCCGCGTGCCGTTCACGGCGACGTGCTCTTGCACAAGTATCGATGAGACGGCTTTGACCGAGCCCCAGCCGCCTGCCGGGTGGTCGTATTGCTCGATGCGAGGTTGTTTGCTCATGGGTGTGTTGCTCCGCGGGTGAACAGGGGGCGAACGACGAGAATGCGTTCGCGGGCGGAATTCATTCAGCAAGAAACAGGCTCGACGCGCGCGTACAAAAATGAAAGCCGCCGGCCCGCGAATGCGGGGCGGCGGCTTTCAGAGTGGTGAACACCTGGATTTTCACCGGTGAACGTCGATTTTTGCAATGCCTTGTGCAATGTCCTTCGTGCCGTCTTTCGTCGCAGTTAATGCTGTGTCGTGCGGCGGCGCTATTGTGCGGTGGAAGGCACGACCATCAGCTTTCTGCCGGTTCCAGACCTTCAACTTGCGGCTTGAATGCATCGGCGCGAAGACGAATTTCTTCCGCTTCCACGGTCACGAACGTCCGGTTGTCGGCGGCGAGGGCGTTTTGATACGAAATGCCTTCCGGCACACGATGCAGCAGCGCACGCAGTTCGCCCTGAGTGGTCTGTTCGACGGGTTCGTAGTTGTAGAGCCGCAGCGTGAGTTCTGTGCGCTCGTGCAGCAGGAACAGGCACGCCGCGAACACCGCCACGCCGACCACTTCCTGGGCACCAAAACTGAAGTCGTTGGGAATGGACGAGAACGGCAGCATGGCGACAGCGATCACGCCCGCGATAGCCAGCGCGATGGTGGCATGGAGAAAGAACTGCGCGCGGCCGACGATGCGATCGTGTTCCGCTTTGAGCTGCCCGGCGGATCTCGGAACGAGCGCCGCATGGCCTTGTTTTTGTCGACGTTGCTGAAGTGCTGAAAGCGGAAGGGCGGCCATGGAGTCGGTTGCCTTGGAAATCGTCGCCAGGATTGGCGCTGTCCACGGGTTAACGCCAAGCTTTCAGGAAAGTTGACTCAGGTTACGTGTTGTTTCAGTTGCATCTCCAAAATGTGTCGGGCGGTTTTACTCGTTAGCCGTTTGGACAGCTATCAAAGGTCGGGTCCTCGTGTGTAATATTTACCACACCCGGATGCTTACTCGCCAATAGTTGTAAGCAACCTTCGCATAAACAAGGGAGAATAAAATCGATGAAAGTAGGTCAATATAAGGGGAGGCGAATCGCTGTGCTCACACGAGACGAGCATTGTCCGCCGCATGTGCATCTGGATGGGGGCGACTGGTCCGCCCGGTTTGAATTTTCGTTCTGGCACAACGGGGTAAGTCTGTTGGATGTGATTCCGGATACAGCGCGGGTGCCTTCTCAGGTGAAGAGTGACGTCATCGCCATCATCAAAGGACGCTTGCCCGTGGCAAGGGAAAGTTGGATGGAAGCTATAAAAAACACGTGCCTGGAAAATCAGGCGTGGGACGACGCAAAACAGTATGTTGTGAAGCCAAATCTGGCGGGAAGGACGCTGGTTAACATCCAGGCGGGAACGTATGATCCTGCGCAGCGTCTGACCGTGTTGCACTTGGCAGACCGAACGCAAGTAGGGATCAAGTTATGAAAATCATCAATGCGCCTGACGAGAAACCTGTCGATCTCGACAAGGGACCCGACACGCTTTTCGTTTTGGAGCGTCGTCCGGCTGGCGCAATGTTCAAGCTCAAAGCTGCTTTCGAGACTATCCAGAGCGCCTGGCATGGTTCTCTTTCCAGCTCAGTTCCCAGTGTTGCGGAGGGTGTGAAGTATCTTCCAGACGAGGCGGTGATCATGATTCATTTCCCGCGTGGAAAGAGTGTCGTGATCCCGGTGGACCAGATATCGGAATTGGACGACGTTCCCGCTGACGCGCTTTCGTCAATTGCGCTGTCTTTTGCTGGTACGGCGCTCACCTTGATAGACCACAATATCGACATTTCCGTTCAGGGACTACTAAAGTCCCGTCAAGGTAAGGATGGCTCAGGGTTGCCGGAAGACCGGTTCAACGGAAACGCCGCGAAGCACTTCGGTTGAGCCCGAAGTCTGCAAGCCTCGGTGGCGGTATCGGTTAGCAAAAGTCCAAATTCGAATTCCTCACCGCCTGTACGCTGGTCAAGTTCCAGCTAGGGGTTGCCAACAAATTTCACGATCGGATGGACTATTGAGTCGTCCGAGGCCGTTTTTCTGTGAAACGGCCTTCTCGCTGAACATGCTAAGCCGACTAACTTGTTGCTTCGTTTTGTGAATGCGGGTGTGCTTCAGGCGCGCTACGCAGTCCAAGTATTGCCCCGCGCTTCAACTGTCGACTCCGTCCAATGTTCGTTTGCCCACACTTCGCCTGGGCGCCGGCAGACCTTTCAATTCGCTGGGAATAGCCATTGCTGTGTCCTTTGGCAACTGTGTCCGGGCAATCCGGACGCCCAAAATGCGAAGGGAGAGACCAACATGCTTGGCATCATCATTCCGGCTCACAACGAAGCGGGGCACATCGGGGCGTGCGTGAGCGCGGCAAAACGCGCGGCTAACCATTACGAATTGCTGGGGGAGGACGTGCGCGTGATCGTCGTCGTCGATCATTGCATTGACGACACTTCCGCCATCGCTGGCTCGCTCGGCGCCGACGTGCTCAGCGTGTCCGCGCGCAATGTGGGCGTGGCGAGGGCGGAGGGGGCGCGTTACGCGTTGTCGCTGGGCGCGCGCTGGCTGGCGTTCACTGACGCAGACAGCATCGTCGCCGATGACTGGCTGGTCAGGCAGCTCGATTGTCGCGCCGATGCAGTGTGCGGCGTGATCGCCGTCCACGATTGGTCGCCGCATCTGGCCGCTGTGCGGGAGCATTTCGCGCGCACTTATACCGATGCCGACGGCCATCGGCATATTCATGGCGCGAACATGGGGGTGTCAGCCGAGGCGTATGTGCGAGTGGGCGGGTTTGCACCGGTCGAGCATAACGAGGATGTAGCGCTGGTGGAGGCGTTGATTGCGAATGGGGCGTCGATTGCGTGGAGCGCGGCGCCGAGGGTGGTCACGAGTGCGCGTACGGACTTTCGCGCGCTGAAGGGGTTTGGTGCGACCCTGGTGGATGTGAGCCGGCGATGTTTTTTGTCGAAGACAGACGAGGACGGAGCGATGGCCGCTTGAGAGATGATGGGCGATTGGATGCGTGAGTGCGGCTATATTGTGGTCTCTAAAAAGAGCTAATATCAGGTCTTCTTGAAGATCATTTCGCTGGACAAGATCATGGAAGCTATTCACGCCACCCAATCAGTGGGGATTTCGGAGCTAAAGCTCAACCCGACCGCCGTCATCGAAAACGCGGGCGGCGGGGCGGTAGCCATTCTCAATCGCAACAAGCCGGTGGCGTACCTGCTGCCAGCCGACCAGTATGAAGCGCTGCTTGACCGGCTGAAGGACTATGAATTGGCCGACCTTGTCCGCGCAACGCAGAACAAACCGCTGGTCGAGGCCGGCATCCACAAATGACTTACAAGCTGAGGTTCAGAATCAACGCGGAAAAGGAGTGACGAAAGCTTGACGCCGAGACGCGACGGCAGTTCGCGCGGAAGCTGGACGAGAGGTTTGCGAACCCGAAAATTTCAGCTTCGCGGCGACACGGAACGAAGGACTGCTACAAGATGAAGCTTCATACCCGAGGATTTAGCCTTGTCTATCGGGTACAGGACGAGATTGCTAACGTTGTTGTCATCGCGGTTGGCAAACGCGACGACGGCGACGTGTATGACGCAGCGGAAGATCGGTACCAGGAAATCTCAATGCAGCTGTAAATCCCCCGGTAAATCCACATCGCGCAAAATATTTGCGTCCTCAACATCGATGCGCTCGACCGCTTCCGACATAAACAGCGCCCGCGCGCCGGCATCGCCATCGAGCGCGCTAAGCGCGTCCAGCTGCATGGCGCCAAACCCCGCCGGATGTCCCCTTTGCCCGCGATAAAACGGCGCAACAATCGATGCCCCCGCGTCCAGCGATCGCGCCACCGCCTCGACCGTCCCCGGCTCGATCCACGGCATATCGCCCAGCGTGACCAGCCAGCCTTGCGCGTCCTGGGTCGCTCGAACTGCAGCGGCAAGCGTCGCGCCCATGCCGCGCTCGGCATCGATGGAAAACATCACGTCGCAGCCCGCTTCGTTCAACACCTCCGCCAGCTTTTCCGACCCCGGCCGCACCACTGCCACCACCCGTGACACCGCCGACAGCAATCGCCGAGCGGACTGGAATACGACCGGCGTGCCGTCAGGGAGCGTGGCGAGAAGTTTGTTGTGAAGACCGCTTGGGTCGAATCGGGAACCGTAACCGGCTGCCAGCACAATGCCGGTCGCACTCGATGAATAACTCATGGCCGGCTTCCTGATAGTAAGAAGCGTCGATTCTGACAAGCACCGAGGCATGCCGCAAGCACGAAAATAAACCGCGCGGCATGCACCGCAAATGCACCCGCACGGTTTTCCTGACAAAAACGTCAGACCGTTGTTTTCGGCATCACCTTGTCTAGCGTGATCGGCAAATCGCGCACCCGCACACCGGTCGCGTGATACACGGCATTCGCGATCGATCCGGCCACCCCCGTAATGCCGATCTCGCCAATCCCGCGCGCGCCGAGCGGGTTGATATGCGCATCGGGTTTGCCCAGCAAGGTGATGTCGAGCAAACCGATATCGGCGTTTACCGGCACGTGATACTCGGCAAGGTTGGCATTGGCGTAGCGGCCATAACGCGCATCGAGTTCGCTCTTCTCGGTCAGCGCGGAGCCGATGCCCCACACAAGGCCGCCCATCAACTGGCTATGAGCGGTCTTTTCGTTGAGCAGGCTGCCGACGTCGTATACCCCCACAATGCGCGGCACGCGGATTTTGCCCAGATCGGCATCGACGTGAACTTCCGTGAACACCGCGCCGAACGAGTGAAACGCGAACTGCTGTTTTTCATCGCCGGGCTTGGTGGTCGCCATCGCTTCAATCGGCTTGCCGCCGTTGCGCGCGATCACTGCGGCAGCCGGATCGCGCTTCGACGGATCAGCGCGGCTGATGATCCAGCCGTTGTCGACAGTGACATCGTCGGTGGAACCTCCGCTTAGCGGCGAACCCGAGTCCGCTATCGCCATGGCGATCAACTTGGCGCGCGCCTGCGACGCCGCCGCGCGCACGGCAGGCGATACGCTCGCCACCGACTGCGAACCGCCCGACACCGGCGCGTGCGGCAGCGACGAATCGCCGAGTGCGAACTCGACCTTATCCATCGGGAAGCCTAACGCGTCGGCGGCCACCTGCGTCATCACGGTATAAGTGCCGGTGCCGAGATCCTGCGTGCCCGATGCGACCATCGCCGTGCCGTCCGGCAAGATGCGCGCAATCGCGGATGCCTCGCTGCGGTTCGCCGGATAGGTTGCCGTCGCCATGCCAAGACCGATCAGCGTGTTGCCGTCGCGCATGGACCGTGGTTTCGGATTACGCCTCGACCAGCCGAATTTGTCGGCGCCAATCTGATAACACTCGCGCAAAGACTTCTCCGACCACGGCCTCTTTTCCTGCGGCTCCATCTCGGCATAGTTCTTCAGCCGGAAAGCGAGCGGGTCCATGTTCAGCTCGTACGCCATTTCATCCATCGCGGATTCGAGCGCGAACGAGCCACTCGTTTCTCCGGGCGCGCGCATGAACGTCGGTGTGCCGACATCGAGTTTCACCAGCTTGTGCGTGGTCGCCTGGTTCGGCACGGCATACAGCATGCGCGTGAGGATGGCTGAGCTCTCGTTCCAGTCTTCGAACGTCGACGTGGTCGAGATCACGTCATGGCGCATGCCGGTGAGCGTGCCGTCGTCGCGGGCCGAGATCTGGATATGCTGGTCTGTGAACGGCCGGTTGCCGACCATGCCGAACATCTGCGGACGCTCCAGCACGAGGCGAACCGGCCGGCCGGTTTGCTTCGCGGCCATGGCGGCGAGCACGACATGCGACCACGCGGAACCTTTGCATCCAAAGCCGCCGCCGACGAACGGGCAGAGCACGCGCACGTTCGCCTCTGGGATGCCGAGCGTTTTCGCCACCGCGCCGCGTGCGCCGGAGACACCTTGCGTTGCATCGTAGAGGGTGAGGTTTGGGCCATCCCAGCGAGCAAGCGTGGCGTGCGGCTCCATCGGATTGTGGTGTTCGTTCGGCGTGGTGTAGACCACGTC
>Ga0302220_10002653_pt1 | contig 12911 bp, 10 predicted proteins | sample II_Palsa_E1_3_FD_194572 | JGI IMG/M metagenome (GOLD analysis project Ga0302220, IMG submission 194572) | Peat permafrost microbial communities from Stordalen Mire near Abisko, Sweden - II_Palsa_E1_3 | ecosystem: Environmental > Terrestrial > Soil > Palsa > Peat permafrost | place: Sweden... | reverse complement strand
TCGTACTGCTATACGCAGAATACGATTCTTTCGATTCCTCGCCGTTCCAACGAAGACGAGGACCGCGCTTTGATAAAACGAGTCGGCAGAGCATTGATAGAAATAGCTCAGGCATGCGATATATATCCGCCAGCGGAACGATCGAGAAACATAGTTGAGCGCCTCGAAGAATTGGAGCGAGTGGCAAGTACGGTTTGATGACGCGAGCTTCCGGGTCGCCAGCACTTGGGGCGATTCCGCGAACGTGTTTAAGTACGTGACCGTGGAGACTGGGAAAGTACCCGGATGTCTCTCGCCGACCTCGGGTATTCGAGCAGAAAAGTACTGGGACCCCCTGCGCATGATGTGTTCCGATGAAACATCTTCCCTTAGCCATCGTTTCCTTCTTCTGTCCGGTTTTGCTGGCTCAGACGCCACAAGCGCCATTTAAGGGGCGCTTGTGATCGAGACATGGTTCGGCATGCCCCTGCCGCTTCTGGCGTTGATCTCCGTGGCCATACTGGCGGGCGGCATCGTCAGAGGCTATTCAGGTTTTGGTTCTTCTGCGGTAGTGGTTGGGTCGCTGGCCATCGTCATGTCGCCGGCGCGCATCGTGCCAGTGATGTACCTGATGGAAATCGCCGCAAGCCTGTCGCTCATACCGTCCATTCGTCGTCATATCGACTGGAGCTGGCTGATCCCCCTGGCCATTGCCAATCTCGTCACCACGCCCATCGGCGTCTGGATGCTCACCCGTTTCGATGAGAGGACACTACGACTGGCGGTCGCACTGTCCCTGTTCGTGCTCAGCGTGATCCTGCTCAGCGGCTGGTCGAGAGCACCTAGCGGACGTCCCGTCGCCGGCACAGTGCGCTGGGCTACAGGTGGCGTTTCCGGCCTAATGAGCGGCATTGCGGCGATCGGCGGCCTATCGGTGGCCGCCATGTTCCTGCTGACGGGGGTGGCGGCAGCTCAGTTGCGCGCAACAATGATCGCGCTGCTTTTCATCATGGACGTTTGGGCGCTTGGCCTATCGTACGCGGGCGGCATCGTCAATTCGCAGACGCTCGCGCTTTGCTGTCTGATGGCGCCTGTCATGATGGCCGGTATCGGCCTAGGTCATCGCAGTTTTAAGAACGATGCAAAGCGTAAGGTGGGTGAAGGCAATTTTCGCCAGCGCGTGTCATGGCTGTTGTTTGCCCTTGCGGTCGCGGGCCTGTTGCGGACCGCGCTCAGGTGACGCAGCGCCTTTGTCACGTTGTGGCACGGTCGCAGTCGTCACCCGCATCCACGTCGATATGCTCGACGGAACTGTAAAGCCGGCCGGCCGGCGGCAAAGGAGACATGGCAAGGGCAGCTTCCCATGCCGAGCGATCCATAGTCGTTTTCCATGCGGTAACGCTCGTGACACATGACTGATCGCCAGCCTCTATACCCACATGGCGAAAGCAGAAACCGGGCTGTGTACGCATGCGTTCGGACAAAGTGTTGATACGCGCAAGGGCGACTTCCGTTGCATTCGGGAGAACATGATGGCGAACAATGACAATTTTCATAGTTTTGACGGAGTGTAGAGAAACAGACTGAGGGCACCGACTCGCGTCAACAGGCGGCCACAGCAACGATCTCCACACGGCATTTCGGATCATTTAGCTCGACCTTGCCGCAGCAACGGGTGGGGGTCTTGCCGGGCACCACCCAAGCGTCCCATACCGCATTCATTGCGGCGAAGTCGTCCATGGTTCCCAGCCAGATCTGTGTGCTGAGCAGTCTGTCCTTCGACGTCCCCGCCTCCTTGAGAAGGTCGTCGATCTTGGCGAGTACCTGCCGCGTCTGATCGGCTACGTCGCCCGTGCGGTCGTCGGGCACCTGTCCCGAGATGTACAGCAGACCGTTGTGGACGAGCGCGCGGCTGCGGCGAGCGTTCTGATCAATGCGAGCGATGTCGTTCATAAGCGTCCTTTCTGATAATCGGCGCGGCGTGCGCCCTTTCTTGATCTATTCAACGGTGCCGTAGGCCCCGCCCCCTGCGGTCTCCATCAGCACTCGATCACCCGCGTTCAGTATCCGCGGCTCGGTCGGATCCGTGATCTGCCCGTTGATCAGCAGGCGACCAGGCTGACCAGCACCCCCGCCCGCGAGTCCCGGCGGTGACGACTTGAGCTGGGTCATCAGGAAAGAGGCCGTGACATTCGAGGCATCGGGAAGCAACTCGTATTCGAAGCTGATTCCACCCCCCCCCGGGTGCATGCCGGCTCCGCCGCTTCCTCGGCGGATCTCGCGGCGTAGCACCTTGATGGGCGCTAGCGACTCCATCATCTCGACGGGTGTGTTGCCAAGGTTGCCCGGGAAGCTCAGCGCCGAAAAGCCGTTACGGCGCGAGTTCGCACCCTGACCCGCATTGAGGAAATTGACCACCGCGAAGCGCTTGCCGCGATATTCGCCCGACATAGTCATCGACGAATTGGGCGAACCCGCTGCCCAGACCTTTTCCGGTAACACGCCGCCTAGTGCGCGAAATACGCACGCCGGAAGCAGGTGGCCGATGGCACTGCGACCGCCGGACGCCGCCGGATACGTTGGGTTGAGCAGAGATCCCAGGGGAGCCGTCGTGGTGATAGGTACGAAGCTGCCCTCGTTGTTCGGAATATCGGGGCACAGCAGCGTCTTGATGCCGTACACCGTGTAGGCAAACGTGTAGATCGGCACCACATTGACCGCACGCGCGAGCTGCGGGCTGGTGCCCGCATAGTCAATGTCGATACGGTCATCGGTGACTGTGAGCTTGCACTTGAGTTCGAGGGGCTTTTCGAATCCGTCGTGCAGCACCACCGATTCATACACGCCATCGGGAATCTTGCGAATCGCGTCGCGCATAGCGTTCTCGGAACGCTGACGCACCTCGGCACCCAGCGCATCAAGATCAACCGTGTCGAGCAGCCCCTGCAGGCGCTCGCCCATCATGCGACAAGCCGACACCTGCGCCCAGATGTCACCCATGCCCTGTTCCGGCGCGCGGACGTTCTGCATGATCACTTCGATCAGCACATCGTTGGGCTTGCCCTGGTCCAGCAGCTTCATCATAGGAATCTGCAGGCCCTCTTCGTAGATCTCACGACTGCTGTTGCTACGCAGCTTGCCGCCGATGTCGACCAGATGCGAGACCACTGCGGCAAACGCCACGAGCGTTCCATCGCGGAAGATGGGCGTAACGGTGGTGACATCGTGGATGTGGCCCGACCCCTTCCACGGATCGTTGGTGATGTAGACGTCGCCCTCCTTCATGGTAGGCGCCGGATATTTGTCGAGGAAGTGGCGCACGGTGGCGGGGAGGCAACCGATGAAGCCGGGCAAGCTCATCGTCGACTGCGCCAGCGATCTGCCCTGCGCGTCGGTTAGCACGATCGCGAAATCGTTCCCGTCGCGCACCAACGTGGAAAAACAGGTGCGCACGAAGGCGGCCGACGCTTCGTCGACCACGCTGATCAACCGCTTCCAAAGGATCTCCAGTTCGATCGGATCGAACTGGGTGGTCCGGGCCTGAGGCACCTTGAACGGTTGGCTCATTTATTCGAACTCCTTGATGGTAACGGACGTGGTGAGGTCGGCTAGCACAGTGACATTCGACCTGACCGCCACAACGATGGTGGATTCCCGTTCCTCGAGAATCAGCGGACCTTCCAGCGTCTGGCCGGGTTGCACCGAATACCGGTCGTAGACAGGCACTTCGTGATATTCGCCGCGCAGCGGCAGATAAATCTGGCGCTTGCCGCGCAGCGCCTCGGTGGTCTTGACGCGATCGTCGCCCCATTCAAAGTGATGACCCGAAGTCCGGGCACGCCCCGTCAGGCGCCACGTGACGACCTGCGGCCGGGCGTTAGGCACCAGGCGGCCATACAGCTTCTCGTACTGCTCTTCGAACGACGCTAATACCTTTGCACCGGTCGCTCGTGTGACGGCCTCGTACGGAACAGAGACCGATACGTCGGCACCCTGCCCGTAATAGCGCATCTCCGCGCCGATCCGCCATTCGACGTCGGTGGCGCCGGCTGAATCGAGCTCAATCTCGCCTTCCCGTTTGAGCTTATCGAGGTTAGACGCGACCTGGGGCCAATCGGTATCCGCAAGTAGCTGCGGGCTGGAGAAAGCGCGATCTACGCGCGCCGGCGCAGCCAGCATGCCCAGACATGAGCCGGCCCCTGCGGCGATGGGAATCAGCACGCGTGGGATGCGCAGCTTACGGGCCACTTCCACCGCATGGACCGGACCGGCGCCGCCGGTCGCGACCATCGCGAAATCGCGCGGGTCGTGCCCGTTTTCAGCGATGTGGATACGCGCGGCGCTGGCCATGTTTTCGTTGACCATGTTATAGATGCCCCACGCCACATCGGTGGTGGCCATACCGAGTTTGACGGCGAGCCGTTCCATGGCGGCTCGCGCAAGGCTCGTGTCGAGCTCCATTTCGCCGCCAAGGAAATTTGCCGGATTGAGGTATCCCAACAGTAAGTCGGCGTCCGTCACGGTGGCATCGGTGCCGCCTCGGGCATAGCACGCGGGTCCGGGCACCGAGCCCGAGGATTCGGGGCCGATGTTGAGCAGGCCCAGACGGTTGCAATAGGCGATGGAGCCTCCACCCGCTCCGATCTCGATCAGTTCGATGCTCGGAATCAGGATCGGCAGACCCGAGCCGCGCTTAAAGCGTTCGACGCGCGCACATTCGAAGCTGTGCGCCACCGGCGGTTCACCACCGACGGCAACGCAGGCCTTGGCCGTGGTGCCGCCCATATCGAAAGCGAGCACCTGCTTGACGTCGTTCTGGTAAGCCGTGTTGAGCGCCGACAGCACGCCCGCCGCAGGGCCCGACTCGAGCAGCAGGATCGGCGATTCGGCGCCGGCCCTGGCCGACGTGAAACCGCCGCTCGATACCATCACCCGCAGCGGAATACCTTCCTGGATGCGGGCGATCCGGTTTTCCAGCTCGTGCAGATATTCGGCGACGATCGGCTTGACGTACGCATTGGCCACCGCCGTGGATGTGCGCTCGAACTCCTTGATCTCCCGTGCGAGGTCGGACGAGATCGACACCGCAACGTTGGGCAACGCGTCCTTCAGACGGGCCTCAATGCGCTTTTCGTGTTCCTCGTTGACGTACGAATGCAGCAGCGACACGGCTACCGATTCGACCCCTAGCGCGGCCAATTCCTTCACCATTCGATCGAGCGCAGCCTCGTCAAGCGGCGTCATCGTTTCGCCGCGGGCGTCAAGTCGTTCGTCGACCTCGACACGCAGGTCGGCCGGCACCAGGGGCTTCGGGAGCACGATGTCGAGATCGTATATGTCGTAGCGCCATTCGCGGCCGATATCGAGCGCGTCGCGCATGCCCTTCGTGGTAATGAGCCCGGTCTTGGCGCCCTTGCGTTCGATCAGGGTGTTAGTGATGAGCGTGGTGCCGTGGACCACTTCAGCCAACTTGGGTGCCGTGGTCCCCATCGACGCCGTGACCTGTTGCAGCAGGTTAAGGGCAACGGTGGACACGGCTACGCCCGGGTCGTCGGGGGTGGTGGGGGTCTTACCGACCCAAATGCGGCCGAGCGGCGACAATGCCGCGACGCCGTCGGTGAAGGTTCCTCCAATATCCACGGCAATGCGCAGGACATTGGATGTCGAGACGGATGTACTCAAAATGTTATTTTCCAGATCGGTTCAATGGGACGCCGCGGCGGCACGTCAGTACGCCACCGTAATCAGGCGCTCCTCGGTCATTTCGCGGATGGCATAGGCCGGACCTTCGCGGCCGAAACCACTGTCCTTGACGCCACCGAACGGCATCACGTCGATGCGGGCGCTGGAGGCCTCGTTGATATGCACGCCGCCGAATGCGAGCTGCCGCGCGGTGCGAAACGCAGTCTTCAGGTCCGACGTAAACAGGCCTGCTGCGAGTCCGAAGTCGCTGGCGTTGGCGCCCGCGATCGCTTCGTCGATGTGGTCGAATTCGATGATAGACACGACGGGTGCGAAGATTTCCTGGCAAACCACCTTCATCCTGGCGTTGACCCCGTGCAGCACGGTGGGCTCAAACAGTGCGCCCTCACACTTTCCGCCCGTGAGGAGTCGCGCACCACCGTCGATCGCTTCCTGAACCCAGGACGCCGCTCGCTGTGCGTGCTGAACGGAAATCATGGGGCCGAGAATGGTCTTCGGATCGGCCGGGTCGCCATAGGGAGTTGCTTTCACGGCCGCCACAAACCTTGGGATGAAGTCGCCGGCAATGCCGTGCGCAACGAACAGACGCTGTACCGATGTGCAGACCTGCCCCGCCTTGCGGAACCCCGCATTGATGATCTTCGGAATGGCGAGTTCGATGTCGGCGTCCGCGCAGACGATGGTGCTGGCGATACTGCCTAGTTCGAGCTGCATGCCACGCAGGCCAGCGGCTTGCTGGATCTCGCGACCTACCTGCGTGCTACCGGTGAAAGCGTAGAACGCGATGCGCTGGTCGGCAAGCAATTGCCGACCGATCGCGCTACCGGAACCGTGGACCAGCGCGAGCAAGTCAGCGGGCAGCCCGGCGTCAATCAGGGCCTTGCATAGCTCGACGGCCGATAACGGTGTGACGTTGGACGGCTTGATCACCACGGCGTTGCCGCCCGCGACGGCCGGCCCAACCTTGTGCGCTAGCGTGTTAAGCGGCGAATTAAACGGCGTGATCGCGCAGACCACGCCGCGCGGCATGCGAATCGTGAACCCCATCCGATTCTTGATGCCGGCGGCCGCTTCCATCGGTACCAATTCGCCCACCAGACGCTTGCCCTCTTCAGCCGACAGTTCGAGCGTCTGCACGCAGCGGCGCACTTCATTGTCGCCGTCGGCGTGCGTAAAGCCGGCTTCGCCGCGCATCACGTCGATCAGCATGGGCATGCGGCTTTCGACGATGCGGGCCGCTTCGATCAAGATTTTGTAGCGTTCGTAAGGCGACAACGTCGACGCCTTGAAACCGGCAAGCGCGCCATCGACGGCTTGCGTAACCTGCGCGGCCGACGCTACGGCCATCCGGCCGTATTCCTTGCCGTGATACTTGTCGGTGAGCGACTGAGTAGATTCTCCATCGACCCAGCGGCCCCCAATCAGCAGTTGTGACATGTGTAGCTCCTCAGATGCGTTCTTAGTTAGCTAGGCCTTCCATGAAGCGCTGGCGGATCTTTGCGGGGTCGCGCTCGGTGACTCCGACCGGCTTCGCGTTGTCGGTGTGGACTGCGATGAAGACAGGCCCATTGCCGGCCAACGCGCGATCCACCAGCGAATCGAAGTGCGCTTCGTCGGCGGCCCAGGCACTTTGTTCGATGCCTGCGCCGCGCGCGATCGCCACCAGGTCGACCGTGCTGGAAGTCAGCGTCTTCTGAGAACCGGTAATCTGGTAAATGCCGTTGTCCCATACCACCATCAGCAGATTCCTGGGAGCGAGCGTGGCCACCGTCCCCAGCGTGCCGAGTTGCATCAGCAACGATCCGTCACCTTCCAGCGCCACCACCTGACGGTTGGGTTGCGCCGTGGCCACGCCGAGCGCGATGGGGATGGCCAGGCCCATGCTTCCCAGCATGTAAAAGTTCTGTGGGCGCTGGCCGCTCGCCCACAGGTCAAAATTGTTGTTGCCGATGCCGCCGATAACAGCTTCGTCGGACCTGAGCTTGGCGACGAGCCGTTGCGTCATCTCGGATCGATTCATTACCTTGGCCGCACTGCGCGTCACTGTGCTTTTCTCGAATGTGGTCATAAATGCTCCGCCTTTACTGGGACGTGTTGCTCTTCTTGGTGAGCAGCGGGGAAAGAATGATGGCGGCCGGCTCTTGGGTGGAGAACGCCTGCTTGATCATGCGGTCGACGACAAACTCCACGTCGTCCAAGCGTTCGATGGCAAAGTGCTCAATGCCCAAGGACGTAAGCACCGGTCTCATGGTGCGGCACACGATAGCCTGGCCGAGCTGAAAGTCACCCATCGTGCCACGCTCGGAAATCAGCATGACCAGTGGTAACTGATAAGGCCGCACCAACGAAGCCAGCGCATTGGGCAGCGTGGCGAAACCGCTGGTCTGCATGAGTGTGATGCCACGCATGCCAGCCATGTAGGCACCCACCGTGATGCCTACGGCCTCTTCCTCACGCGCAGGGCAGATCACCGTGAAATACGGGTCGGCGTGCAGCGCCTTGATGAGCGCAGACAAGACATTGTCGGGCACGTACGTAACGAGCCGTACCTCGTTGGACTTCAATACTTGGACAACGATATCGGCCCAAGTCTTCGCGGTTGTGTTGACAGACATTCGATTTCCCTTCTTTCCAGGTGTCTCGTTATGCGCAAGCGGCGTTGAGGTCCGTGCGATAAGTGCATCCTAAATCTGGTGTTTGATCAGCACAAACAACTAGTTTTTGCCAATTATTCACATCGAACGATAAATGCAGCAATGAACGGTCGTGGTGTACTGTCTCCAGCAGCGCTCGCCGCCCGCGTGCTACTGGCGCAGGTGGCTGCCGAGCAGGTCGGCGGCGGCAACTGGCCCGGAGCGGCTCTTCACGAATCGTGAAGAGCCCTTGTCCGGCGTGGGATGGCGCGCATCGCTCGTCGTCCCTATAGTTCGGTCTGGAAAACAGGAGACACCGCACATGATCGACGTTCTGGTAATCGGCGGCGGCAACGCGGCACTATGCGCGGCACTCATGGCTCGTGAAGCCGGCGCCAGTGTCATGCTGCTCGAAGCTGCGCCCCGCGAATGGCGCGGAGGCAACTCGCAGCACACCCGCAATCTTCGCTGCATGCACGACGAACCTCAAGACGTGCTGGTCGAAACCTACCCGGAGGAAGAATTCTGGCAAGACCTGCTCAAGGTCACGGGGGGCATTACAGACGAACACCTGGCTCGGCTCGTCATCCGCCATTCGTCGTCCTGCCGCGACTGGATGCGCAAGCACGGCGTCAACTTCCAACCGCCACTGTCGGGTACGCTGCACCTCTCCCGCACCAATGCATTCTTCATGGGCGGCGGCAAGGCTCTCATCAATGCCTATTACCGTAGTGCCGAACAGTTGGGCGTCCAGATTCGCTACAACGCCGCGGTCGATTCGCTCGAACTGGACGACAGCGGCAAGTTCATCGCGGCCCACGCGGGCGACCAGCGCATCGAGGCGCGCAGCTGCGTGCTGGCTTGCGGCGGATTCGAATCCAACCGAGAGTGGGTGCGCGAAGCCTGGGGCCAAAACGAACGCGGCGAATGGCCTGGTGAGAACTTTCTGGTCCGCGGTACCCGGTTCAACACGGGCGTATTGCTCAAGTTCCTGATGGACCGAGGCGCCGATGTCATCGGAGACCCGTCGCAAGGCCACTGCGTAGCCATCGACGCTCGCTCGCCACTCTACGACGGTGGCATCTGTACGCGCATCGACTGCGTGTCGCTGGGCATCGTCGTTAACCGCGAAGCCAAGCGATTCTATGACGAAGGCGAAGACTTCTGGCCCAAGCGCTACGCCATCTGGGGCCGCTTGACCGCGCTGCAGCCGGGCCAGATTGCCTACTCCATCATCGACGCGAAGGCGATCGGCCGCTTCATGCCGCCGGTGTTCCCCGGCATCACGGCCGACACGTTGCCCGAACTGGCACGCAAGGTTGGTCTGGACGAAGCGAATTTCGTGCGCACAATCGAGGAATACAACGCAGCGTGTCACGTCGGCACATTCGATCACACGGTCCTTGACGACTGTCACACCTCGGGCATCGAGCCGGCCAAGACTCACTGGGCACTCCCCCTCGATACCGCTCCGTTCTATGCCTTCGCAGTACGGCCCGGCATCACCTTCACGTACCTCGGTCTCAAGGTCGACGAAACGACGGCGGTTCGGTTCAACGACCAGCCCAGCGACAACCTGTTCGTTGCCGGCGAAATGATGGCCGGCAACGTACTGGGCAAGGGCTATACAGCGGGTGTCGGCATGTCCATCGGCACGGCCTTCGGCCGCATCGCCGGCACGCAAGCGGCCAAGGCCGCACAGCAACAACAAAAAACGGGAGCACAACATGCAGCCGCTTGACGACCTGATCCATGATGCCGCCATGCTGGCCGCTGGCAAAACCAGCGCAACCTCCCAGCCGATCCACTTCAAGACGAGAGCGGAGCTCTTGAAGGGCGAACCTAACGACAACGAAGCCGAAGTCGCCCGAGTGATGCAGATCTGCAACTCCTGTCGTTATTGCGAGGGTTTCTGCGCCGTCTTCCCGGCCATGAATCGCCGACTTGAATTCAACAAGGCCGACGTCCACTACCTTGCCAATCTGTGCCACAACTGTGGCGCCTGTCTGCATGCCTGCCAGTACGCCCCGCCGCACGAGTTCGCCGTCAACGTGCCGCAAGCCATGGCCAAGGTCCGCCTTGACACGTATGTCGACTTCGCGTGGCCGTCATCGCTGGGCAAGCTATACCGGCGCAACGGGCTCACGCTGTCGCTAGCGGTGGCGACAGGGCTTGCGCTTTTCCTCGTGCTGCTGGTCAGCCTTGGTGGCGGACTGTTCCAAGAACCGCGAGTCGGCAGCTTCTACGCGATCTTCCCGCACAACATGCTGGCGCTAATGTTCGGCGTCGTGTTCCTCTTGGCCATGGTGGCTCTGGGCGTCGGCGTGTCGGATTTCTGGCGCAACGTCAGCCCGGGTTCCGCCTCAAGCGCAGCAGTGGCCGAGGCTGCGCACGACGCGCTGAGGCTCAGGTACCTGGACGGCGGCCACGGCAAGGGATGCAATAACGAGGACGACGCGTTCACACTCAGCCGGCAGCGGTTTCACCATCTCACGTTCTACGGCTTCATGCTGTGCTTCGCGGCCACGTGTGTGGCGACGCTTGATCACTATTTCCTCGGCTATCGCGCACCCTACCCGTTCTTCAGCCTGCCGGTGATATTGGGCACGCTGGGCGGCATCGGGCTGCTGATCGGCCCGGTCGGCCTGCTTTGGCTCAACTTGCGGCGTGACCCGAAGAATGGCGACGTGGCCCAACAGCCCATGGATCGTGGCTTCATTGCGCTGCTATTGCTAACCAGTCTGACCGGACTGCTGCTGCTGGGTCTGCGCGACAGCAGCGCCATGGGCCTGTTGCTAGCTGTGCATCTGGGCGTTGTGATGGGACTGTTCCTGACGATGCCGTATGGCAAGTTCGCCCACGGCATCTTCCGCACTGCGGCGCTGCTCAAGTACTCGATTGAAAAGCGCCAGCCCAGCAAACTGCAGCTCAAAGCTGACTGAATGAACAGGAGAGTAATAGCGTCATAGTGGGCACAGCCGTAGACATACCCCAGACGCTATTTCATATGCAGGATGATTACCTGGTCGCTACTCATGTCAGTTTCAGCGCGCAGCTTGGCTACATCGTCAACTGAAACCGCGATCGCTTTATTGCCCCATGAATGGCGGAGAAAAGTAGCGACATCGGCAATCTCCCGATCATTCAACTGGAAACGATACGGCGCCATACGATAGCTGTCCGGCATGCCGTGACGCACAACTCGCTGGGCACCATTAAGGATCAGATTGACGATCGAAGAGGGATTTTCGGCCAAGACGTTCGGATTACCCGCAAGGGAGGGGAAGAAATCGCTGACACCTTTACCGTCGACACCATGACAGCTCGCACACTGAGCACGGTAGACATCCGCGCCGGGCACGCTGCTATTTCCCAGCATCAAGGCTTTTGCCGTCGCGTCGTTATAAGCATAGGCCTGATCGTTCTTGACTATGGGTGGCAGCGATTTGAGATAAGTGGCGATGGCATGCAGGTCGCTATCATCAAAAAACTGGGTGCTATTGTTGTACACGTCGATCATCGGCCCAAATACAGAAGCATGGCCGTTGCCTCCATCCCTGAGAAAAGCCACGATGTCAGCCTGGCTCCATTGGCCAAGCCCAGCAGCGGAATCGCCGCGTAGATTGCTGGCGGTCCAGCCATCGAGAACCCCGCCGCTCAGAAACTGACTATCGTTAGTGTCAAGGGCGTTCTCCTCGAAGGCAACGCCGCGCGGCGTATGACAGGCACCACAATGACCGAGTCCCTCGACAAGGTAGGCGCCGCGGTTCCATTCGGCATCATGCGCAGCGTCCGGCTCATAGGGCTTGGTGTCCACAAACATCGCGTTCCAAATGGCAAGCGGCCATCGCGTGTTCAGCGGCCATTTGATCTCACTCGGCTTGTTCTCCTGATGGACTGGTGAGACATCGTGGATGAAATAGCTGTAAAGAGTGGCAAGGTCACTGTCGCTTATCTTCGCGTACGAAGGATAGGGCATAGCCGGATACAGGTAATGGCCATCCTTGGCAACGCCCTTGCGTACTGCACGATCGAAATCGGCGAGGCTGTAGTTTCCGATCCCTGTCGCTTTGTCCGGTGTGATATTGGTGCTGAAGATGTTGCCAAAAGGCGTGCCCATTTTCAGGCCACCAGCGAAAGGCTTTCCGTTCGGCACGGAATGGCAGGCAATGCAGTCTGCCTCCCTGGCTAGGTACGCTCCGCTCGTTTGGAGTTGCGATTGAGCAAATGCGGGTAGGCCAACCATCGTGAGCGTTATCGCTGCACAAAAAGAGACGGCGCTCACCGGATTGAAATGTTTCATGCCTGCCTTTTCAACTTTTCAACTTTTATTTCGCCATACAAGGCGACCTGGCCAAACCTCGCCTTTGGCGCGGCCAACACCGCAGACCGCGCTTCGGTGGCGGGCAATCCGTCAGGCGGCGTTGAGCGCCGACTTCACTCGATCCGGCGTCAGGGGAAGCGACCGGACCCGCACGCCAGTCGCCGCGAAAATCGCATTGCTGATCGCGCATGCCGGAGTGATGTTCGGCGGCTCGCCTGCGCCGAGTGGCTTGTTATCGGAATCGATCAAGGCCACGTCGATCGAATCCGGTA
>Ga0302220_10002646_pt1 | contig 12927 bp, 10 predicted proteins | sample II_Palsa_E1_3_FD_194572 | JGI IMG/M metagenome (GOLD analysis project Ga0302220, IMG submission 194572) | Peat permafrost microbial communities from Stordalen Mire near Abisko, Sweden - II_Palsa_E1_3 | ecosystem: Environmental > Terrestrial > Soil > Palsa > Peat permafrost | place: Sweden... | reverse complement strand
CCCTCTTGGTCTGGAGCGGCACGGTGGATGGCAAGCCGCTCGATAGTTTCGAAATGTTGCTGCACGATGATGCCGGTTTGATCGTCGAACGAACCTTAGCCATGCGGCCGTTTTCGTCGGTCGTTCATTTTCGAAATGCCATGTATCGCGCCATGAAAGACACGCTCGGGCCGTCATATTTCAAGCTGGCGGATGACTTGGTGATCGAAGGCGCATAAGCAAAAGCTTCGCTCGCAATCAATACCACTGACCCGTTTCATTACAGGAGGCCGCGATGTCCGAACTCGACGAAACCCATAACCCGCAACGACGCAGCTGGGTCGCTTCCGCGAACGCACGGGATACTGACTTCCCCATTCAGAACCTCCCGTTCGGCGTGTTTTCCGTAGCGGGTGGGCCGCCAACCGGCGGTGTCGCCATCGGCGACAAAGTGCTGGATCTCGCCCGCTGCGTTGAACTCGGTTTGTTCGAACACGATGCATTGACCGCCGCTCGTGCCGCGGCGCAGCCCGCCCTCAATGCGCTGCTTGCTTTGGGCCGCGGCCCTGCCCGCGCCCTGAGACGACGACTAGGCGAACTTTTGGACGCCGACGGTGCACAACGACATCGGCTCGAAGAGCATGCATCGCAAACGCTCCATGACTTGTCGCAATGCGAACTGCATCTACCTGTCGCAATCGGCGACTACACCGATTTTTACGCAGGCATCCACCATGCCAAGGCGATCGGCGCTTTGATGCAACCGGACAATCCTTTGCCCGAGAACTACAAGTGGGTCCCGATCGGATATCACGGGCGCGCATCGTCCGTCCGCGTCAGTGGCGGGACCGTAACACGTCCTTCCGGCCAACTGCGCCGTTCGGTTGGCGCCGATCCCGTCTATGCACCGAGTGAGCGGCTCGATATCGAGCTCGAACTCGGCGTGTTGATCGGGGGAAGCAACCCGCTGGGTAAGCCGACTCCCATCGGCGCCGCCACCGAGCGCATCTTTGGAATTTGCCTGCTCAATGACTGGTCGGCACGCGATATCCAGGCTTGGGAGATGTTCCCCCTGGGGCCGTTCCTCGCGAAAAATTTCAGCACGACCATTTCGCCGTGGATCGTAACCTACGACGCTCTGCTTCCCTTCCGCCAGCCGACGATGAAGCGCGACCCCGGCGACCCCAGCCCGCTGCCCTATCTGGTCGACGAAGCAGATCAAGCATCGGGCGCTTTCGACATCGAACTCTCTGTATCGCTTTCGACCGATCGAATGCGCAAAGAAGCCAAACTGGCCGAGGTTGTCATCCGCTCCAACGGACAGTACCTGTACTGGACGCCGGCGCAAATGATCGCGCACCACACCAGTGGCGGATGCAATCTGGCTGCGGGCGACCTTATCGGAACCGGCACGATTTCCGGTCCCGATCGATCGCAACTTAGTAGCTTCATGGAACTGACCATGGCGGGGAAAGAGCCGTTCTCCATGAGCGACGGCGAGCAACGCACTTTCCTTCAAGACGGTGACGAGGTGATACTCGCTGGTCGATGCCAACGAGCGCCTTATGTCTCTATCGGCTTTGGCGAATGCCGAGGGACAATTGCACCCAGGGCAGACGTGGCCTAAACCTGATTCGATAGTTTAAGCCTGGGTGAACGCACAGCGGGGAGCGTGTGCGTTTACGATTTGCTGAACCAGCGCCGTTCGGCCCGCGAAAACAGCCAACTAACGACTGACGCGCACACGGTTCCCAGCACGACCTCGATCAAGCGAAACAGCGCGATGCTCCAGACCGGCCCGTCGAGGGGAACCAGCAAGACGATGGTAGCGGTGATCGCTCCCAGCCGGGCAGCGCTCCCTACATTCAAGCACCAGCAGATTACGATAACGACCATAACGGTCGCCACGTAACCTATGTAATGGCCGGCTCCCAATGTCGCACCGAAAAAACCGAAAATTGCGCCTATCATGGCGCCGATAAATTGGTCGCGCGATAGGTTCACGGTGTCCGTGTAGCTAGGCTGGGTTACCGCGATGGCTGTAATCGCCGCCCAAAACGACTGCTCGGCGTGTATCGCCTGAGCCAGCCCGTAAGCCATGCTCGCGCCGCAAATAGCTTGCAACGCGGCGACGCCCCCTTGAACCAATCTGTCCTTCAAGGGGAGTCCCTTGAACCTGCTCAGTAGCGGCTTGTGCGTCGGCGAGTTCAATGCGGCTCCCCGGGTAGAAATTTTGCGCATTCACACGAATTCGTACTTCTTCACACCTTCGCAGCCGTGATCTCTCTCGGCGCAGAAGCGCTCTTCTTATTGTACGAGTAAAAGCCCGGTCAAGACATCACGTCGAAAGCGGCGACTTCTTACGACCCGCGCGCCGCCAGCGCTTGCAACCGTTCCAGCATGAACCCGATGCCGCCACCGGCAGCCACGATATCGCGCATGATCACAGGCAAAGCGGGGATTTCCGTTTTGCTGTTCTGCGTCAGGTTCTCGATGGACCCATGCTCGAAATCGACGGTGACGATGTCCCCGGTTTGAGCAAACGCGCAAATACCCGGCGCCGGCGCGAGGACCGGCACCCCGGCATTGACGCAAGCCCTAAGCGGCCCACGCGACATCGACTCGGCAAGCACCGCCACGCCCAGCCCCTTGAGCCCAAGAAAGCCTTGGGTATGCGGGTTCCCACACCCGAAGTTCTTACCTGCAACGATGATGTCACCGGGTTGAATCCGAGCCGCCAGGCTGGGATCGAGGTCCTCGAAACAATGCTTGGCGAGCACCTGCTCGTCGTACACCTGCGCGCGTGTAAAGCTGATCGGCATCAAACCGTTATCGTTGGGCAGCGCATCGCCGAACGCCCACACCCTACCCTTCCAGAGCCAATTCGTCATAGATCGCCCCTCGCGAAGAAAACACGCGGATCGCAAATCTCGCCGGCGACGGCGGCGACACTCGCGGTAATCGCGTTGCTCAGATAGATGGAGGCCCCTGTACTGCCCATACGCCCGGGGCTGTTGGTAGTTCCCGTGCCGATGCAGACATCGCCCTCGACCAACGGCGCCAGATTGCCATAGCACGGCCCGCAACTGGGGCTGTTGACGATCGCGCCGGCATCGACGAAAACTTCAAGCAAACCCTCGCGTGCCGCGTTAGCAAAAATTTCCTGCGAGGTAGGAATCACCAGCATACGCACGCGTGGATGCACCTTGCGACCTCGCAACACGCCCGCCGCGGCGCGCAAATCTTCGAGTCGTCCTCCGGCACATGAACCGATATAGACCTGATCGACCTTGACACCGGCCACCTGCGAAACCGGCACGACATTGTCGGGACTCGGCGGCGCCGCGACCATGGGTTCAAAGTCGGCCAAATCCTGACGAAACACCAAAGCATATTCGGCATCGGCATCGCTACGCGTCATGTCGAGTACGGCCGTGGTACGGGCGCGCAGATAAGCAGCGGTCACCTCATCGGGCTCGACCAGCGCTGCCTTTGCCCCGACGTCGATCGCCACATTGCACAAGGTCATCCGAAAATCCATGTCCAGTGCAGCAAAGGCCGGTCCGCCGTACTCCAGGACACGGTAGTCGCACAGATCTGCGCCAAGCCGGTGAATAATCCATTGCGCCACGTCGCGGCTCATCACACCCGGGGGAGGTACGCCCGACAACTCGATCCGGATGGTCTCGGGAACCCGCAACCACATCTCTCCGGTCGCCATCGCCTGCACCGCTTCGTAGTTCAGCGGCGGAGACAACGCGCCGACGCAGCCCAGCGTGGTGATATGGGTATCCGGTCCGGTGACCAGCATGCCGGGAAGCACATGCCCGTGCTCGATAATGGCCTGGTGGCTGATGCCGTGACGACCTTCGCTGTAGAAATGGCGCACCCCGAGCTCTTCGAGTTGCCGGGGCAGGCGCTTTTTCATCATCGCGGTCGCCGGACTTTGCGATGGCACCTCATGGTCCGCAAACACCACGATGCGCTCGGGATAACGCAAGCGATGCACGCCATGCTCGGCGAGCGTCTTGATGTAATGCGGCATGACCAGATCGATCGTCTCGATCACGTCCGGCTCGCAGATCACGACCTCGCCCACCGAGACGCTGCTCCGGCCGCTAGTGCGTGCAATGATTTTCTGTGCCAGCGTATTGCCCATGTCCCCTCCCTTGATGATTCCGGCCGCACAACTGTCTGCAACGTTCTAAGTGTGCTCCATGGTGCGGCTTGGCGGACCGTCATAGCCGATTTGATCCTCAGCGATCTGGCGCCAACCCGGCTCGCGGACCGCTTCCTCGAATGCGTGAGCGAACAAACCCGCTGTGCGCGGAATGACCAGTAGCGCGCGCGCAAGCCGCCAGTCCAGGCCCAGGTCCGCCGCGATCGCGCCGATAGTGGCGTCGATATTGGCCGGAATCGCTCGCTTGGCTCGAACCTGCAAGGCCTTTTCAAGCGCCTGGGTCATCCGGATGTGAGCGCCTGCGAGCCCATATTCTTCGGCCAGCCTGAATAACACGGCGGTGCGCGGGTCGCCATCGGTATGTTGTGGATGTCCGAAGCCGTCGATGCGCTTGTGCGTCTGGACGAATTCGCGCGCCACGTCATCGAATTCCGCGTTGTTCTCCTGGGCCTGCGTGACCAGTTGCTGGATATTCCTGCAGAACTCCTGCCCCGCGCCGCCGTGAATGTCGCCGAACATCATGACCCCGGCCGCCACTGAGCATTGAATCGGTACTCCCGCGGCCTGAATGAATCGCGTTACGGTAGACGAGGGAGAAATACCGTGATCGGCGCAGCACACGAATACCGCATTGATCATTTTGGATTCGTTGCCGCGCGGCAGTTCTCCTTTGAGCAGCAGATAGACCATGGCACCGAAATCGATGTTTCCGGTCAGCTCTTTCAATACATCGTAGCCGCGTACGCTGACGCCATCATGAGTAAATTCGGCGATCGCCGTGCGCCACGGCTTGTCTTTGGAGCGTTCCATGAAATCCTCGCTTGGGATAGACCAAAATCTGCGGGAAATAATGTGGCGGAAATAAGCTGCCGGAAATCAGCTCTTACATCAGCCTTCCCAAACCTTCTCGGGTAACGGCAAACCCGCCAGGTCCTCGGGCGTGAGCGGGCCATCGGGTGCAATCCCCAGCGTATCCAGCACAAGCAGCAATTGGCGCACGTGTTGCGCCGAATGCCAGGTGGTCCGTTCCAGCACGTCATGCACCGACTGCCGGCCGAAATAGGTGTCCATTCGCGCCTGGCACGATTTGTCGGGGTAGCGGGCCCACCATGCGTTGAATTCCGCAAGAACGACCGAGCCGTAGGTCAACACGTCGTCTCCAGGCCGCACTGCCTCGGTAGCGTCCATGATGAGCTCGTTGGTCAACTCGACGCCTGTATCCATCGCCGCCACAAACGCCTCGACGATGCGAAACACGTGGTGGGCGATCCCTCGCAGCAGGCGCACGCTGTTGCGGAAGCGGACGTCCAGCACGTCATCGGGAATTTGTTTGATATACCGCTGCCCCGCCGGCAGGATGATGTTCACGCGCCGTACCAGTTCATGCGGGCTCAGTTGTTGATCGACCTCAACTTCCAAGCCAAGAAAACTGGCAACGTCCGCGAGCGATTGTGCATAGACGAACGCATCGCCGCGCGAGACGATAGGCACGCTGCGAGCCCCCAGCCGCGCCATCTCCTTGACGTGTTCAGGACTGGAGGCGGCGTTCACCGACTCGTAATCGATCTCCAGCCGCGTCAGAAATTCCTTGACCCGAAGACAACTGGTACAACCGGGGGCCCAGAAGACCCTGATTCTTTCGTCCGTGGCAAGCATCATCTTCGCTCCTCTAAGACCTCAGCGCCCAGAGCGCTCGTTATTGGCGTGATTTGCATGGGCACTCCTCACTCGGCCTTGGCGCCCGATTTGTGGATCACGTCGGACCACTTCTTGGTCTCTTCATTGATAAAGACCGTGAATTCTTCCGGGCTCGCGATAAATGGCACGAGTGCCTGCGCGGCCAATTGCTTTTTGACTTCTGGATCCTGCAAGGCTTGCCCGATGGCCTTGTTCAAGATAAGGACGACATCTCGCGGTGTGCCGGCAGGCGCCACGATGCCATGCCACCCCGAGGCGACGAAGCCGGGGTAAGTCTCGGCCATGGTGGGCACCTTGGGAAATTCGGGCAGGCGTTGCGGTGTCGTGACCGCGATCAACTTGAGCATTCCGGATTTGACGTAGGGCAGTACGCGACCACTATCGAACATGTAGTCGACGTACTTGCCCAGCACCGCATTGAGCGCGGGGGCGCTCCCGCTAAACGGCACATGCGTGACGTCGAGCCCCGCGGCGAACCGGAACATTTCGCCGGCGAGATGGTTCGAGCCGCCGACGCCGGCCGATGCATAGCTCATTTTTCCAGGGTGGGCCTTGATATAGGCGACCAGCTCGGCCAGGTTGTTGACCGGTAAGGAGGAATTCGTGACCAGGAACAGCGGCAAGGTCGCCATGGGCGCAACCGGCTCCAAGTCCTTTACGGGGTCGTAGGGCAGGCTTTTACCGAATAATGCGGCGTTGACCGAAAGCGTGCTCAAGGGCGTTTCGAGCAGCGTGTAGCCATCGGGCGCGTCGCGCGTGAATTGCGCGGTACCCAAGTTTCCGCTCGCGCCCGGTCTATTCAGTATAACGATCGATTGCTTGAGCTCCGCGCTCAGTTTCGGCGCCAACACCCGCGGCAAAATATCGGCGATTCCGCCCGGCGCGAACGGAACGATGATTTCGATGGTCCTGGTCGGAAAGGTTTGCGCCGTAACGGACGCACACGCCGTGGCAAGAGCAATCAATATTGCACCAAGCGTTAGATTTTTTATCTGCATAGTCGTCTCCCTCGTTCTTCGTGCCGACAGCGACGGCATTGCCGTGCGGTGTCACGAAGTGCCGCATGCTTGATTCTTTTACATGCTCGGTCAGTGCTCCTGCTGCATACCGCGCAATCCGATCAGTACATCGACCACGCGCACCCCGAGTCCGCGCGGCAAAACGATCAGCGGGTTGATATCGATCTCCGAAATAGTCGCAGCAAAGTCGTGTGCGAATCGCGAAAGACACACGATGGCGTCCGCCAGCGCCTCCACGTCCGCTGCAGGTCTGCCGCGCGCGCCCTCCAGCACCACTCGGCCTCGGATCGACGCGATCATCTCGCGCGCGAGCGACGGGCCGATCGGGGCGAATCGGAATACCACGTCCCGCAGCACCTCGGTAAAAATTCCGCCAAGACCAAACATCAGCACCGGGCCGAAATGCTCGTCGTTGATCACGCCAAGGATAGTCTCGACCCCATCGACGACCATCTCCTGGATCAACACGCCCTCGATAACCGCGCTGGGCGCATACCGGTAGGCGCTAGTCACGATCGCGTCGAACGCCGCGCGCGCCGCTTCGGGACCGCGCACATTCAGTTGTACACCGCCGGCCTCGGTTTTATGTGGAATATCGACGGACTGTATTTTCATCGCCACCGGGAAACCGACCTCGGCTGCGATCGCTACCGCCTCGCCACGGGTCGTCGCGAGGCGCTCTACCGCGAGCGTAAACCCGTAGGCGGTCAGCGCTTGGCGAGCGTGTTGTTCGGTGGCGCCGCGAATGCCATGCGCACAAATCTCCACGTGCGGCAGCGTTAGCGGCGGTGCGGTCAGTGCTTCCAGCACGTCGCGCTCATGGCGCCGCAGCGCACCGGCAAACCGGCACAAAGCGCCGACTGCTTTGCAGCAACGCGTCGGTGTCCGAAACAATGGAATGCATGCGCGCCGAAGGATCTCATATGCCGCCCCCACCCGCTCTTCGCGCGAACTCCACGATACCAACACCGGCTTATGCGTGGCCGCATCGAGTTTGACCAATTCTTCGGCGATTTTCGCCGCCATCGGGCCTTCGACCGACGACGCGACGATCAACAGACTGCCTACGGCCGGATCGTCGAGAATGACGGTGAGTGCCGCGCGAATCAGGTCCGGCTGATTCAGCACGCTCGCTGTCACATCGACTGGATTGTCGAGCGTCGCATAGGCGGGCAGCACCTGCGCCAAGCGCATGCGCGTCGCTTCGGCAAGTTGCGGCATCTGCAGATTCAACGCGGCGCAGCCATCGGCGAGCAGAACGCCCGCACCGCCCGAAACGGTGACGATGCCGATGTTGTCGTTTTCCGGCAGCTTGGCGCGAGCGAACGCCGCCGTGTAATCGACCAGTTCCTCGACGTCCTGGATCCGCAACCATCCGAATTGATCGAACACAGCCTGATACAGCTCATTGGCTCCGCCCAACGTGCCGGTGTGGGAGACTGCGGCACGCTGGCCTTCCGGCGAGCTCCCGACTTTCCACACGATCACCGGCTTACGCTGCGAGAGCGCACGCCGTGCCAATCCCGGCAAGCGGTGCGCGTCGCCGATGCCTTCCAAATAGGCCGCGATAACCGCGGTGTGCTCGTCTTCGATCAAATACTCGAGGATGTCGAGGCCGGTAAGATCCGCTTCGTTGCCGGTGCTCACCACATAGCGAAACCCCACGCCCAGTTCTTCGGCCATGTTGACTACCGAAAAGCCGAAACCTCCGCTCTGGGTCACCATGCTGACACCGCCCGTGCGCAGCCCGCTCATCGCGAAGACCGGCCCGAAACCCGCGAAGACGTTTTCGCGCAGATTCATCAAACCGATGCAGTTCGGTCCGAGCAACCGGATGCCATGCGCGTGCGCGGCGTCGACCAGCTCCTGCTGCAGACGCTGGCCGGCGGCGCCGACTTCGGCGAATCCCGCCCCGATGACTATGCCGAACGCGACGCCACGCCGGCCGCACTCGACGACCGCTTGAACCGCACGGTCCGCGCTTAGCAGTATCAGCGCGAGATCGGGTACCTCGGGCAACGAAGCGATGTCCGGATAGCACGGTATCCCCGCGATTTTCGGGTGCTTGGGATTGACCGGATATAAAGCGCCCGCGTAGCCACGCGCGACCAGATTGCTTAGTGGTTGTCCATTGATCGTAGTCGCATCGGGCGAGGCGCCAATGATCGCAATCGAGCGCGGGTTAAATAAACGCGCCAAGTGCGGCCCGTGTGCCAGGCGCGCAGACTCCGCTGGCAGTCCAATGTGGGCCAACCGGTGTGATTCGCTCGGTATCGGGTTGTTCGCGGGGTTGCTCGCGGGGTTGCTCGCCGGGCTGCTCATGGGGTCGCTCATCGGGACGTCGCTCATGCCGCGCCCGGCAGATGCAGTATCTGCTTGGCCAGTACGTTGCGCTGCACCTCGTTGCTGCCGCCGTAGATCGTGGACGGGAGCGCGTTCATACACAGCGACATCGTGTCGATCCGGGCATTGCCCAGCGGCGTTTCACCGCTGAGCCCGCCACCGCATCCGATCGACTCGATCGCGAACTCGGAGATGCGCTGGTAAGTTTCAGAGCCGAACAACTTGAGAATCGACACGTCGGAACCCAGCGGATCGCCGCGCCGCACCTGATTGGCGAAGCGCTTGTAAAGACTGCCGAGATCGTAGACATCCATGCCGAGCTGCGTGAGACGCGCGGCGAACACCGGATCGCTCGTCAGCCTCAACTGCGCATGAACGGCTTCCAAACGCTTGAACGCATATTGCGCCTGCCGGGGATTTCCCAGGTAGAAGCGCTCCTGCGAGAGCAGCATTTTTGCGACACCCCACCCGCCATCGACAGGCCCGAGTACGCAGTCGGCGCCGACTCTGACCTGATCGAAGTGCACCTCGCAGAATTCTTCGTGACCGGCCATGTCCGTGATGGGGCGAACGGTGATGCCCGGAGTACTCATGTCCAGCAGAAAGACGCTGATGCCATCCTGTTTCCTGGGCATCTTGGCGGTACGCGCCAACAAGAACATGTGCGTTGCATCTTGCGCAAACGTCGTCCATATCTTGCTGCCGTCGATGACAAAAAATGCGCCTTGCGCTTTGGCCTGAGTGTTCAGGTTAGCCAGGTCCGATCCGGCGTTAGGCTCGGAAAACCCCTGGCACCACATGTGCTCGAACTTGAGAATCGGCCCAAGGTAGCGTTCGCGCTGCTCGCTTGTGCCATAGCGGATCAGCGCCGGCCCGACCATCGTGATGCCCATGTCAGGCGCGCGCGCAACGCCCCAGCGGTCCTGCTCTTCCATGAAGATGATCTGCTTTTGCGCGGTAAGCCCGGCGCCGCCGAACTCCTTGGGCCATGCCAGTGCAAGCAGGCCGTAGCTGCCCATTTTTTGGTAGAAGGCCTGGCACTGCCGCCACGTGAGGCGTTGCGGCGGGTTGCGCAACCCCGGCGGATATTCACGTTCGAGAATTGCACGGACTTGCAGCCGAAACACGTCATCGGGCACCGCGTTCCAGTCACTGGGCAATTCGATATCAGGCGCGGCTGGGTGCTGCACCACACACTCGGCATCGCGCTCTTCGAGCCGCTGTGCGGTCTGCAATTGTTCGATGCGCCTGCGATGAGCCGTCGCGTTGCCCAGCCACGCCGCCAGCACCAGCGCACGCTTCAAATACAGCCCGATGTCGCATTCGTCCGCAAACCCCATCGCGCCGTGCATTTGCACGGCCTCGCGCCCTATCGTCAATGCCGCATCGAGTGCGCGAACTTTGGCACGACTGGCGTGGATGGCCCGCTGCCGAGGGTCGCACGGGTGCGATAGCGCCTCGGTCGCCGCGTCGAGCGCCGCCCTCGCCAGTTCCTGCTTGACATATAGGTCGACCGCGCGGTGCTGCAATACCTGGTTCGCACCGATCGGTCGCCCGAACTGCTCACGCGTGCGTAAATACTCGAGCGTATGTGCGAGTGTGGTCTCGGCAATACCGAGCAGTTCTGCCGCTATGCACAGATTGCAATCGTCGACCACACTCGCAATGGCGGCGCAGTTCAGCGTTTCGGACATCGCGAAATGATGAGGCGTAACCCGCACCGACGAGAGCTGCAAAACGCCGCTCACCGTTCCGTCGACCCGCGACTCCGTTCCGAGCGCGAGCCCGGGCGAGCCAGCCGGAAGCCAACACAGAGCACTGCGACTGCCGACGATTGCGGTCAGCAGAAACCCATCGGAATAGGCCGGCAGAACAAAACGGCGCTGGCCATCAAGGACGATGCATCCATCGACAAGCGGAGCCGATACCGTGCAAGCGCTTCCCGGGATGTCCTCCGCCCATTCCTGCCAGGCCAGACCCGGGATCACGGTGCCGTCCGCAATTTGCGGACTCAAGCATGCGGCAAGCTCCGAGTCCGGCACCAACGCGAGCAGTCCGGCGACACCTACCGCCGTGGCAACAATGGGTTCGGGAATCAGAGCTGGACCGAATTCGAGCATCAACGCGACTATGTCGGCGAGTTCCAGACCCGTACCGCCATACTCGCTCGGCAGCAACGCGCCTATACACCCGAGATCGGCGAGTTCCTTCCAGAAGCTGCGCTGAAAGCCGGGATGCTGATCGCGCAACTCGCGCACCCGCGCCATGCTGTTGCGCTGGGCGAGAAAGCAGCGCACGCCCTCGCGCAGCAATGCGCGGTCGCTTTCGCCGCCGCCTGCGCCACCGTTTGTGCCACTACCGTGCAGCAACGCACGATAGTCGTCGCTATCGTCCGAACCATTCCGATCCCCGGAGTCCGATGATGCATTTGGCGAAACGCTGGCAGACATGCGCAGCTCCTAAACAACATACCGCGCTTCGGCGCTTCGCAGCGCCGCCAAACCAACCAGCGCATTGAAGTCGTTCGGCGAAACGAGTTCGGAACCAATCAAAGCCTCGGTCGAACCGGTCGTCAAAATCGTTTGCAACGTGTTCTGCATAGCTTTTGCCGCGGCGAGAATCAACGCGGTAGGAAAAATCACGAGCGGCACACCCAGCTCATGCAGCTCGGCCGGTGGCAGCATCGGCATGGTCAGGCTCTCGGCGTTGAAATAGGCCAGCGGCCCGGGTGAGCGGCGGATCAGCTCATGCGCCGTGGTTCGATCGTACGGACCCAGCACCATCAGCAGGTCCGCGCCGGCTTCGCGATAGCGGCCCAAGCGATCAAGCGCAGCGTTGGCCCCTTCGGACGCCAACGCATCGGTGCGCGCAATGATCAAGAGATTCGGATCGCTGCGCGCATCGACCGCCGCCTTGATTTTGCCTGCCATGGCGTCGGCCGAAATCAACAGCTTGCCCGGCATCGACCCGCATTTCTTGGGCAAGTCCTGATCCTCGAGCTGCAAAGCTGCCACGCCGGCTCGCTCCAGACCGCGCACGGTACGAATGACGTTCAAGGCGTTGCCATATCCGGTATCGGCATCGGCGACCACCGGCAGATTGGTGGCGTCGGCGATCTGTTCGAGACGGGCCGCGACTTCGGCGAAGCTCAGCAGGCCGAGATCGGGTTTGCCATAAGTGCCTTCTATGGCATAACCTGAAACGTACACAGCCTTGAAGCCGGCTTGTTCGATCAGCCGGGCGCCCAGACCATCGCCGGTGCCTGGCGCGACGATCCCCGCTCCCGGCACGCGCAAGGCCGCAGCAAACGCGGCACGTGTTTCATTGATGGTAGTGATGATGGTCTCCCCACAATTAAAGAACCGGACCGTGACGTGAGACCGCCGCAGTAGCTCTCGCGCAGTGACTCTTATTTAAACACCTTAGGTCGGCCCAACACCATTGTCAACAATATTGTTGATTGTAAAATTAACAATATTGTCTACCATCATGCTAGACTTGCTCTCACCATAGAACCGATCCCATCAAATCGATCTATTTTCCCTACGCTTGTGGCGCCTAACGCTTACGACCTATGCAAAAAATGGTACCTATCGAGGACAGCGCGGTCACCTCTTCCGATACCGAGGACGCGCCCAGTCTGGACCAGATCATCGACACATTGCGCAAACGAATCTCGCGTGGGCTGATCGCGCCGGGCACGCAACT
>Ga0302220_10002644_pt1 | contig 12943 bp, 11 predicted proteins | sample II_Palsa_E1_3_FD_194572 | JGI IMG/M metagenome (GOLD analysis project Ga0302220, IMG submission 194572) | Peat permafrost microbial communities from Stordalen Mire near Abisko, Sweden - II_Palsa_E1_3 | ecosystem: Environmental > Terrestrial > Soil > Palsa > Peat permafrost | place: Sweden... | reverse complement strand
TGGAACCTGAAAACATATTCGCTTACGGCGGCGAAGGTTTCGCCGAGGCCATGCGCAAATTCGGATATCCTGATCTCGCACATCCCGACCCGTCCTATTGGCGACCATTCTCAGTCGCCGAGAATGTGGCCAAGATTCACACGGCTGTGCTCATGAATATTCCTGACAACGAACTCGTCATGGCCGTGCAGGATTACGCGACGCTGAAACAATATGGGCGTGCTGTCGAGATGTCGGTATATCCCGATGAACACCATAACAAATGGCAACCGGCCCATCGGAAGGCGATCTACGAGAAGAACCTCGATTGGTTCGACTTCTGGTTACAGGGCACAGAGGACGGAGCCCCCTCTAAGCGGCCTCAATACGACCGATGGGAGCAGATGCGCAGGAACGCGACAAAGGTGGGATCTATTCGGCCCAGCACCGGCTCCACGTCTCCACATCAACCAGCTTCATAAGACGCGTATAATCCTCGCCATGCGCCGGCCGTCGGTCGTTGACTACCGCTGCGACAGCATTGAGATCGAGCAGACCAAGGGCCGCGAGCCGGCCGTCAAGCAGCAGCGATCTGATCTCGGATCGTCGGCTGTCGAACAACGCGGCCACGAAACTGTCGGGAGTGCCCTTGGTCGACCGGTCAACGATCTCGGCTGGTAATTGTTTTCGGAAAGCTTGGCGCGCGACTGCCCGATTGCGGCCTCCTTCGCACCAAAGCCAAGTCGGAATCCTGAGGCATAGCTCAATTATCGGTTGCGACATCAAAGGTGACACCACCGGGAGGACGTCTTCTCGGGCATATCCTTCCAAATGGTTTTGGATGGTCAGTAGCCACGCAATGTGTGCGGCTTTGCCTGGGAGGCCGTCGGGGGGCACGTCTAGCCAGGGGTGATACGGGAGTTCAGCACGGCACCGCAGGTCCTGAGACAAGAAGCTGAGATCCAATGGCCAGCGATAACGACGACTTCCCCGATTAATCCGACGTAGCCCGTCCCGCAGAACCGCTATAGCACTTACTTCCGCTAGCAGCCCTATATCCTGAGCGGTTCGCCAAAGGCCCACACCAAATCCCTCGGCGAGGAACCGATCAACGACCGGCGCAGACGACTGGAGATAGCAGAAGACGTTGTCGCCGCCGCCGCCCATGAAGTGGGCCTTCGCGCCGTATGCATCGGCGGTTCGGAGTGCAATGCGATCGTGGGATTGTGCGAAAGATCGCGCTAGCGGTCGCGGCAGGCCCCCCGCATCGGAGCGCGATAGATCAACCAGGCCAGGGTTCTCGAATGCTTCAGTCAGCTCTACCTCGAGCGCCGTGCACAGGCATCTCGCGTATTCACGCTCGTCGCCTGAGGATGCCTGTGTCGCCAGCGTCAGGCAGGTGAACGGCCGATGCGCGCCGTGAAGCGCCGCTGCGACGATCGAGGAGTCGAGCCCACCGGAGACGCTCAAGAGAATTTGCCCGAAGTGACCTGCCCAGGATCCAATCGTGTCCGTGACAACTCGATGCAGATCCGAAGCGGCGTCATTTGGATTGCTGTAGGCTGCGCGTGAACCAGCGAATGTCCATGGTCGCCACCGTTCCGTAACAGCTGCGCCCCCTTGAGTAACGGTCATAGCCGACCCGGCGAGCAGTTCCGTAAGATCACGAAGGCAAGTGTCTGCGGACCTGAGCTGGGGTGTGACAAGATGCTGACCGAGCGCGTCTGCATCCAAGCGTCCACGCCAAATGCCAGTGCCTTCAAGGCACGCGACCGAAGACGCTGCTACTACCAAGCCAGCCTCCTGGATGTAGTAACATCCGGTCGCCCCGCTTGGCTCACGTAGCAACGTGATCCCGTCTAATTTTGGATTGTAAAGAATAGCTACGTAGGCACCCCAGTAGCGCGTCAAGAGCAGGTCCCCATCGGATCCGATAATAGCGACGGCGTCAGCGCCATTCAGCGCCGGCTTTGACGCCGCAGTGGTGCCAGTCTGGAAGATGGGACCGATTACGAACCCGGATGACGGCGATTTCAATCGAGTGACCGTCGTCGTCTTCGACACGTAGATCGATAGCATATCGGTCGAGACGATTTGCGTTAATCCGATGGCCGAAAGCGAGCCATGCAGGGGCAACCTGCGGTCCAAGGGCCCGATCGCAACGAGGTAATCTTCGCCTTTCACACAACCAGCACTGGCGTGAAGCGTCGAGCATGCTCCAGTCGATCATTTAGCACGACGTTGTGGTGTTGAACCCAGCAATGGGCATTGAAGGGGCTCAGCGTCACGCCGAACACGAGACGGACGTCCAAGCCCCGCTTCTTCGAAAAGCGGGTCAGCGCAAGCGACCTTACAAGGCAATCATCGCGTGTCGCAGTCAGCGTCCCGCTGTTATGGAAGATGGCCGCGTACTCCAATGCGGTCTCGGCGCTGCGTAGTGAAGTGGTTAGCGCCGGCCCGAGGGTCGTCGATTCCTTGATGGCCGCGTTGAGTCCGCGACGTCTGAGGACCCACTGGCTTCTTCTCCTAGCAATGCTTCCCTGAAGAAGATGACCGACGGTAATTCGCCGATCGCGGTTCTCGATCGCGCTTTTGGCCGGTAGCTCGATAAACGCCGGCTCGAGCCTCATCATCTCGTCGATCCGGACGAGAATTCCCTGGTCGATTATCGGGCGGAGAGCTTCGTGATCGATATTAGAACCCTCTTGTCGGGCTAGCGACAGAAACGCGGCCTCTGTTCGATCCGGCAGGAGGAAATAGCGGTCCTCGCCTCGACTTAGAAACACCGGTCTTCCGGACGCGACACCGAACGTAATGTTCGGAGAGAGCGCATAGGTCATGCCATCTAGCCTTGGATGAAATTTGGCGCGCGCGTCGCCACGCGCGCCACGTAGGTCAGTCGTCGGAAAGTCCCATTCCGAGCTGTTGGCCGATGCCGTCGCTGCCCTTCACGCCGGGACCCTTCGTCTCGGTGCTGACGGCGCCGAGTTCGATGACTGTGTCATCGCTCTGTTCGTTCTCGCGGTTCATAACACGCTCCTCAATGCTGTCGCAGGATAGCGACAGGAGGGAAAGTCTCGCTTTCGCGATAAAACATCAAATATATATGGGGCCGTATCGAGAGCATATATGCTCACAGTACATGTGCCGCGTTTTCGCGCTTGAATGTAGCGGAAATAGGCGCGAAAATGGCTATCTGCGGCTCGCAGATGCATCATTTTGGGCGATGCTACTGCGCCGCTGGAGGCCTGCGCGATGTCAGATCGACACTATTTCGAATACCATCAAGTATCGACTCGACCCCACCGACGGCAAGTGACGCATTTTCTCCGCATCAGCGTATCCTAGGCTTGCGAACGCCTTCTCAGCTGCCGGTGCCGACAGTTGACGCTCCTGCCGACGCAGACATTATCAGCTGGCAGGCACCGAACGTTCGGGCCGCTCGGGCTCTCCGCTGGACCAACACCGATTTTGCCCGCAAGGGTCGTTCGCTAGACGGAGATCAGGGGATGCTTACGAAAGTGGATAACGGACGATCCAGATTTGCCGGGCCCGTCGCGCTTTGGCGAGGTTGAGGGCGGACAACCGTGCTCATCTGGCAACGAGGCGGCTGCTCGGGGAGCATCGCGCGCATTGTCCGCAGGGAGATCCGCGACCACATCCGCGGCAATCCCGTTGCGCGGCGCTCGCGCTATCCGTTGGGCCAACGCCTGCTTCGCCTTCTGCTGGCGCCGCGGAGCTTCGCAAGCTTCATTCTGGCCTATCTGCTGCTCGATCTGGCAGCCGTTGATGCGGAAGGCATCAGCCGGCTCCTCGACGCTAGGTGGCTACCCCGCTGGTCCGGCAATGGTGTGGTGGCAGCGCACGCCTTGCTATCCAACGTCCCCAGTTTCCTTGTCACGGTGCAGGTCGGTGTGCTTGGCGTCATCTCGCTTGCCCTCGCACTGATCACGCTCATCGCAAATCGAGACGACGGACAGGCCGATATCCAGGTCTATTATCATGAATCGATGTTCTTCGAAATATCCGCCAGCTGCATCGCCTTGCTCGCGGTTCTCTGCGTGCAGTTTCTCTGGCCGCTCCAATTCCTCTATCACCTTCTCGGCGGCGGCTCGTCCTCGCTCTTCTTCAAGATCGTCCTTTTGTGCGTTCACATCAGCTGGCTATGCGTAAATCTGGCGGGGCTCGCCTACTTCATCGAGGTGACTTTCCGCTTCGTTCAGCGCGGCTCCCGAGAGACAATGCGAGAGCGGTACACTGCGAACGTCGCGCTGCCCGCCATGATGCGGCGTCATCTTTGGCGCCGAGTCTACGCGATGGCGGGCGACGAGTTGCTCGGATCAGATTATGGCGCGCGGCCCCGACAGCTCCCGTGCGCCCACATGGGCCACGTGTACGAGCATGCGATCGTCGAAGTGCGCAGAACGGTGCGGGGTGGGGTCGAAATTGCCGATGTCAGGACCAGTCTTCTTCGTTGGGCACTGACCCGATGGACGCAACGCTGCATGGAGGTGGATCCCGCCATTGCGGCGCGCGCTGCAGCCGGCAATGGCGACCTCGGACCTTTGCTCTTCTTTCCGCCGCGCAAAGGGCTGCGGGTCACAGGAGAAGTCATTCTATGCCAGAGGCGCGGCGGCGTCCCTCTGACTTTTTGGGAGTTGCGCGCCATTCGCTTCGCATTCCGTTTCAAGAAGTGGTCGGATGATGCGTGATCGCCCGTCGCCCGATGCGATCATGGAGCAACTTGCCGACCGTGTCGCGTTGCAGACCGAGCGGGGCACGCCGGTCGCCTTTTCAGCGGCTCTGGACGAGCTGGTGCGCTATCACCGGTTTCTGCTCGGTCTCAACAGTGCCTTGGATGACGAGGGCGCCCCCTACAGTTTTGCGGAAGTCGACGGCGGCAGCATTCGCGCGCCGCATGAAATGTGGGCGCACCAGTATAGCCGCCTCTTCGATCGGGCGATCGACCGCGTGCCGATCGAGGGCGAATATCTGGCGGCTCTCGCCTATGTACCAAGCCGGCTGCTTGTCCCCGAGCCAGGCACACAACATTCCCCCGCCATCGGCAGGTCGATCCTGAACATGATGCCGAGCCTGATGCTTGCGGTACAAGCTTGGGTCACGAGACGTCGCGGCACGAAATTTGGCGATGGAGATTTGCACGCGCTCTCCGGGTCAGACGAGAAAGCCTATGGTTCGGTTATGGCCAGGGTCATGGGCGCTTGGGAAACCTTGCTCGATCGGGTTCCCGAACTGTCACAGTGGTCGAAGAGGGAAGATACTGATCCGGCGGCGGCCTGGAAGGCCTTCACAGGATCTTGGCCATTCCTCTGGCGGCATCTTTCTAACACGGCCTACTGCCTGGCTGTCGCGGTGTGGAATGGCGATGCGCTCGGAGCCCGGCTTTACCGTGAGGCGCTCGTCAGGTGGCCGGGTAACCTCTTCATCGGTTTCGACGGTTATGAGCGTCTTCGCTTCCGGCGCCTCCTGTATCCCGACGTGCTTGGCGCGTCATGGTCCGAAGCCGAGCGTCTGGTCGATCCACTTTCCGTAGGCGGCCGCACAACCGCTGCACCGAACACAATTTATCGAAACGTGATCGGCAACGTTCACGACGACGTCCTGCAGCTGACTGCGTCCCTTCTCCTGCTTTGGGGATACCGGTCCGATCGACATTCGCGTCTGGGGCCGATCATCGCGGGCGAATTGCTTCGCAAAAAGAGGCCGGACAATGACGGCGCGCCCTATCCCAGCGATGGCGGTCCATCGTTTCGCTCGCTCGCGCTGGGAACCGTGCGGATGCATCTCGCAGGAGATCGCTTCACACGTGTTCATTATGGGGCGCGTCTGGATGACCTGCTGCGAGAGCTCGATCAGCTCAGCGAACCCGATCGAGTGCCGAGCAGAATCTTTACGCCGAGTACGATGAACGACCGGAAGGCGCTCTTGACGTCGGACACCGCCATTCTCGCCGCCTTCGTGCCCGACGAAGCGGATGGTGGTTTTGCGGAGGCCATGTCTCGCATCGCAGAGGTGGAGGAGGCCCTCCCTGACGGCGATGCGTCGCTTCGCTCAGCGCTTCACGAAATCGAGCGCTACAAGACGGCGTCTTCGCAAGGCTTGCCGATCATCAAGGAGATGGTCGCGTTCCTAGCACCGGAGCGTGACATCGACGCGTGCTTGTCCCGCTTGGGAGACGCCATGGACGCCGCGCGAGCCGCGATCGCGAACCGGCGCAGCATCCGGCTTCGGGAGCGACCGATAGATGATCCGACACTCCAAGATCTGCGTCGCCATGCAGAACAAGGGCTTATCGCGACGCCCGCGCCGATCCTGTTCTTCCAGGATGTGGAGGGTGGGCCCGCGGACGAGATAGAGAACGGGATCGTTGAGACGGCGGTTATCTATCACCCGCTTGAGAAAGGCCGCCTGACCCGGCCGCCCATGGAGGACTCGATCCTCGGGTTCGAAGACCTCGTTCGCGACCAGAGTGCGCTCGCAGGCGCGCAAGCCGCACTCGACCACTTCCGTAAACTGCCCCGTATGCCGATCCGCGTCGCCGCAACGCCTGATGTGCCGGCGTTCTGGATGGTGATCGCGCCACAGATCGAAGCGGTCGGCGCTGACCCCGTCCTCGTCATATCCCGCGAGATGTTCCTCCAGCTGACCGAGACCCTCGGCTATGTCGAGGAGGGATCGATCAATGGCGTGACGATGTCGCGCGGCAACCCGGACCGTCGGCGAGGCCATTATTATGCGACGATCGAGGGCGTCGAAGTCTTCGTGACGGGGCTTTCTGACGACCGTGCCATTCTGTTTTCGGCCCGACTGCTCAGATCGGTCCGCTACGGTAAGCTTGCCGACACCGACGTTTTTCTAACCACATCGTTCAAGCCCGATGAGAGCGGCGTCGCCGGCGACCTCTCCATCACGTTCCGTCAATTCGTCGAGATCGGAGAAGGCCCGGTTTTCGAGCTTATCTTTGTACCGCCAGTCGAGGACGTCGCCCCGACGCCCGAAGAGCACGGCAAGTAGGCAGACGAGCCGCTTCGCGCTTCAATGGACCGCGGCTCGCCGGTACCCATCGATATCCGGACGAAGGACCGGACGCCGGTCACATCGTCCCGGCCAGATGAGAAGAGGGGGAGGGAGCTCGGGGAGCCGCGCGATGATGCGGTTGGCTCGCCCGAGGAACCGACGATGCGATCCTATAGCCGCCACGCGCCACGCGCCGATGTCCCGTCTCCCGCCCAGATCATCACCGATGCAATCATCGCCCGCCTCGAAGCCGGCACCCGGCCGTGGAAAAAGCCCTGGACCGGTGTCGCTGCCCAGCGACCACTCCGGGCGTGCGGAACGCCATACCGCGGCGGCAACATCTTCTGGCTATGGCTGGTCGCCGACATGCTCGGATACGCGTCTCCCTTCTGGATGACCTACCGCCAAGCAGCGCAGCTCGGAGGGCAGGTCCGGAAAGGCGAGAAATCAACGATCGCGATCTTCTACAAAGCCTATGGCAAGAGGGTTGAGGATGCCGACACCGGCGAGCAGTCGACCGAGGCCCGCCGTGTCTTACGCTCTTATCACGTGTTCAACGTCGATCAGATCGATGGCTTGCCCGAGCGGTTCATCGTCAAGTCCGAGCCTGCCCCGAGGCCCGTGGACGCCGACAGGCTTGCCCAGATCACCGACTTTTTCGACAAGATCTCGGCGGTCACACATCACGGCGGCACGCAGGCTTTTTACAGCCCGGCCGGCGATTTCATTCAGCTGCCGCCTCCAGAGGCCTTCGTCGACGCGGATCGATACGGCGCCACCAGAGCTCATGAATGTTGCCACTGGAGTGGCGCATCGCACCGCCTCAATCGCGAATTCGGCAAGCGTTTTGGCGACGACAAATATGCCGCCGAGGAACTCGTCGCTGAATTGGCGTCGGCCATTGTCGGAAGCGAGATCGGACTGCCCGTCGACCACCTCGACGATCATGCGAGCTATATCGCCCACTGGCTCAGAATATTGAAATCCGACCCCAAGGCACTCCTTACGATCGCGGCAAAGGCTGACGAAGCCGCCAACTACTTGCTGCATAAGGCGGGTAGGGGGCCAAATCCGCTCGAGGAAACGGAGATCGAGATTGGCGACAATGACGACGATGTGCGCGCCGATCGACTGGTGGCCGCCTGAGCCTATCGCGCGTGCCGAAGTGTGATGTTGCCTGTCAATCTGCGGACCTTGCGACAGGGAGCGCCGGGCTCCCGGGCGTCAGCCGGTCGGCGATCCAGGGCCTGCCGTGCCGGCTTGTTCATTAAGACGGTCTCACGCCGGTGTTTTGCCACCCACGTCCTGGCTCTGGAAGCGGACGAACAACGCCACCGTCTCTCCGCCGGTGAACCGTAGGAACAGCGCCCCGTCCCCGTTGATCCGATCTTCCTTCTCGAACGAGCCGCTATCGCCCTGCATGAGATGGATGTTGTGAACACCGCGCTCAGGCGAAAACCCGAACTGCTTGTCCGGCGTCGGATCCTGGAAGAACTCGCCGAACACTATCGCGATGGCGTCCGCATCGGCCTTGGCGCGCTCGATCTGGCCGTCGAGCAGGTTCTTGAGGGTGACACCCGATCCCTCGTCCGGGATCAGCTTCATCTGGTCGAGCGGGAACAGGCCGTCTGTCAGATAAGCGAGACCCGTACCTTCCGCGCCGGTCTTCAACGCCTGAAAAGACTGCGCACCGGCCGCAAGCGCCGCCAGATCGAGCTTTTTCGCGCCGGCAGCGCCCGCCGGGACGACATAGGCCGGATCGAGATAGGCCAGCACCTCGCTGCTGTCCTGCGAGATGACGTTGACCGCCGCCCGGTAGTTCACGCCCTTCGCCTTCACCCAGATTTCGTAGTGTGGCGTCGCCCCGGTCGGATCGATCATCCCGTCCTTCACGTCGCCAACGAGGACGCCATAGGTCGCGGTGGGTGCTCTCGTGGCCATATCCGCCTCCCTCAGCCCTGAACCCAGAAATCGAGCTCTCGCGCATGACTGCCGCCCGGCTTCCAGTTCGCGAGCCCCTGGTACAGCGTGTTTGGATCGCCGTTGGTCTGGAGGAAGTTGCGCCAGGCATAGGCGTCATACACCCCCTGAATATGGACTGCGTACGCTTGGGCGAGTGCCTTGTCGCCGCGGATGATGACGATGTTCTCGTCGTTCTTCTGCGATGCCGACACCGAGAAATTGTGGGAGCCGGTCACCACTACGCAATCATCGGAGAAGGGATCGATCACGATCGTCTTGGAATGCACGATCGCGATCAGGCCGGCGGCGGTGAAGCTGCCGCGATTGAACTCGTCGAACGCCCAAGTCGGACGGTTCTGCGGCGGCACGCCGTTGGGCATGATCACGTCGTCGTCCGTCGGCTTCGTGACGCCGTCCACCACCACCTGTCCGCCGACATGCGTGATCGTTCCGTTTTTCGAGGTGATAACGGTCGAGACGACGCCGCGTACGAAGGGACCGTTCGCCTCGGCGCTTCGACCCATGGCGTTCTTCAGCAGTGGCGACTCGCCCGGCATGAACATCAGAAACAGGATTGCGTCCTTCGCGCCGGCAATCGCCTCAAGCACTGGCGCAAAGTCTTCGGCGCTTGGCGTTGCGGCATAGGCGACGGAGACGGGACCGTCGGTCAACCATTTCGCATTGCTGGCTTTCAAGGTGTCCGGCATGTCGTTTCCCGCTGCGACGAGGTCATGCCACTGCGTAAGATACCGATCCGCGATCGCAGGGCGCTCGATGATCAGGGTGTTGTTGAGCTGCGTACAGAGCCCGGTCACGGTCCAGTTGAGGCTGCCGGTCAGGACACGGCTTGCGACGCCGGCGCTGCTGACCTCGAGCACGAACTTGTTATGGACGCTCGGCGACGAGCGGCCTGCCTTCGAGAGGTCGCGCTCATGGACCTCGAGCCCCGCGCCCGACAACTCCGTCGCCAGGTCGGGCTTCATCCCGTCGCCATTGCCGAGCAGGATCGAGGCTCGTGCGCCAAATGCCTTCAAGGCCGCGATGATCTCGGTGTCGTTGAACTCGTAGACGGCGGCGTAGATGTGCGAGCCCCGCCGATCGGCGTCTGCCAGAAACCCGAGCAACGCTTCGCGAGCATGACCCGACAAATAGCGGCGCGGCGCGAAGGTCGGGTCGGCGAGCGATGTCTTGAACGTCTTGAGCGATGCGGCCGTGACAGTGTCGTTTACGAACCGACTGACGATCTGTGACATCAGGGTCCCGCGATTGAAATGCGCTTCCAAGCCATTTGCGTCCGCCGAGCCTATCGTGGTCGGCGCCGTCCAGTCACTGGCGCCTTCGGGCGCGTCGGTGAACACGCCGGCGCCCCCATCGATCATCGGTGTCACGCGGTACTGCAGCTGGTCGAGTGACGCGATCGCGTGATCGGTCCAGATGCACCGCCGAAAAGGCGACGCATCGGACGGCACGCCTGCGGCTGGCGTCTGCGCGGCGCCGACTGCGGCGGGGATCCGGTTGTTGAGCATCGTGATCTCGTTAGTGATCACATTCTTCTTTTCGACCTTGAACCCGACCCAACTCGAAGGCCAGTCGCCAGCCGGCTTCCACGCGATAAGCGCATCGTCCTCATTGGTGTGCACAGTCACCGTGATGGTCATGATGGTCTCCCCAGCATGCTGAATATCGCGGGCTCGTGCGACAGATCAAAGCCAAAATTGCGCCGGTCTGACCACAAGCAGAAATATCATTGTAGCGATGGCTCTAGCCCGAGCGTCGGCGCCAATCGATTTGATTGCCGCTTGCAGACAGAAGGCGAGGCGGCAGAAGAGCTTAGACGGCGTCTGACAACATAATGTGCCAAAGGACAGCGGTAGCCCGACAGCGTTACTGCCTCTCTTGGCCCTGCGCTGTCACGAGCTGTCGTGCCTTATGAGCCGCCGGTTGTCAGCTCGACAGCACCCTGTCGCCACCACTGCTGCCCCCGCCCCGCGGTTCGCACGTGCGACGCATGATTTCGGCAAAGGCCGCCAGCTCGATAGGCTCGACCGAGTTCGGGATCATGCCGACCTCCCGGCCGTCGGCCAGGATCATGACCAGCGACCGACTATGACAGGCCTCCTTCGGCAATGCGACGCGGGCCGCGCATCCGAGCGCATCCAGTTCGGCATTGAACGCCTCGACGAAGTCCGGACAGAAATCAGCCACGTGCCATTCCTCGTACGCCCGGACCAGCCGGCGATGTGCGCGGAGCACATCGACGCTGGTCGACCGGGTGTTCGAAACCATAGACTAGCTAGGCGCGAACGCCTTTAGGCCGGGTGGCCTTGGACATACGCGTCCACCACCCGGTCTCGCAAAACGAGCCGGCTCTAGTCAGGGGTTTCGACGCCCCACCCATCGTCTCCAACGGGCGGGGGTCTTTTAAGAGCATATAGTGGCCAACGGCAAGCCGGAAGCCCGACTCACCGTGCGCAGTAAGGTGTACTGGTCGCGATCAGAATTGCGCAGCGAACGCCTTGCTGTCGGCGATGCAGATACGCAGCAAGCGCCCGATATTCTGGAAGCTCGTCTCGGTCAGAGAGATGAACGTGCGGCGGCCATCAGCTGTGTCCGGATAGCGTTCGAGCTGTCCGGCGTTCACCAAATCACTCATCCAGCGCAGTGCTGTGCTCTGTGGAACCGACGCGGCAATCACCAGGCTCGATTTGGAGACGCGCCTACCCTCGACCTCGGCTGCGAACAGGTCCAGCAGCATGTCCCAGGCAGGATCCGCGAACAACTCCTTGCCGAGCATCGCTTCGCGCCTTCGTCGCTGCCGTAGCATGTGACGCGCGAAGCGCGCCTCCATGATGAAATCCCCGCGGCCCTCGCCACCGCTGGCCTCTGACGCTACCGGCGGCAGCTCTGGCGCGGCGGCGGGGGGAAGAGGCGGGTTTTTCGCGACCCTCAGGACGCGCGCTGTGCGGCGTGGAGCGTAGGGCACGGGCGCTACGCAGCCCGTGAGGTCGGAAGGCTGTCATAATATTGAGAGATGAACGCGTCCTGCTCGGGGCTCATCGCGTCCTCGAACCCAGGAATGTCGGCCACCGCGTCAGACAGCAAGATCGATGGATCCCTTCCCTCATAATTGTTCAAACCGGCATAACGTTGCCGATATCCCACTAATGTCGCGAGCTCTCGATCAAAACCGCGCGCAATCTCCGGAGGATAGGCGAGCCACGGATTCTCCTCCGGCAGCAACCAGTCGAGGCAGTAGCTGAAGATGAGACCGCGCCTCGGGCGTGGCGATACATTGGCGCCGCCCGAATGCAGGGTCTGACCAAGGAATATGATCGCCGAACCCTGGGGTGCGCATGTGGATACGGCGTCGCGCTCGTCCGGCCACATCTCGCTCCAGTCGCCCAGGTTGCTGCGCGGCCAGACGCGGGTTGCGCCATTCTCGGCTGTGAAGGCATCGAGCGCCCACATGATGTTGATCATGTACGTCCGGCCGCGCTCCTTCAGGCAGCCCCACATGTCGTGATCGCGGTGGGGAGGCTGCACCGGTGCGCCTGGATGTATCTCGATCGCCTGGCTGAGGTTGAGCTGGACTGGCCCCGCCAGCACGGCCCGCACGATCGCGAGGATCGCCGGATCCATGACAAGCGCGCGCGCCGTCTCGCTGCGCGCCAGGATGCGACCAAAACGCTTCGTGGTCTCGCCGTAGAAGGCACCCTTGCTGAACGGCGCTGCCTTGAAGCTTGCGTCCAGTTCCTGGTTCAGGGCGGCGAGCATTTCGGGGGCCATCGCCTGTCCCAGGACGAGATAGCCGTCGCGCATCAGCGACACGAGTTGGGCATTCAGCGTGGCATCCCGCGCCTGTTGAGACATATCGCGCATATCGTGCTCCGGAAGATTGGACTTAAGCAGCCAGTGGCTCGCCAAATTCGACGACGCGCATAGGCACGCTCTCCGTCTGCCAGCT
>Ga0302220_10002642_pt1 | contig 12949 bp, 11 predicted proteins | sample II_Palsa_E1_3_FD_194572 | JGI IMG/M metagenome (GOLD analysis project Ga0302220, IMG submission 194572) | Peat permafrost microbial communities from Stordalen Mire near Abisko, Sweden - II_Palsa_E1_3 | ecosystem: Environmental > Terrestrial > Soil > Palsa > Peat permafrost | place: Sweden... | reverse complement strand
CGCACGGGCCAGGGCAGGCGCGTGGCCATCTCGACGAAGTTACCGTGATCGCCGCCAAAAAGCCGCTGCAATTCGTCGATGCCAAAGCGAAACGCCGCAGTCGCGAATGCGCCGGCCACGCCGACAATCACGGCCCACACGAGCATGGAGTGGGACTCGGAGAAACGGAACCGGATCTGTGCCCGGGTGCGAAGTTTAAGCAGGAATGAAAGCACGTGAGCTTGAATGTCGGAGCGGGTCGAGGCCAATGGTGCGGGGCAAGGATATCACCCGCAAGGGGCCTCGGGGCACTGCTCCGCCGACCATGTGCATACTGAGTGGCTTAGTCCGCGCTGGTTATCGGCGTAATAAGCGCAGTCCGTTGGCAACGACCAGCAAGCTTGCCCCTACGTCGGCGAGAACGGCCATCCACAGGGTCCCCGCGCCTGTCAGAGCAAGCACGAAAAAAACTGCCTTGATCCCCAGCGCCAACACGATGTTTTGTATCAACACCGCGTGCGTCGCCTTCGAGAGCCGGATGAAAGCCGGGATCTTGCGCAGGTCGTCGTCCATCAACGCGACGTCGGCGGTTTCAATGGCGGTATCCGCGCCCATTGCGCCCATCGCAAAGCCGATGTCCGCGCGGGCGAGGGCAGGGGCGTCGTTGATGCCATCGCCCACCATGCCTGCCGCCGCGCCGTTTGCCGCAAGTTTTGCCACTGCCTCCGCCACAGCAGTGAGCTTGTCGGCGGGCAACTGGTCGCCGCGGGCTTCATCGATACCCACGGCTGTCGCTATGGCCGCCGCCGTGTGCGAATTGTCACCGCTCAGCATCACGGTGCGAACGCCAAGTGCATGCAGATCGGCAATGGCGGCGCGACTGGTCTCCTTGATTGTGTCCGCGACGGCGAACAAGGCGAGTACCCCTGCTTCGCCGATCAGCAGGACAACAGTTTTTCCCGCGCGTTCCAGCGTGTCGAGCCGAGCCACCAGGCTTCCGGAACAACGCCCGAGCTCCTCGGCGAGACGATGATTGCCGAGCGCGTAAGGTCGGCCGTCGATCGTCCCCTGCACGCCGCGTCCGGGCAATGCTTCGAATTCATCGACGAGTAAGTGGGCGATGTTGTCCGCGTTGGCAGCACGCGCGAGCGCTTGCGACACGGGGTGATCCGAGCGTCCGGCGAGGCTGGCCGCAAGCTGCCGGCATCGGTTGATGTCGGCATCGGCGAGGGCTTCGACATCGGTTTGAGCCGGCGTTCCATGCGTGATCGTGCCGGTCTTGTCGAGCGCGAGCCACGTTAGCTTGCGACCCCGTTCGAGGTAGGAACCGCCTTTGATCAGAATGCCCTTTCGCGCCGCCGCAGTGAGACCACTGACGATTGTCACAGGCGTCGAGATCACAAGCGCACACGGGCAGGCAATCACCAACAGCACCAGCGCCTTATAGATCCAGTCGTGCCAGACGCCACCAAGCAAAAGCGGCGGCAGGACCGCGACAAGCATCGCAAGCCCGAATACCACCGGCGTATAGATCCGCGCGAACTGGTCGACGAAGCGTTGCGTCGGCGCTTTCGAACCTTGCGCCTCCGACACCGCGTGAATGATGCGGGCGAGCGTTGTATCGCTGGCGAGTGCCGTCACACGATATTCGATCGACCCGGATTCGTTGATCGTGCCAGCGAACACGGCATCGCCCGGTGCTTTGTCGACTGGCAGGCTTTCGCCCGTGATGGGCGCCTGATTCACTGTCGAGCGTCCGGCGCTCACCACGCCGTCGAGTCCGATCCGTTCGCCGGGCTTGAGGCGCACGATTGAGTTTATCGATACCGATTTTGCGTCCACGTCTTGCCACGTGCCGTCGGGTCGCCGGACGGTCGCGCGCTCGGGCGCAAGTTGCATCAGCTTCTGGACGGCGTTGCGCGCGCGGTCGAGCGACTTCGCTTCGATCAGTTCGGCAAGGCTGAAGAGGACCATGACCATGGCTGCCTCGGGCCATTGACCGAGCACCAGCGCACCCGTGACGGCGATGCTCATGAGCGCGTTGATGTTGAGATTGCCGTTGCGAATCGCGACCCAGCCTTTTTTGTAGGTTCCAAGGCCACCGGTGATTACAGCGAGCACGGCGAGCGATGCCGCGATCCAGCCGGGGAGCGCGGCGAAACTGACTATCTCCGATGCAACCGCCGCGCCGCACGCTAGTGCGAGCGGCCAGTGGGCGCTTTTCCTGGCGACGGCTGCAGTTCCACCTTGCGGCACTGCTTCGGGCAATTCAGCGGTGAAACCCAGCGATCGAATCGCCTGCGCAATCGCCTCGCGTTCAAGCGGCGAGTGGTCCACGATGAGCAAGCGCTGCATCAGGTTGAATTGCACGTTCTGCACGCAAGGCATGGCCGAAAGCTTCTTGCGTATCAACGTCTCTTCCGTCGGGCAATCCATCTGCGCGATAAGAAACACGGTGCGTTCGCCGCCGTTCAAAGGCTTTTGCGGAGCGGGGGCGATAGCATTGGCCTTTGAATGTGCATGCGACGGCGCATGGTCGTGACCGTGGCAGCACGGAGACCGGGCCGGGGCTTCATCAACCGTGTTATTCGGTTCGCTGAGTGGGGACATCGTGGCTTCCTGAGGGGATCTATGGTTTAGTAGACGCCCTGAAGTCACTTCAAGGTCAAGCGTTGACCGGGAGCCCAAGCAATGAAAATCGGTGAACTGGCGAAAATGGCTCAGTGCTCGACTGAAACCATCCGCTTTTACGAGAAAGAAGGCTTGATGCCGCAGGCCAGCCGGACAGATTCGAATTACCGGAATTACACGGAAGCGCACGCGGAACGTCTGCGCTTTATCCGCAATTGCCGGGCGCTGGACATGACGCATGACGAGATCCGCCATCTGCTCAGCGCGACCGACGCGCCCGGCGAACCGTGCGGCTCAATCAATTCGCTCGTCGATGAACACATTCTTCATGTCGACAGGCGGATCGAGGAACTGACACAACTCAAGTCGCAACTGGTTGCGTTGAGGGGCCAATGCACGACGGAAGAATCAGCGACGGATTGCGGTATCGTCCAGGCGCTTTCTTCGAACAATGTCGCGCCTGCACGCGAGAAGCGCACCCATTTGGGCTGAGTGGCGGAGCAGCGCGGGTTGGGTTGGATCGGGTCGGGTTGGGTCTGAAAACCCGGCCTCGTCACACCGAAGCCGGGCTGTGTTCTACGTCAAGCTACTCAGTTACCACTTCGGCGCGAACGGCGGCTTTGCATTTCGCTGGCCTTCGTCGAGCGCATCGATCTTCGCAATATCGTCGGCGTCCAGTCTTACCTTTTGCGAGTCCCAGTTGATTTGTTGATGTTCCGGATTCGTCGATGCCGACAGCACCACGATATCTCGCGACAGCAGCCACGCAAATGTCACTTGAGCGGGCGTCACGCCATGCTTCTTCGCGATGGCGACCAACGTGGGATCTTTGTGCGCGCGGCCTTCGCCGAGCGGCATATACGCAGTCACCTTGACGCCAAGCTTTTGCGTTGCCTCGACCAGCTTGCGGTTCGCGAGGAACGGGCTGATTTCGAACTGGTTCGTCACAATACCCTCGCCGCCGGGCGCGTTCAACGCTTCCTCGAGCAACGGCGCGGTGAAGTTCGACACGCCGAAATGCCGGATCAACTGCTGCTTCTGCGCGTCCTGAAAGCCCGCAATCGACTCGGCGATTGGCACCACGCTATCCGGCGAGGGCCAGTGAACCAGTGCGAGATCGATCGTGCCGATGTTCAGCTTCTTGTGGCTTTCCACGAGGCTTTTCACCACGTCGTCACGACGCAGCCGGTCGTGCCAGACCTTTGTCGTGACCCAGATATCGTCGCGTGGCACGAGCGAGTCGCGCACGCCTTTACCGACGGCTTCTTCGTTCTTGTAGAGCTGCGCGGTATCGATATGGCGATACCCGAGTTGTAGCGCACTCGTGACAGACTTGGCGGTTTTCTCCGCGTCCACGCGAAAGGTGCCGAGTCCGAAGGAGGGAATTGTTTCGATCATCTGATGCTCCTTTTGCTTACGTTTATCCGATACAGGCCGGCCGAGTCAGGGATCCTAGGCGTCCTGATCCAGTTCCGGGTAATGACGGAAGATGCCGGATTCGTTGAATGAAATCCGGCGTTCCGAGTCCACATAAGCGGCGATATTCGGTCGTTCAAGCACGGCATCGTGCAATGCTGCGACTCGCGGATACAGACTGCCGAACTTTTTCATTGCGCGGGGAAAGGCGTAGTGCAGGCCATCGACAAGTTGAAATATCGACAGATCCACGTACGTGGTCGTGTTGCCGATCATCTGTGTATCGCCGTGAGGATTCTGCGCGAGCACGCGCTCGAAATAGCCGATGAACTTCGGAACCCGGTTCTCGATGAAATCCTTCGAGCGCTTCTTCGCGGCGTCCTTCTGGTCCTCGTAATAAAGACCGCCCGCGAGCGGATGATGAGTATCGTGGACTTCGGTCACCATGTCCGCGATCGTCAACTGCAAGCCGTGCGCGACATAGCGCAGGCCTTCGTCCTTCGGCGCGAGACCGAGCTTCGGCGCGAGATACTGCAGGATGTTCGCCACGTGCGGGATGATCAGTTCGCCATCCTTCAGGAAGGGTGGCGCGAAAGGAATGTGCGGCTCGGTTTTGCTGTTGATGATCTTCATCATGGCGCCGGTGCCTTGTCCGTCCTTCTTCGCGCCGCGTGCAACGTCAACGTACTCGGCGCCGGCGTCTTCCAGCGCGAGCCGGACGAATTCGCCGCGGCCTTGAAGACCATCCCAGTAATACAGTTCGTAGGCCATCGGCAATATCCTCGCAGTGCGATTGCTGAAAATCCAAAAACAAGAGGGTAGCAACACGCGTGCCGTTGCGCTTGCATGGCGCTTGTACATTGCACTTGTAATCTCGCTGAAAAGCAAAAACCCCGCACGAGCGGCGGGGCTTCTGTGTTCCTGCAAGCGGCACCTCTACCAACGTTACCCGAGCAGGCGCTCGACGCCTATGGTTATCGCGAGTCCTCCCCCGATCAGCCAGGCATAGACGATGGCCCCGGTCACCAGCGCACGCGGTCCGGCGCGGCGAATTTGCTCGATGCGTGTTTCGATGCCCAGTGCGGTCATCGCCATGGTCAACGCAAAAGTGTCGAGCGTGTTCAGCGTGTGCGTAGCAGCACCCGGCAAAACGTGCAATGAATTCACGATCACGAGCGCGAGGAAACCGAGCGCGAACCAGGGGATGGCCAGCTTGCGCTTCGTGCCGCTGCCGTCGGTTTGGCCATTGTTACGCGAGCGGTTCACCCACATGCCGATCACGAGCAGCACCGGGACGAGCAGCATCACGCGTGTCATTTTCACGATGGTCGCGATATGCGTCGCTTCCGGGCTCACGTTGCTGGCCGCGCCCACCACCTGCGCCACTTCGTGGATCGTGCCGCCGAAAAACAGGCCGACACCCAGCGTATCCAGATGCAGCCAGCCGAGGTGCAGCGCGAGCGGGTAGAGGAACATGGAGAGCGTGCCAAACAGCACGACGCTGCCCACCGCCATCGCGCTTTTATGCGGCTCGGACTGCAGCGTCGATTCGAATGCAAGCACCGCTGCGGCGCCGCAGATCGCGCTGCCGGCTGCGGTCAGCAATGCCGTATCGCGGTCGAGCTTCATCAGCTTCATGCCGGCCCATGTGCCGATGGCAAGTGTGCTCACCACCACCAGCACCGACACTGTCAACCCCGGCAGCCCGACCTGAGCGATTTCCTGCAGGCTCACGCGCAGCCCGAAGAAGCCCACTGCGATACGCAGCAGCTTGCGAGCGGAGAAGTTCACGCCCGACGCCCAGCTTTCCGGCATGCCGTCACGCAGCGCATTGCCGTAGATAGCTCCGCCAACAATGCCGACGATCAGTGGACTGAGGCCCAGATTCGAGACGAACGGCAGCGCGGCCAGTTGCGTGACGGCGGCGGCAAACAGCGCGATGAACAGGATGCCGTTCAATTGACCGCGCGTTTGACCGATCGGAGCGGTTGGAGTGGTGGGAGCGGAACGAGGAGCGACAGGAGTGGCGAGGGAATTCACGGGTTTTTCCGTTTGGATTCGATGTGCCAATCCTATTATTGATATATCGATATGAGAAATCGTCATTTAGAATGTAAACTATCGACATAGCCGATAGTTGGATGCCAATGACCCCCGATCAACTTATAACCTTCGCCACAGTCGCCGAACATGCCAACATCAGCCGGGCAGCGCTCGCGCTGCACTTGTCGCAACCGGCTGTGTCCGGGCAATTGCGCCAGTTGCAGGACGAATTCGGCGAGCCTTTGTATCAGCGTGCCGGCCGTGGCATCCGGCTAACCGCCGCCGGTGAACAACTCGCGGTTTATGCCACGCGGATCCGGGAGACCGTCGGGCAGGCTCACGCGTACCGGAATGCGCTGCGCGGCCTCGAGCGCGGCACGTTGAGGATTGGCGCGAGCACGACGCCGGCGAGTTACCTGTTGCCTTATCTGATCGCGGAGTTTCATCGGCAGCATCCGGATGTGACGGTTCACACGATCGACGGGAATACGGCTGAGATCGTCGCTGCGCTGGATTCGCTGGACATCGCGATGATCGAAGGGCCGGTGGGCGCCGATCTGCCGCCGGGAACCGAAGTCACGGCGTGGCGCGAGGACGAAATCGTGGCGATTGCGCCAAGCGGCCATCCGCTGACGGCCGCCCCCGGCGAGGTGACACTGGAAGCGGTATGCGCTCATTCGCTGGTTCTGCGCGAGGGCGGGTCGGGTGTGCGCCAACTGGTCGAGCGCGCGTGCGCCCGGGCCGGCGTGCAGATGCGGGTCGCGCTGGAAATCGCGGGCGTGGAAGGCGTGAAAGAGGCTGTGCGGGCGGGGATGGGGATTGGTTTCGTGTCGGCGATGTCCATGCGTCATGAGGACGGCGCGCTGCAGCGTTTGCGAATCGCGCCGGAACCGCTGACGCGGCGGTTTTCGATCCTGATGCCGCATGGCGCGGCGGCGTCGCGGGCAGCGGCGAGCTTTTACGCGCTGTGCGTGGAGGATGGGGCTGAGAAATGATGCCTGCCTGCCGTTGACTAGCTTGGCGTGGGCGCGCGAAATTTCGATGAGATCCCCGCAACCACAAACCACGCAAACCACGGACACCCGGATCTTGCTCGAAGGCAGCAGTTTGCCTCCACCCAGATTCACAGCCGCAAGCACCCCAACCGAACACCGCCGCGAGCAAATTTCCCAACCTTAGGGAATTCCAGAATAGCGCACCCTGAACCCCAGGCGCATGATGCAAAATCATTCCGACGCAGCCTGCGTCTTTTTTGAAATTCGTTCTTGGAACCGGTTCCATTGGCCGGTTAAAGGCAAATTCCACTGTGGAACACGGTAATTCTGGAAATCTGATCAAAAATAACCGGGCGGTTGCAAACGTCCCGGTGGTGATCGTGGCGAGCGCATTTGGTGCGGATACCATCCGCCGTGACGGCCACGCAACCTGGGCGGAAACCGCAGCAAAGGCAGGCGCGGCCGGTTTCGAAGTCCGTCGAGAATTGTTCTCCTATAAGGCTCAATCCCAGCCCGCTTCCCTCTACGAACTCGGTCAGCGAATCCGGGCGGCCGGCATCTGGCCGGTCTATTCGACCCCCGCGACCCTTTTCGACGATACCGGCGCCCTCGACGAGTGCGCGATGGAGCAGACGCTGGACGAAGCCGCTGCGCTTGATGCGCGTATCGTCAAATTCCAGCTCGGCGGATCAGAGAGCGCCGGCACGGCGACGGATTCCGCGACGCTCGACCGCCTGATTGCCGGTATCCGAAATTCCAAAGCGCAGATCGTCGTCGAAAACGGCCAACTGCAAGCAGGCGGCACAATCGATGCGTTCTCCACGTTGTTCGACGCGCTGGAAAACCGCTCCCACACGCTCTCGATGACCTTCGACACCGGCAACTGGCGATGGGCGCAGCAAGATCCGCTCGAAGCGGCGCAACGCCTGGCCAAATACGTGGGTTACGTGCACTGCAAGGCGGTGCAGGGCGAAGGCGCGCGACGTTTCGCGACGGCCCCCGCAACCGACGACGCGCACTTCGCCGCGTTGCTGGCTTACTTGCCGGCTCACGTCCCGCGCGGTATCGAATTTCCATTCGATCAAAACAATCTCGCCGCCGACGCTGCGCGCTTCGTCAAACAACTTGCATCGGCTTGAAAGTCGGCCTGAAATTGGCGTAAAAATTGGCTTGAACACCCCTATCAATGAATGATGAAGGACCGCTTATGAAAACCTCTCTCGATGTCGTGACCTACGGCGAAGCCATGACGATGTTCGTCGCCGCCGAGACCGGCGATCTCGCGAAGGTCGGCCAGTTCACCAAGCGCGTGGCCGGCGCGGATCTGAACGTCGCGATCGGGTTGTCGCGGCTCGGTTTCCGGGTCGGCTGGATGAGCCGCGTGGGCCACGATTCGTTCGGCCGATACGTGCTCGACGTGCTCGCGCAGGAAGGAATCGACGCGGGTTGCGTGACAATCGACGAGCGTTATCCGACGGCTTTCCAGCTCAAATCGAAGAATGACGACGGCAGCGATCCGGCGATCGAATACTTCCGCAAAGGCTCGGCGGCGAGCCATATGTCGCTCGATGACTACGTGGCCGACTACGTGCTAGGCGCGCGCCACTTGCACCTGACGGGCGTCGCGCCGGCTATATCGGCGACCTCGCGTGAGCTCGGGTTCCATATGGCGCGGGAGATGCGCAAGGCCGGCAAGACCATTTCCTTCGATCCGAACCTGCGGCCGACGCTTTGGCCGTCGCAGGAAGCGATGGCGGAGTCGCTGAACGCGCTGGCCGCGCTGGCCGACTGGGTGATGCCGGGCGTCAGCGAAGGCAAGATCCTGACGGGTTTCACGAAGCCCGAAGACATCGCGCGTTTTTATCTGGATCAAGGTGCGAAGGGCGTGGTGGTCAAGCTCGGCGCGCATGGCGCGTACTTCCGGACTGCTGATAACGACGAAGGCACGGTACCGGCGATCCCGGTGAAAAATGTCGTCGATACGGTCGGCGCTGGCGATGGTTTCGCCGTCGGCGTGGTGAGCGCGCTGCTGGAAGGGCGCGACGTACGGCACGCGCTGACACGCGGCAACCGCATCGGCGCACTGGCGATCCAGGTGATCGGCGATAGCGAAGGCCTGCCGACCCGCAGCGAACTCGATGCGCTGGAACAAGCGGCTGGCAACGGGACGCAAGCCAGCGGCGAGGCGGAAGCACGCGCCGCTTTATAGGGGCGCTTCATAGCCCCTTGATAGCCCTTCACAAAACAAACGAGCCAAGGACGGAGACAATCATGCAGCCAGCCAGTGCCAACACCAGTACAGTCAAGCTCGCGGTGCGCCGCTGGTGGACGATCATGCCGATCGTGTTCATCACGTACAGCCTCGCGTATCTCGACCGTGCGAACTTCGGCTTCGCGTCGGCGGCCGGTATCAATCACGATCTCGGCATCAGCAAGGGGCTGGCATCGCTGATCGGCGCGCTATTCTTCCTCGGCTATTTCTTCTTCCAGATTCCCGGTGCGATCTACGCTGAGCGTCGTAGCGTGAAGAAGCTCGTGTTCGTGAGCCTGATTTTATGGGGCGGGTGCGCGGCGCTGACCGGCGTGGTCACCAACATTCCTTCGCTGATGGTGCTGCGTTTCATGCTCGGCGTCGTCGAAGCGGCGGTGATGCCCGCAATGCTGATCTTCATCTCCAACTGGTTCACGAAATCCGAGCGCTCGCGTGCGAACACCTTCCTGATCCTGGGCAATCCGGTGACGGTGCTGTGGATGTCGGTGGTATCGGGTTATCTGATCAATTCATTCGGCTGGCGCCACATGTTCGTGGTGGAGGGCGCGCCGGCCATCATCTGGGCCGTGATCTGGTGGTTCATCGTGCAGGACAAGCCGGCGCAGGTTAAATGGCTTTCCGACCAGGAAAAACGCGATCTGGACAACACGCTGCGCGCGGAACAAGCGGCGATCAAACCGGTCAAGAATTATGGCGAGGCGTTCAAGTCGCCGGCGGTGATCAAGCTGTCCGCGCAATATTTCTGCTGGAGCATTGGCGTGTACGGCTTCGTGTTGTGGCTGCCCTCGATTCTCAAGAACGCTTCCACGTTCGGCATGGTCGAAACCGGCTGGCTGTCCGCCGTGCCGTATCTTGCGGCAACCATTGCGATGATCGCGGCGTCGTGGGCATCGGACAAACTCGAGCGCCGCAAGTTGTTCGTGTGGCCGTTCCTGCTGATCGGCGCGTTCGCTTTCGCGGGATCGTATCTGCTTGGATCGACGAGTTTCTGGGGTTCCTATGCGCTGCTCGTGATCGCGGGCGCGGCCATGTACGCGCCTTACGGCCCGTTCTTCGCGATTGTGCCGGAGTTGTTGCCGAAGAACGTGGCGGGCGGCGCCATGGCGCTGATCAACAGCATGGGCGCGCTTGGATCGTTTGTCGGCTCGTATGTGGTCGGGTACCTGAACGGCGCGACCGGATCGCCGGCGGCGTCGTATGTGTTCATGAGCGCCGCACTGGTGGCCGCCGTGATCCTGACGCTGGTCGTGAAACCGCAGCCCGTCGCCGCCGCCGCTAAACTGGCCACACGTGCTTGAGAAAATTGCGGCACCAACCTTCTTGATTCCACAGGACCTGTTTCGATGAAAAAGAAAATCGTCGCGTATAAGCCGTTGCCCGCGGACGTGCTTGCGTATCTTCAGGAACACGCGGACGTTACGACTGTCGACCCGAAGCAGCACGACGCGTTTGTCGCAGCGTTGAAAGAGGCCGATGGCGCGATCGGCGCGAGCGTGCAGATTACGCCGGCCATGCTCGAAGGGGCGACGAAACTGAAGGCGCTGGCGACGGTTTCCGTTGGTTTCGATGCCTTCGATATCGCCGATCTGAACAAGCGCGGCATCGTGCTTACGAATACGCCGGACGTGCTGACGGAATCGACGGCGGATACGGTCTTCGCGCTGATCCTCGCAAGCGCGCGCCGCGTGGTGGAACTCGCGGAATGGGTGAAGGCGGGCAAGTGGACGAAGAGCATTGGCGAAGACTGTTTTGGTGTCGATGTCCAGGGCAAGACGCTCGGTATCATCGGGCTGGGGCGGATTGGCGGTGCAGTCGCGCGGCGCGCTTCGCTTGGCTTCAGGATGAACGTGCTTTACACAAACCGCAGCCCGAATGCGCAGGCTGAACGCGACTACGGCGCGAAGAAAGTCGATCTCGACAAGTTGCTGGCCACCTCCGATTTCGTGCTGCTGCAAGTGCCGTTGACCGCTGAAACGCGCAACCTGATCGGCGCCGAGCAGCTGAAAAAGATGAAGCGTACCGCGATCCTGATCAACGCTTCGCGCGGGCCGACGGTGGATGAAGACGCGCTGATTCAAGCATTGCAGGACGGCACGATCCTCGGTGCGGGCCTCGACGTGTTCGTGAAAGAGCCGCTGCCTGCCGACTCGCCGTTGCTCAAGATGAAGAACGTCGTGGCGCTGCCGCATATTGGCTCGGCCACGCACGAAACCCGCCACGCGATGAACAAGAACGCGGCGGAGAACCTGATCGGCGCGTTGAATGGCACGCTGACGAACAATATGGTGAATCCGGAAGCATTGAAGCGCTGAGCGGCTTGATTGCAAGCTCGCTGCAATGAACAAAGCGCGCCTTGGCGCGCTTTGTTTTTATCGGGTGTCGAACGAGAACATGGCAAGAGACAATTTTTCGAATGACCGGCGCGCGACCATCACCGACGTCGCGCGCGAAGCCGGCACCGGCAAGACCAGCATCTCGCGTTATCTGAACGGCGAGACAGGCGTTTTGTCGACGGAATTGCGCGAACGGATAGAAGAGGCAATCGCGAAGCTCGATTACCGCCCGAACCAGATGGCGCGCGGGCTGAAACGCGGCCGCAACCGGCTGGTCGGAATGCTGGTCGCGGACCTGACGAATCCTTACACCGTCGAGGTGCTGCAGGGCGTGGAAGCGGCCTGTCACGCGTATGGATATATGCCGCTGATCTGCCACGCGGCGAACGAGGTCGATCTGGAGCGGCGATACCTGCAACTGCTGAGCACGTATCGCGTGGAGGGCGTGATCGTGAATGCGCTCGGCGTGAAGGAGGAGACGCTGGAAACGCTCGCTCGCGGCGGTGTGCCGGTGGTGCTGGTGGATCGCTCGATCGAAGGGCTCGTGACCGATATGGTCGGGCTCGACAACACCGAAGCGGTCCGGATGGCGATCCATCATCTGGTGAGCCAGGGCTTCGATGAACTGCTGTTTGTCGTCCAGCCGTATGCGCAGGTCAGCTCGCGACGCGTGCGCGAAGCGGCATTTCGTGACACTATCGGCGCGCTCGGCGTTTCGGACTTGCCCGGTATTTCCGGAGTGTCAGGCGCCACGATCGTGCTCGATCTGGATAATGACGAAACGCTCGCCGAAATTGACGCGCGGATCGACGCCGCGCAACGGCGCAATCGCCGCGTCGCGCTGTTCGCGGCGAACGCGCCGGTCGCGCTGCGGGTCGCGCTGCATCTGAAGGAGCTTCATGGCGCCGACTGGCAGCGACGGGTGGCGCTGATGAGTATCGATGACTCCGAGTGGGCCGAACTTGCCGGAATGACGACCGTGCGCCAGCCGACCTATACCATAGGCGAACGCGCCGTCGAGTTCCTGCATGAGCGCATTGAAGGCGCGGTCGTGGCGCCGCGAGAATGCCTTCTGCCGGGCGAGCTGATCGTGCGGACATCGACATCGACGGCTGCACTACGGTCGGCACCAACACATAACGGTGGCACATAGTTTTTGAGGAAATTTAATTAATGGTAAGTGCCTTGACGCTGGTCTGTCTCACCATCGCGACGTTGCTGATTGCCGCGTTGCCCATCTGGTTGTATCGCAAGACGAAACCCCGGTTTGGTTTCGAGCG
>Ga0302220_10002638_pt1 | contig 12957 bp, 13 predicted proteins | sample II_Palsa_E1_3_FD_194572 | JGI IMG/M metagenome (GOLD analysis project Ga0302220, IMG submission 194572) | Peat permafrost microbial communities from Stordalen Mire near Abisko, Sweden - II_Palsa_E1_3 | ecosystem: Environmental > Terrestrial > Soil > Palsa > Peat permafrost | place: Sweden... | reverse complement strand
ACCGAGGCGGCGATGATCTTCAGTTCCTGTACAGCGGCTAATCTCGCTCTACTCGACACCGTTACAACTGCGGGTGATTTGATTTTCAGCGATGAGTTGAACCACGCCAGCATCATCGACGGGTGTAGATTAAGTCGGGCGCGAGTCGTGAGAGTGAAGCACCGCAGCGTTGTGAGTTTTTTGCAGGCACTGGAGCAATCGTCTTCAGGCGAATCGCGGCAACGCAAGCTGTTCATTACCGACGGCGTTTTTAGCATGGAAGGATACACCGCGCCGCTGCCGCAATTTCTCGAGGCGACGACCCGTTTCAATACCCTGTTCGCCCTTGATGAGAGTCACGCGGCGGGGGTGGTTGGAAACACAGGCAGAGGCAGCGCCGAACTTCATGACTGCATGGATAAAATCGACTATGTCACAGGGACGCTGTCGAAGGCGTTCGCGGCCATCGGTGGAGGATATATTTGCGCGAGCAATGAGCGCATCAAGGAACTCAAGGGAAAAGCACGCCTGGCGATTTTCAGCAGCTCGATCAGTCCGGCAGCGGCGGCTGCTGCGGCAGCCGCGGTTTCGCTGGCGCGCTCGGACCTGGAGTCGCTGGAACGCATGCGCTACGTTGCTGCTAGATTTCGCGCCGGCGTTGAGCAACTCGGATTTAAGACGGCCAACAGCGAAAGCCCTATTACGCCGGTGCTGATTGGAGACACCGAGAGGGCACACGTATTCTCACAGTTGCTTGAGCAAGGCGGCGTCTACGTTCCCGCTTTGGCATTTCCAGTCGTGCCCGAGGGCACGGCTCGCCTGCGCATCCAGACATCTGCAGCACACACGGATCACGATATTGACTTTGCGCTGGACGCTTTTGAGCGCGCCGGCCGAAATCTGCGTCTCATCTAGCATTAGAGGACCACAATGCCTATTCAGACCCTGTCTTTGTACAAAGGCCGTACCCCGGCGGAAAAACGGCTTATTGCTGACTGTATCCAGGATGCGCTTTCTTTCGCGGGTTACCCCAGTAATGACCGCTTTCAGAAAATTCAAGAGTACGAGGACGACGATTTCATCATTGACTCCACGTTCCCAAATTACTCCGCGGCACCGAGGACCCGCGACTTCGTGTTGGTGCAAATCTGGATTAGCACAGGTCGTCCCGATTCCATGAAGCGCGACATAATTGAGCAAATCCAGCGCAACCTTGGCACTCGCGTTGGCTTGCGAGCGGCCGACGTCATGGTCGTTCTCCAGGAAACGGCGCGGGAAAATTCATCGATCTATCGAGGCGTGCCGCCGGATCAGTTACCGTTGATTGCGCCGAGGGTTGGTAACACCCAGTAGCAAGCTAGCTCGATGTGATTGTCGCCGTCGCCGGGTTCGCGCTGTAGGCATGCGGATTTTGGGCACGGCCGTCTATGCGTTCGAGCGGTTGGACGACTTCACGGTTGCGGCGCGCGCGGCCAGAATACCGCCCAGCGCACCGCCAAGATGGCTCTGCCACGACACGCCAGGATAGATCGGCAGCAAGCCGAAGAGCATGACTAAACCGTAGCTGCTTGCAACGAACAATGCCACGAGCATCGATACGATGTTGCGCACATAGTAGCCTCGGGCGATCAGATAACCGGCATAGCCGAAGACCAAGCCGCTGGCACCGATGTGCACGGAGTCTGGAGCGCCGAGCAACCACGCGCAGAGTCCTGCGCCCAGCATGGCGCCCAAGGTCGCCTGCCAGAAGTTCGCGATGCGCGGCCACATGCACAGCCAGCCCAGAATGAGTAGGCCGCCCGTGTTGGCCACGATGTGCCAGAGGCCCGCGTGCAGCCACGGAGCAAACACGATGCCCTGCAATCCGCCGAGCGTGCGCGGCACCACGCCGTGCCGGTTCAACTCCAGCGACGGCAGCGCGGCCGAGAGAAAAAAGACCAACCACATGGAACCCACGAAGAGGCCGAGCAGCAGGATGCGCGCCTTGATCTGTGCGCGCAGTGAGCCCATTGTGGAAGTCGCGCCAATAGCGTTCACTCAAACTCCTTCCCGTCGGCAGCAAGCATCGGTGCAACGTGCGTCTTGAGCAAGTCCAGCCATGCTTTGGTTTTAGCGTCCAGAAAGCGGCGGGACGGATAAAGCGCGAAGACACCAACGTCTACCGAACGCCAGGACGGAAGAATGCGCACGAGACGTCCGCTGCGTATCGAATCTATCACGGTAAAAAACGGCAAGTAGGCAATGCCGCTCGCTTGCTCCGCAGCATTCAGAAGTACGTCCGGATTGTCCCCGGTCAGCGGCCCATCCGGATTCACCTGATACGACTGCTTACCCGAAATCAACTCCCACTCGACCGTCGTCGACGGATTAATCAGCCGTATGCACGCGTGCTTCATGAGCTCGCGCGGATGGTCCGGGATGCCCCTCGATGCGAGATAGGCCGGGGCCGCACACAGCACACTGAACGTCGTGCCCAGCGATAGCGCGATGTGCCCCGAATCGGACAGGTGTCGTGTCAGATAAACGCTGACGTCTATTGCTTCGGCGAGAAGATCGGGCGCGTACTGCGAGGTGCTGTATTCGACCGCGACCTTCGCATAACGCGAGCAGAATCCCGCGATCAGCGGAACGACGTAGCGATTGCCAAACCCTCCCATGCAGAGCACGCGCAACCGCCCCGACGGCTCGGTCGTCGAGCCTGAAGCGACCGCTTCTGCCATATCGACGCGCTCAAGAATATCGCGGCATTGAATCGCATACACATCGCCCGTGCCGGTGAGCGCAATGCGGCGCGTGGTTCGCTGCATAAGTTTGGTTTGCAGGCGCGTCTCGAGTTCCGAGACCAAGCGCGATACCTGTGCAGTGGTAAGGCCCATCTGCTCGGCTGCCGCCGTGAACGTGCCGGTGTCGACAACCTTCACGAACGCGTTCATCGCGTGCAGCAGGCCATAGTCGAGATTTTTACGCATGACGTAACTATGTTTCCAATCTGAGGCTATTGTTGCTCAGATTAGAGATGTTGAGAATGGTCGTCAAGGCAAGTTCAACGTCTTGAAGCCACATCCTGGTGACTTACGGCGTCGGACCTCAACATTAGGGAGCAGTCGCCATGAACGGAGCAGAAAGCTTGTTGAAATCGCTGGTCGCCAGCGATGTGAATGTGTGTTTTGGTAACCCAGGTACGTCGGAAATGCATTTTGTCGCAGCGCTCGACGCGGTCCAAGGCATGCGGCCCGTGCTGGCCCTTCAGGAGAATGTTGCAACGGGAGCCGCCGACGGCTATGCGCGTATGGCGGGAAAACCGGCCGCTACGCTGCTGCATCTCGGACCGGGACTGGCGAACGGGCTCAGTAATCTCCACAATGCGCGGCGCGCTTCAAGCCCGATTGTGAATATCGTCGGCGATCACGCTTCGTCGCACGCCCGCTATGACGCGCCGCTTGCGTCAGATATTGCCGGGTTTGCCCGACCGGTGTCGGACTGGATACTCTCGTCCAAAAGTTCACGCAATGTGGGCGCCGATGCAGCTCGCGCAGTGCAAGCCGCGAAACAGTCGCCGGGCCAGATTGCAACCTTGATTCTTCCCGCTGATGCCGCGTGGGACACCGCAGACGACGTTGCGCAGCCGTTGCCGACGCCCGCCCCCGTCAAAGCGGCCGACGCGACCGTCGATCGAATCGCCAGCATGATGCGCGGTGGATTGAAGGTCGTGCTTCTTGTGCGAGGCGAGGCGCTTCGGGGAGCCGGTCTGGTTGCCGCCGGCAAGATCGCGGCAAAGACCGGTGCTCGACTGGTGTGCGATACCTTCGCACCGCGCATCGAGCGCGGTGCCGGGCGCGTTAGCGTCGAGCGGATGCCATACTTTGGCGAGCATGCGGCAGAGTTTCTCAGTGGAACCGAGTTGATGGTGCTGGTCGGCTCGCGTCCTCCCGTCAGTTTTTTCGCCTACCCTGATAAACCCAGTTGGCTGACACCCGAGGGATGCGAAATAACTGTGCTGACGCAGCCGCATGAAGACGGCGTAGCGGCACTCGAAGCGCTGATGGAAGCACTCGATGCCCAAAGCGTTTCAGAACGAGTGCATGAGGCTAGTCCGCTTGCCTTCTCCCTCGACGGTGCTCTGGATGCGCAAACCGTCTCGCAAATTGTGGCAAAACATCTGCCGGCAAATGCTATCGTCGCTGACGAAGGCGTGACCTCGACACTGCCCTACTACGAAGTGCTATCGGACGCGGCGCCGCATGACTTTCTGAACCTGACCGGGGGCGCGATTGGCAGCATGATGGCCGTGTCAACTGGGGCTGCCATCGCGTGTCCGCAGCGTAAGGTTGTGACGCTGGTCGGCGACGGTAGCGCAATGTACACGGTGCAATCACTCTGGACGCAGGCACGCGAACAACTGGACGTGATTACCATCGTCTACGCAAATCGCGGCTACAAGGTCTTGACCAATGAACTTAGGCGTGTCGGTGCGCGCTTGGACGGCCCGAGAGCCACGTACATGCTGGATCTGCATGGTCCGTCACTGGACTGGGTGTCTATCGCACAGGGGCTTGGCGTCAAGGCGATCCGCACTGAGTCGCGACGAGCCTTTGAGGATGCTTTCGCGACCGCGATGAATCAGCGCGGACCGCACGTGATCGAGGCGATTGTCGACTGACTTCACGCCGCGCCTTTCGACTTCTTCAGCGGGTGCGCCTGAGGCGCACCGATGCTGGCTTCGTCACATACTATTTATGTGCGCAACGGTCTCAAACCCGCCCGAACCTCCTGCGCAAACAATTGCGGCTGTTCCCACGCCGCAAAGTGGCCGCCTTTATCAACCCGGTTGTAATAGATGAGGTCGTGATACGCCCGCTCTGTCCAACTCCGTGGCGCCTGATAGTTCTCGCGTGGAAAAACGCTCACCGCGGCCGGCACGGACACATCGGCGGCCGCCGTGAAGTTGAAGTGAGACTCCCAATAGAAGCGAGCCGCGGAAATCCCCGTATTCGTCAGCCAGTAGAGCGTGATGTCGTCGAGGAGATCGTCTCGCGTCAGCTCGCCTGCGGATTCTCCATTGACGGGGTGCCCGTACACGGCCGAGGTGAGCGCCGCCGCCGGCTGAACATATCCGTCACCGTGATCGAGCAGCCAGCTTGCCAGTCCAACGGGCGAGTCAGACAGTCCGTAGAGCGTCTGTGGGCGCGTGCCCTGCTCCAATGCGTAGGCGCGTCGCTTCTTGGCCCCGCTGCTCAGTTGCTCGTACGCGTGCTTTTCGTCGTCCGACAAGCCGACTGGAGGTGGGTCACCGGCTTGAAGCGCTTTAACGATCTCCGGGGGAACCGTCGCAGGGAAATTGACGTGGATGCCCAGCAGTTCCGGTGGCGCCTGCTTGGCCATCACATTCGCGACCACGCCACCGAGGTCGCCGCCTTGTGCGGCAAATTTCGCGTACCCAAGACGCTTCATTAGCACGACCCAGGCGCGCGCGGTGCGCTCAGGGCCCCACCCGGTCGTGGTAGGTTTGCCTGAAAATCCGTAACCCGGCAAAGACGGAATGACCAGATGAAACGCGTCCGACGCGCTCGCGCCATATGCCGTCGGGTTGGTCAGCGGATCGATGATCTTGAATTGCTCGATGACCGAGCCAGGCCATCCGTGCGTGACGATGAGCGGCATCGCGTTTTCATGTTTCGAACGAACGTGAATGAAATGGATGTCCAGCCCGTCGATCTCGGTCACGAAATTTGGCAACGAGTTCAGCTTCGCCTCGCACTTGCGCCAGTCATAATCGGTCGCCCAATGGCGCGCGAATTCCTGAATCATCGCGAGTGGCACGCCTTGCGAGTCATCCGTGACTGTCTCCCGGTCAGGCCACCGCGTCGCTTTGATACGTTTTCGCAAATCGATGAGTTGCGATTCGGGCACATGCACACGAAGTGGGCGAATGGCGCTTTTGTCACCGCCCGTGGCTGCGGCAGCGTCGGTGATCGCTTGATTCGTTTCCGCAAAAGCGAACGGACTCAGCGAGCCCGCAGCAACAGTCGCCGCCGCCACACTAACAAAACGACGGCGAGACGGCGATTCGGGAGAAATGTTGTCTGACATAAGAACTCCGATTGGTGATGAAGCTAGGTTCTCGATCAATCGCCGCGTGATCTCGCAAGTCACGAGTCACGGGAGGCGATATCCGACGCAGAGCGCGCTCGGTATCGGCGTATTGGAGCCCGCGGATGTGTCTCACTTGTTTCTGGGAGGGGTCGTTTTGAAAGCATACGTACCAAGGCACCCCGTAGATACGTTGCGATACAAGAGGAACCGCGCCAGCGCGATTCGTGCGCCGGCGTGCATTCCTGACATTTTCCGTTCAATCTGAAAACACAGACCGCGCCTGTAGCCGCGATAATGGCTAGATAGACGATTCGCGGCGGAACCAGGCAGCGCATCACGCAGATACCGACGCATTTGATGGAGTAGAAAAGTGCCCGATAACGCGCGCGATTCGACTGACTCCCGGCGAACGCTGAGCATGACTGCGGTGCTGATGAGGCTGGTCGTGATCGGCGTCGTGGCGCTAGGCGTCGCAGCACTGTTCGCCTATGCCGGCGGCTGGCTTTCGCCGCACCGGCTGACACAAGCGCGGATTATCGCGGCCTTCGGACAGCTCGACGGTATTCATCCCGGCTTCCGTCGCAACCACGCGAAAGGCATCTGCGCGACGGGCTGGTTCGAGAGCAACGGACAGGCAGCGTCACTATCGAAGGCGGCGCTCTTTGCGCCAGGCAAGGTGCCCGTGGTGGGACGAATCGCGTTCGCAGGCGGGATGCCGTTCATACCCGACGAGCCCGATACGGTGCGCAGTCTTGCCCTTCGCTTCCTCCCCGCAGGCGGCGATGAATGGCGCACCGGCATGATCAATATTCCGGTCTTCCCGTTCGCGACCGTGCAAGCGTTTTATGAACAGATGGTCGCATCGAAGCCGGACCCGGCGACCGGCCAACCCGATCCCGCGAAAATGCAGGCGTTTGCCGCCAATCATCCCGAATTCGTCGCGGCCATCGACATCGTCAAAAAGCGCCTGGTGTCGTCCGGCTTCGCCGACGCCACCTACAACTCGCTGAACACATTCCGCTTTGTCAATTCTGATGGCGTGTCGACGCCGGTGCGCTGGTCCGCGGTCTCGCTCCAGCCGTTTGTCGCGGCTGCCACGGCTGTCCACGCCTCGGCGGACGGCGCTTCCGCAGACAAAAACGCCCTGTTCGACGCCCTCATCGCCGACGTGGCGAAACATCCGGTGCAGTGGCGGCTGGTCATCACGGCCGGGCAGGCGGGCGACCCGACCGCCAACCCGACGTTGCCCTGGCCCGCAGATCGCAAACAGATCGACGCGGGCACGGTGACGATCGACAAGGTGTCCAGCGAGGACGATGGCCCGTGCGTGGACGTCAACTTTGATCCGATGGTATTGCCCGCCGGGATCGAGGCATCCGACGACCCCATCCCGAGCGCCCGTTCGGCGGCCTATGCCCGCTCCTTCACCCTGCGCGAAGGCGAGCGCAAGGTGAAGCCACCCAGTGCGGTCACGCCGCAGGAAGTCAGCTCGGTAGGCAAATCATGAGCCCACAAAGTCAACGTTTCCCCGTGTCGTCCCGCGTGCTGCACTGGCTGATGGCCGTGCTGGTCCTGGCCATGCTGTTTATCGGGGTAGGCATGGCTGCGTCCGAATCCGCCCGCTATAGCACGCTGGTGGCTATCCACAAGCCGCTAGGCATCGCGATCCTGATCCTTGTCGTGATCCGTATCGTGAACCGTTTAATCCACCGGCCGCCGCCGCTTCCGGCGGATATGCCGGGCATCCAGCGTTTCGCTGCGCATGCCTCGCATATCATGCTTTACGCGCTGATGTTCCTGATGCCGATTATCGGATGGAGCATGCTTTCGGCGGCCGGTTACCCGATCGTCCTGTTCGGCCCCCTGCATCTGCCGCCGATACTGACGCAGAACGCCACCGTTTACGCGGCGCTGCGCCAGTTGCATACGATCCTCGCCTATCTGTTGTTCGCCACGTTCCTGCTCCATTTTGCGGCGGCGCTATTCCACGGGCTGATCCGGCGCGACGGTGTGCTCCAGAGCATGGCTTCGTGGCGCTCGGGAAGGTAGCGTCACGGCACAGCGATGGACGCGCAATTTACCAGCGCATGACGGCGCCGGCTTGGGTGGGTCGAACGCGAGTTCGACCGGCGTCGAGTACGGCAACGTCAGACCAACATAAACCAGAACATGCCGAGCGCCGCGATACCCATCACACCGGTTGCCAACCAGCCCAAGATACGCAGGAAAATCGGCGCCACAAATTCTCCCATGATCTTCCGGTTCATGACCATGAACATCAGGAGCACCATGATCGGAACAGAAACGACGCCGTTGATGACGGCGCTCCAAAAGAGCGCCTTGATCGGATCGATCGGCGTAAACGTGATGGCTATGCCGACCAGGCAGGCCAGCACAATAACCGCGTAGAAAGGCTTGGCCAATTGCGGTTTGGACTCCAAGCTATTTCGCCATTTGAACGTTCCCGCCAGGGCATAGGCGGCCGACCCTGCCAGCACGGGCAGTGCGAGTAGTCCGGTACCGATAATCCCGATGCTGAACAACATAAACGCAAATTCGCCGGCAATGGGTTTGAGCGCGGACGCGGCCTGCGACGATGTCTGGATGTTCGTGATGCCATGCGCGTGTAACGTGGCGGCTGCGGTCAGCACAATGAAAAATGCAATGACATTTGAAAACCCCATGCCAATCAAGGTATCTACGCGTATTCGTTTGAGATTTGACGGACCCTGAACAGGATCGCGTTTCAACGCATGTTGCGCTTTTTTGGCGAGGAGTTCCTCGACCTCTTGCGACGCCTGCCAGAAAAATAAATATGGGCTGATCGTCGTGCCGAGCACGGCCACGACTGTCGTGACATATTCATTGCTCCACGAGATATGTGGCATCACCGTACGCAGCGCGACGGTACCCCATGGCACCTTGACCGCAAAGATGATGCCCACATAGGCGAACAGCGCCAGCGTCATCCACTTCAATAGTTTGACATACCGTGTGTAAGGTATGAAAACCTGAAGAAGAATGGAAAACACCGCTAGAACTAGAATGTAGAGTCGCGCCGGGCCGCCGATGACCAGGTTAACCGCCGCACCCATTGCACTGAGATCAGCCGCGATATTGATGGTGTTTGCCGTCAGCAGCAGGATGACCGTGCCATATAGCAACCACATCGGATAATGACGTCGAATATTTGTCGCCAAACCGTGACCGCTGACCCGCCCTATCCTGGCGCTGATCATCTGGATGGCGACCATCAGCGGATACGTGACAAGCGCCGTCCAAAGAATGTTATAGCCGAATTGCGAACCCGCCTGTGAATAGGTTGCTATGCCGCTTGGATCGTCATCGGCCGCTCCCGTAATCAAACCTGGCCCAAGCTTCTCCCCCCACGGTTGAACCTCGGGATCGCGCTTGTCGAGCGGGATTGTATCGAATGGCATTATCAATGTCCCATCATCGGTAACACGATCACGACGGCCGTCGCGATGGCAAATATCGGTATCCCAAACATACAAGCGATAAACGTGCCCGGTACTTCGCCCCGTCCACCGCACACGCGATGAATCCAGTCGCGCCTTATTGCAAGCCTATTTACGACCATGATTACCTAGCCTGGGGCAGCAGGATCGAAGTCATTCCAGCGCGTGATGATCGTCGCGCTTGAGAAAATCGGTAATTTCCAGCGCATCAACCTGCGCGCAGCGCCTTCGCCAGATCCGCGAGCCGGTAGGGCTTGTCGATGAACGTGAACTCGCTGAGCTCGCCATGTTCCCGGCGCAGCGTGGTAATCGGATAGCCGGAGGTCAGCACGATCTTGATGTTGGGATACCGCTCCCGGACCAGTCGCGCAAGCTCCAGACCGCTGATCCCGTGCGGCAACACGATGTCACTAAACAGGATGTTGATCTCCGGGCGTTGCATGAGGATATCGACGGCATCCGATCCGTTACTGGCCGTCACCAAGTCGTAACCGATGCTTTTAAACAGTTCGGATGCCGCAGCCAGCAAGTCAGGTTCGTCCTCCACCAGCAACACGGTTTCCGCCTCCAGGTGCCCCGAATAGTCGCCGGCGCTTTCGGAAGAGTCTGCTGCTGCGGGAAGATAGATATCGATCAGGGTTCCTTCGCCCTCCACGCTGCGGATCGAAACGTCTCCACCCGACTGGACGATAAACCCATATACCTGACTCAAGCCGAGTCCGGTGCCTTTGCCGAGCTCCTTGGTGGTAAAGAACGGCTCAAACGCGCGCGCAACGACTGCGGGCGACATGCCGGTCCCGGTGTCTGAGACAAAAACCCTGATATAAGGGCCGGCCGGAAGACTACCGATCGCGGCTGTAGCAAGCACGACACGTTCGCTGCCGATAACAATGGTTCCGCCATCGGGCATCGCATCGCGGGCATTCACTACGAGGTTCAGCAATGCCGCTTCGAACCGCGCAGCGTCCAGCAGCACTGTACCGCGCCCCGACGCCAACCTGACTTCCAGCCGGATCGACGCGTTCCCGGCCCGATGCAGCATGGGTTCGAATCCGTGGATTAACGCGTCCACGTTATGCGATTCTGTCTTCAGTGGTTGTTGTCGAGCAAACGAGAGGAGTTGTTGGGTCAGCGACGCGCCACGGTCAACGGCCCGCTGCATCGTTTCCAGCATCTTCGTATCCAGGTGGGTCCGCGACTGGGCAACGAGAACCTGCAGCGCGTTCGATATCACGGCGAGAAGATTGTTGAAGTCATGCGCGACCCCTCCCGTGAGCTGGCCGATGGCTTCCATCTTCTGCGATTGGAATAGCGCGGCGTTGGCACGTTCCAAGGCGGCCGCCGCCTCCTTACGCTCCGTAATATCGCGCGTGACTTTGGCGAACCCTACGAGCGTACCGCTCTCATCCCGGATCGCGTCCACGACCACATTCGCCCAGAAGCGCGTGCCGTTTTTGCGAACACGCCAGCCTTCCAACTCCACCCGACCTTCCTGTGCCGCCATCGCCAAGGTCTGTGCGGGTAAACCCCGAGCGCGATCCTCTTCGGTGTAAAACCGGGAAAAATGCTTACCGATGATCTCGCTGTGAGCGTACCCTTTAATTCGCGTCGCGCCGACGTTCCAGCTGATCACCTCGCCGGCCGGGGACAGCATGTAGATCGCATAGTCCGTTACCCCCTGCACCAGCAGGCGGAACTGCTCCTCGCTTTTCCGTAGCGCTTCCTCAGCCGCCCTGCTTTCGGAGATGTCGCGCGTGATTTTCGCAAAACCGACGAGCTCGCCGGCCTTGTCGCGGATGGGATCGACGACCACGCTCGCCCAGAAGCGCGTGCCGTCTTTACGCACCCGCCAACCTTCGTCTTCAAACTTCCCCTCGTCGAGCGCCGTGCGCAAGGCTCTTACCGGGACGCCGGCCGCGCGGTCTTCGTCGGTGTAGAACTCGGAAAAATGCCTGCCGATAATCTCGCTGGCTGTGTAGCCCTTGAACCTCTGGGCGCCGGCGTTCCAGCTGACAACGTAGCCGCGGGGATCCAGCATGTAGATCGCGTAATCCTTCACGCTGGTCACCAGCAACTCAAATCGCTGGGAGTCGGTCATTCCAGCGGGCAATTCGTGGTTGTCGGGGTTCATCATCATTGGCCGGAAATTGATCGGGATACACGAATCTGTCATGCAATCCCGGTTAGCCTAACCTCCCGGCGCCCTCGCGCCAAGTCCCCATGTTCTTTCGGAGACAAAGATGCTCAGTCCACACGAATTCGCAACACTGATGTTAGTGAAGAATGCCCAGGAACAAATTGACCTGGATCGCGCCGATCTCGATGCCCTATTGGAGCGTCAGCTCGTTTCATTGGAGAAACTTGCAGAAGGGCGGCACGTCTCATTGGTCACGAACCGCGGTGACCGAGTGCTGAAAGCGGTCTCGCGTTTTCGTAAGAGCTGAAGGGATGCGTCATGCTAGCCCGACGGCTTGCACGATCAGGTATAACCCTGCCGCGATGACGACGGCTCCGATGGCTCGCGCGACGCGCTCCCCAGCCGGGGCGAGGCGTTCGACGCTGATGGCGGCCGTCACGAAAGCCATCGCGCGCAGATCCATGACGCCGACGACCAGGAGGGCCGCTGTCGGGCCGGCGCAGCAGCAGCCGCAGTGTAGGCCGAGGCGCAGACCGTGTCGCCAGGCCGTGTATGCGGGCGCAGCCAACGGCCGCGCCCGGCCGCGCTGCGGTGTCGCCCGGCAGCAAGCCAGGTGATGTGCTTTCCACGCGGTGAACTGGAGCGCGCCGGCGATCAGCACGACCACACCGACCGCGATAGGCACGGCGCGCGCCAGCGCCGGTAGCTGCAACTCGAGCGCCGCCAGCGCGGCGCCCAGCGTAAAGGCGGCCATTCCGAACGCGGTCCACACGCAGTAGTACCCCACAGCCACCAGCGCGGTCAGCCGAGCCCGGCGCATTTCGCTTGCATCGCTTGCAACGGCTGCATCGCTTGCAACGGCTGCATCGCCGGCGGCCCCGGCAACCTCGACAGCCTGGCGGTAGTGCCACAGCATGGGCGCCAAGGATGGCAGCATCATGGCTACCATCATCACGACCCACATGCGCAGGAACGACGCCGCGACGCTGAACCACGTCTGCCCGCACATCGGCGTCCACGCCATCGACATCGTCCAGCCGCCGGGCATCGGCATCCCGCCCATCGCCGACATGGACGTGCACCAGACTATCGTCACCGCCGCGCTGGCGGCGAAGAGCAGCACTACGACGCCGAAGAAGGCTCGCCGCGACGCTCGCTCGGAAACCGTGTGCCGCGACATCTCACGCCCTCCTGTTGCGCAGACGAGACCCATGATTTGGCTCAGCGCCCGCCGTACTTGCGATGCTTTGGGTCCTTTTCCGACTCACC
>Ga0302220_10002637_pt1 | contig 12958 bp, 8 predicted proteins | sample II_Palsa_E1_3_FD_194572 | JGI IMG/M metagenome (GOLD analysis project Ga0302220, IMG submission 194572) | Peat permafrost microbial communities from Stordalen Mire near Abisko, Sweden - II_Palsa_E1_3 | ecosystem: Environmental > Terrestrial > Soil > Palsa > Peat permafrost | place: Sweden... | reverse complement strand
CTCGCGATACTCGTTGTGCTTGGTTTTCCCAGCTATCAGCAATGGATACTCAACAGCAATATTCGTAACGCGGCGGAGTCGATCCAGAACGGTCTACGTCTGGCGCGTAACGAGGCATCCCAGCGCGCGACGTTCGTACGGTTCGAGATAAGCGCGGCGGGTAAGGCTGACTGGACCGTCTGCCAGTTGCCGAGCGCAGCCTCGGCCTCGACGCTGTGCAGCGCTACAAATGCGACCGTCATACAAAAATTTGCTTCCAGTGGTGGCGCGAGCACAGCGACGATAAGTGGCAGTTCGGCTATCAGTAGTTTGACGACGCTCACGACACCGCTCACCGGTGCGATAGCGGCCACTTCGGGTATCACGTTCAACGCCATCGGTCGCGCGACTGACTACGGAAATACTTCGATTATTCGCTTCGACGCCAATTCGGCTCAGGCTAATAGTCGATGGCTGGTGACCACAATTTCAGCTGGCGGGTCGATACGCATGTGTGATCCACAAATTCCCTTTGGTTCTAACGCGCCGCAGGGGTGTCAGTGAACGTTGTGAATATCAAATCAGTGCCACGATACAAGAGACTTCCGTCGAGTGGTTTCGTTCTACTCGATGCCGTGATCGCCATTCTGGTTTTTTCCATCGGCGTTCTGGGCATGGTTGCTCTGCAGGGCAGCGCAGTCAAGCTGGCGAGTGATTCCAGAAACCGCAGCAACGCCGCGATGCTGGCTGATCAGGTCATTGCGCAGATGTGGGGGGACGATCTCTCGCAAACGAGTGCGTTTACCACCAAATACACCGGCTCAGGTGGGTCAGGTGGTGCGGGCTACAACGCGTGGGAGGCGACGCTTGACTGCACGTCCACTACCAAATCCACGAGTTGTCTGCCTGGAGTGGCGGCGAACCCGCCGACGATTACGGTGACCCAAACATCAAGCCCCTCCGGCTCCTCTGCCCTGGTTTTCCTGGTTACCGTGACGGTGAACTGGAAAGCCCCCAACGACAGCAGTCCGCATAACTATGTATCGATCACCCAATTCTCGCGGTAACGTTGGTGAGGGCAACGCGTCGGCCGCTTTTCCGAACGCCGCGCGGCCGATGCCGACCTCGCCTAGTCGGGGCTTTTCGCTGATCGAGCTGATGGTCGGCATTGTGATAAGCCTGATCGGCACGCTGGCGATCATGGCTGCGTTCGCTCTTTTCGAAGGCCAGAAGCGTACGACCACCGCCGGTGATGACGCGCAGCAAAATGGCAGCTATTCGCTGTATGCGCTTGAACGGCAGCTGCGCACGGGTGGGTCCGCGTTGGTGCAGGGCAGTAGCTATGGCATCTGGGGTTGTGCGATTTCGGCGCGAACTTCAGGTGGTCAGGAATTGCCCCCGAATTTCCCGCAACCGGCGCCGTTTGCTGCGTGGCCCATTACAACGCGTGCGATGAGCGTACTCATCTCAAGTGGAGGCACCAATGCCGGGGGGGCAGTCCTACCGGACATCATTGGCGTCATCAGTGGAAACCCCAACGCGCGCGTCTTCAAGGCACCCGTCAGCAGCACCCCAGACAAAGCTACGGTGGTACTGACCAATTCGTTTGGTATCTACCAAAGCGATTATCTCTTGGGTGTTTTGTCCGATGGCACATGTGGGCTGGCGCAGACCCAGACGGCGCCGGATTCAACCAACACCATTACGCTCAATGCGGGTAATAGTCCGACCTCTGGATTGCTAACCGCAACGAATGTTTTCGATGTGGGCGCAAATCCTGTTCTGAGTCTTTACGGCGTCGACCCGACAACCAATTCGCTGGTGATGTGGGACTTGCTGCGCCGGCCGGTCAACGGCCAGCCGACCACCGTACCCACGCCGATTGCCGATGGCATCGTGCAGTTGAAGGCGCTCTACGGCATCCATACGGTAACTACCGATGCTGATCCGAATTCCATTGATGCATGGGTTCAGCCGACGGGTGTTTGGTCGATCGCGACACTTAACGCAAGCACGGCGTCAGCGGCTGCGGCGATGGGTCAGATCAAGGCTATTCGTGTCGCGGTCGTTGCTCAAAGCAAGGTGCCAGAGCGTAGCAGCGATTATGTCGGCCCCCCGACACTCACCTTGTTTCCGGACCTGGCAACGGGGTTGCAATACCAAATCACTCTTCAAACGCAGTACCGCTACAAGGTCTACGACACCACCATTCCAATTCGCAACGCCATGATCACCCGTTATTTCTGAGCTGACCCGACATGAATATAAGAGCCATGGGTAAGGGCCATCACGGCGCCCGCCGCCAGAAAGGGATGATTGCCACCCTCCTGGCGATTATTGTGCTGGTGGCCACATTGCTGGCCTCAGTCGCGCTGATGCGGTCGATCGATGCCAGCAATACGATTGCCGGTAGCGTGGCCTTCAGGCAGGCCGTTATTCAGATTGCCGATATCTCCTATCAGCAAGCTTTGGGGCTCACTTTTGCCGAGCCGACTAGCGACGCCAATAATCCTTCTCTCGGCTATTACGCTACGCTTCAATTGCCTGTAACGAGCAACACGAATGGCGTCCCCGACATTCTTGTGACTCAGTTGCTCAACCCTGCGACACCCAATGGCACAGTTGCGCAGGTGACGACGGGATTGCCATCGGGCTATTACGCCTACTACGTGGTTGAGCGCCTTTGCCCCACGGTAGGAGCGGCGAGTCCCACGGCATGCATTGTTCCCGGCGCAACCATCTCCGGTGGATCCGTTTCGAATCAGACCAAGGACAACGGGCCGCCATTTTCCTCAAGTACTTATGCGGCGTTTCGGTTAACAGCAGGTGTGGTGGGGCCGAAGAACACCATTGGCTATGTGCAGACAGTATTGCGCTGAAAAAATCAGGTGTCGAACACCAAGATAAAGAGTTCTTTTTTAATTACATGCGCAGATCGCTGTATCGCAGTGGTCACTGGGCAAAATTATCAGAATTTCTCGAATTAATTGAGCTGTCTGGTTTAAAGATCCACTGGATTCATTACTCGTATTTCGGAAACGGCCATGTCCAAGTTTCTTCGTTCACTTCGCTTTTCGAGCATCAGCGGCGTGCTATTTGTTTGCATGTTTACGTTGATGGTCGGAACCAACGCACAGTCGCAAACGACATTGGCCGATACCCCTGTCTATAGCACGTCGAACGTACCGGCAAACCTGATGCTGGCGCTCTCGGTGGAGTACCCGACGGGTACAGTCGGTGCCTATACCAATGCCACCGGTTACACCGCTTACACAGCAGCCACCGCTTTTCTGGGGTATTTCGACCCTGCCAAGTGCTACGACTACAGCATCACTAATGCCGCTAACCTCCCCGGAACCACAACCGCCGGAACGGCCACCGGATATTTCAAGCCCGTCGCCGCGGTGAACTCCGACGGAAGTTGCACCGACGCGTCGGGTAACTCCCATTGGAGCGGCAATATGCTGAATTGGGCCACCATGACGGCACTCGACGAGTTTCGTCAGGCCCTTACCGGTGGCAATCGTATTGTCGATACCACGTCCAGCACGGTGCTGTTGCGTTCGAACCTCAATTCGGCGCAAAGCTCGACGGGCAATTTCCCGAACAAGACCATTGGCAGTAGCTCGAATGTCGCAACGTCGACAGTAATCGGTGATTCCAACTATTCCTCACTCGGCAGTGCCTACCTGGAATCTGCCGGACAAGGCATGACCTTCGTCATTTCAAACAACAGCTCATTCAGTAACACCGGACAAACCCAAACGGGTGGAACGTCAAGACATCCGATTTATACAAACAATATCGCGACTACTTACAACGCAGCGGTCCAGGTTTGCGTGCCGCCCACCGCGAATCTGGAAAGCAACTGCAATTCAGCCCACAAGACCACCGACTATGTCGGTGCTGGTGTTTACAACAAACCCGAAGGCCTGATCCAGCAGAACTACACCCAGATCCGCGTGGGAGCCACGGCCTACTCATTCTTGAAAGGGAACGCTCAGCCCAATGGCGTAGTACGAGCTCTGCTTCACGATGACGGTCCTACGGGTTACAACGGCTACGGTGCGCGCACGTCACCAAATCCCAACGCGGAGTGGAGCGGGACCACGGGTATTTTTACAGTGAATCCGGATGCGACTGATTCCATTTACGGAACAGCACCTGGGGGCGGCGCTTTCACGAATAGCGGCGCCATCAATTATCTGAATCAATTCGGATACTCGGCGGGATACGAAACGTACGACACCGTGGGTGATCTGTACTGGGCCACGCTTGCTTACTACATGCAGAAAACGCTCGATTCCACTTACACCTCGGGCCTGTCCACGACCAACAGCATGGACACCGCCTTTCCGGTCTTTAGCGGCATTCCCCTTAACGCCTCAACAACACCGACGGTCAATGACCCGATCCAGTACACCTGCCAGAGCAATGCGATCGTCACCATCGGTGACGTACATACCTGGTACGACACTCGTGTGCCAACCTCCGGAGGCCCCACAGCCGCTTCCGGCCAGGCCGCATTACCGGTAGTCCCGGTGACGGGGCTCGCCAGTGTCGATGCCGGCGGCTACGCCACTCAACTTGGTAACCTGCCACTGATCGAGGCCCAGGGCACCACCGCGGCATCAAAGACCATGGCGCAATATTTGGGCCTGGGCTCCGGCGTTGGTTTGGGAACGACACAGGAGGTCAGCGACACAGGACAAGCCACCTACAATTTGGCCGGTCTGGCTTACTATGCCCATGTCAACTATATACGGGCTGCCCAGACCAACAATGGGGTCACAACGCCGGCCTACGGGAAGATAACGACCTATATCGTCGATGTGCTGGAGCCGGGCAGCTACGATGGTGCTTCCGGCGACGAGATCTACAACCCTACCAATCTGGGAAACGGCCCAGGTCCAAGCATGTATTGGCTGGCGGCCAAGTACGGTGGCTTTAACGACGTTAACAACAACGGTATCCCGGCGAACATCCTCACCTGGCATACCAATACCTCGACGGCTGCAGCCTTGAATCTGCGGCCAGACAATTATTTTCCGGGTAACCAGCCAGCACTGATTCAGGCCGGACTGCAGCAGATTTTCAACAATGTGGCCTCGACGTCCCAGAGTGGTGCGGCGCCCACCGTTACACCGACGCGCGCGTTGACGAACATCACAGCCAGTACGGTGCCATTTTATTCGCCCGCCTCGGGATTCCCGATCTACACCACGTCGTACACACCCATTGCCTGGGTAGGTGACGTTACCGGTTATGTCGGCGCGGTTAACGCTGGCGGCACCGTAACGCAAGTGGGGGGCAACACTGCCCAGTATCCCTGGCATGCGCAGCTTCAGCTGGATACTTTGACTCAGGCTGTTTCCGGCACGGGATGGAATACCGGGCGTCGTATCCTGACGTGGAACGGTACTGCGGGGGTGCCCTTCCGCCTGGCAAGTTTAAGCACCGCCGAGCAGGGTACCCTCGCGAACGGAAGCCCGGGTACGGCGCAGCAACTGCTCAACTATTTGCGTGGCGACAAGACCAACGAGACCACCGACTTCCGTGCGCGCATCCATAGTCTGGGCGATATTGTGAATTCTCAGGCGGTGCTGGTGCAGGGCGCAACGTCACCGTCCTATACGGAAACGGCCAACCCTGGTTATACCGCATTCTCCACCACCGTCACGAACCGCCAGCCAGTGGTGTATGTCGGCGGGAATGACGGCATGTTGCATGCGTTTGAAGCCGACTTTTCGAATCCGACCACGTCCAACCCTGTTACGGGTGGTGGCAGTGAATTGTTTGCCTATGTGCCCAGCCTGCTGTTTAAGGGACCCACCAGCACGCCGGCGATCAATGGGCTGGCCGCGCTAGCCAATTTGAACGGTGTGTCCACCAACAACTACAGCCATCACTTCTATGTTGACCAGACGCCTCAGGTATCGGACATCGACTTCACTCTGACGGGTACCGGCAGCGCGACGCCTGTCAGCACGGCGGCCACGTCCAACTGGCATACCCTGCTGGTGGGTGGTCTGGGCAAGGGTGGCAAGGGGATCTATGCACTCGACGTGACCACGGTGCCCGCAGCAGTGGACACGACCACCAGCGTTGCCGACGAGGCAGCATTGGTCGTCGGCAACAACAAGACGGTGTTGTGGGAATTTACCGATGCCGATATGGGTTATAGCTACGGTGCCCCCCTCATCGTGAAGACCCGCAAGTACGGCTGGGTAGTGGTGGCAACCTCCGGTTATGACAACACGGGTACAGGGCAGGACGGTCACGGCGTACTCTATGTCATCAATGCTCAGACCGGTGCCTTGCTTCAGAAGATCGATACGGGCGTAGGGAGTCTGACAAGCCCGGCCGGTCTTACCCAGGCAACGGGTTATACCCAGGACGTGACCGATGGCACGATTGACCAGGTGTATGCCGGTGACCTGCTGGGTAACGTATGGCGCTTCGATTTATCCGAGACCGCCATCTCTGGTAGTGCCGCGACGGGTCCTTACCCTGCACCCACGCTGTTTGCCACGCTCACGGATCCGTCCGGTGCCGCGCAGCCGATTACCACCGCGCCGCGTATCGAGACAGATATCGATTCGACCGGTCTGGGTACGCTTCGGTGGGTATTCGTGGGCACCGGTCAGTTTCTCGCTACCAGCGACCTGACATCCACCCAGCAACAAACCATGTATGCCCTGCGCGATGGAACGGGAAGTACGCCAGCAACGGCGGGGCTGCCGCGCAGTCGCACCGCGGTATCTCCCTATAACCTCATTTCCAACCCGCTGACAGCGCCACTGGCGCTGACCGACAGTTCCACCGGCTGGTACTACGATTTGCCCGGCACAGCCGGTAGCAGCGGAGGTACCGAACGCATCGTGGTGAATCCAGATTCAGCAGCCGGTGTTCCCATTATTGCGTGGGCCAGCATTACTCCGTCCTCAGACCCCTGTTCTCTGCTGGGCAATATCTACGCGGTCGATTTTTCAACCGGTGAGACGGTGATTTACGGTACCGGCAGCACCACCACCTTGGTGGCATCGATTAAAACCGGAACGGCAACTAATGGTGCGCAAGTAGTTCAATTGCCCAATGGAACGTATTCCATTCTTTACGGCCAAACGGGAGCACTGCCCGCAACCGCGAACATAAAGCAGCCGGGCGGCGGCAATTTTCTCTATCGCGTCAACTGGCGTGAGATTCTCCAGTAATCGGCGTTCCCTTCGGCATCAGCGTGATGCCGAAGGGTATGAATATTTTTGCAGCGTCTGAAGTTGATCAAAGTCTGATGCGTGGATGTGCGTGCAAGCCGTTGCATGAATTGGCAGGGTCTACGAGAGACTGATGACGGATTGGCAGCGAACGGGTGCTGACGGTTTGATCCGGCAACGGGATGGAAGGCGGCTCATAAACCGTTTGTCTGACCGTTGCTACCGTTTGTCGGCCGATCGCTGCTCAAGCCGTTTCGGGTAGCTACAGTGCATGCATGCGAGGGCGTCAGGGAGAGTTGCATGCCAATCGCGTCTCGTCAGCGCGGTACTTCATTGATTGAAGTCATGATGGCTGTGCTGGTTTTCAGCATTGGCCTGATCGGGCTGGCTGGTCTCATGGTAATGGCTGCGCGTTCCAGTCATGCAGCCTATGTGCGCACGCAGGTGACCTTTCTGGCCAGCAACATGGCCAATCGCATGAGTGCGAATTCGACGGGTGTGTGGAAAGGCAGTTACAACAGCGCGGATTATCCTGTCGCCATGGCGGGTGACGATTGCGCCGATGGCGCAGCCTGCGGTTCCACCGCATTGGCGGCGCATGATCAGCAGCTGTGGAGCCGTCAGCTCACGACTTTTCTGCCCAATCCCAAAGCGACCATTCAATGCACTGGCGTTGGATCGGTGGGTTTTGATCCGACACTACTGCTCAACCGAAGACCACCTTACGGCGGCAATTGCGTAATGTCGATCAGCTGGAGCGAGCAGGGTGCGGGCGACGAGAATCATGGCGGCAACGTGACTCAGACGTTTGCATGGGAATTTCAGCCGTGATGCTTCGCTTCGATCCACGTTGCCAGCGCGGCGTCACGCTGATCGAGCTGATGATAGCGATGCTGCTGGGCATGCTTGTGGCGGCCGGCGTCGTTACGGTGTTCGTCTCGACTTCCAATAGCAACAAGGCTCAGGCGCAATTGGCGAGGTTGCAGGAAGAGGGGCGCTTTGCAATCACACGACTCGGTAGCGATCTGCGCATGGCCAATGGGCAATATTGCGCGAATACGGGTGGCGTGGCGCAACCGGGAGTAGCAGGTTTGTATCTTGATCACCTGCGCGCACCCAAAGTCTATGCCAGGCATTTGCTTGGTGCAGGAGTCGGTGCATCGAGTGGAGCACTCGGCGACGTAACAACCGCATGGGGCGGAACGAGTGGCTCGATAACTTATCCAGCCATGCCGATGGCTGCGTACAGCATGCCGTCATTTCTTTTTATGCGTGGCTACGATTGCACCCTCACCGCGTGTGCGCCGGTCGATCCCGCCGTCGCGGGCCTTCCTGCGTCGGGGATGGCTACTGGCGATCGGGTCAAAGGCACGGACATCATCACCGTTCGCTATGTCGACCCATCGAGCGGTTGGGCGATCAGTAATACTGGTAGCCGCATCGACGTGGCGTCGGATGATAGCGGTATTTCTTCGATCACATTGAACCCTGCAGCGGGCGAGCCTCCGCGGAGCAATTTCACTAACGGCGACCTGGTGATGCTGGCTGACTGTTCCGGCGCGCAGATATTTGCGGCCAGCTATTCGGCAGCTAGTGGAGTGTTGACCATATCGAGTGATGGCAATTTCGACGATAGCCATCCGGTGATGCCGCGGTCGGAGTCGGCACCAAAGGTGTTCGACGTCAATCGTGATTTCCAGACGGTCACTTATTATCTGAAAGTCGTCAGCATCAACAACGATGGCAAACCCCCTTTGACGGGTGCTCTGATTCGCAGAGTCAACGGTGGGCTCAAGTCAAATGGCACCACTACCCAATCGGGTGCTTCCGAAGAGGAGCTGGTGCGTGGCATTGAACGAATGGATTTTCGATACGGCGTGGAAGATATCGAGGGCAATACGCGTTTTCTCACCGCGCAGCAGATCGATACGTCTACCAGTTGCCCACCCGCCGAGATCAATGCAGTAACCACTGCAGGTTGCTTGTGGCGCGGCATCAAGAGCGTCGAAGTCAGCGTGCTGATGGACGGCCAAATGCCGCTTTACTCACTCGGAACGAGTGAACTCGGTTATTCATACGGCATCGACAACATGACCAAACCCGCGGCGCCTGCTAGTCACCCGATCAAGCCCAGCGATCAGGGTTTTGTTGATCAGATGCTGCGGCGCGAGTTCAACGCACTGATCGCTGTGCGCAACTACAACCCATGACGACGTCGAACAAGGCATGGATGCCCGAGGAAAATCTATGGAACGAATGACGCTTTTATCCAGCCGAATGTCTTGCCGGCGCAGTTCGCAGCGCGGCGTCGTCATGGTGATAGCGCTGATCTTTCTGCTGCTGTTGACCATTCTGGCAGTCAGCGCATCCGGTAATTCACTGTTGCAAGAGCGAATGTCCGGCAACTTGCGCAATGCTCAGCAGGCGCAAATGAGCGCGGAGACGGCATTGCGTGGCGCCGAATGGAAACTTTGGAGCAGCAGTGGCATTACCGGTTCACATCTACATTGTGGCACCAGCGTTCCCGGTGCTTGCTACACCTACGACTCCGCAAAGCCAATTAGCGCGGTTGTCAATTTTCGCACGCAGACAGGCTGGGTTGCCGATGGCGCAACGACATACCAAGGTGCGGACAGCGCTGTGGATTACACCGCACTCACCAATGGGCGACTCGCGAAAAATCCGCTTTACATGATCGAGGATATGGGGCCGGAGTTGCCACCAGGAGTCAGCGGCGGCTTGCATGAGTCGGGTGCCACCGGCCCTGGTGGAATTGGCTATACGAACACCGTACGACACATTTATCGCATTACCGCCCGAGCAAGCGGGGGCAACATCAATACAGTGCGTGTTCTTGAAACAACCTTCTCCGCCAAGATCAACTGAGTCGGAGTATTCAGACGATGCTTCGGCGCCATTTTTCTCGGTCATGTCTTTCGGTGGGTATCTCCGTACTCTGTGCGCTGGTATTTTTCGGGCTGTCGGCACCTGTTGACGGTGTCACCGCTTCCAAAGAAGCAACCGCCACCACGACAAGCGCGATCAGCAACACGCTATTGGGTAATGGCACGCTTGGATTCAATACCGGCTACAGCAGCACCGACTGGAGTGGAGTGCTGGATGCCGTCGCGCTGAATGCGGATGGTACTGCAGGTAACGTGCTGTGGGATGCGGGACAAAAGCTGGATGTACTGACGCCTGCCAATCGCATCATCCTGTCGGCCAAGTTCAACCCGGACGGAAGCTTTGGCGGTGGCGTGGAGTTCAGACCTTCCAGCAATCTGGACAAAACCGGCCAGGTACTGCTGATGACTCCGGCAAGTGCCGACGCCGGGCTCGACACCGCGCAAACCCGCATCGACTGGTTGCGCGGTGACAGGACATCGGAGACCAATGGCACCATGCGCAAGCGCAGCACATTGCTGGGTGCGATCATCCGTTCGCAGGCGCTGTATGTTGCTTATCCCGCAGCTGGTTATCGCGATACGTGGCCCGATCTGGCGAGCGGCAAACCGGCGCCGGAATCGCTCGCTGTGACATCGCCGGTTGCTGGTACCGCCAGCGTGAGCTACGAACAGTTCGCCAAGGATCAAAGCGCGCGCTTGCCGGCAGTCTACGTCGGCGCCAACGACGGCATGCTGCACGCATTCGATGCTTCTCAGAATGCCGATGGAAGTGTCACATCGACGTCGGGCAGGGAGTTGTGGGCGTATGTGCCACGCTCGGCCTATGCGCATCTCGGTAACCTCACGCACAAGTCTAACTTCGTCTTTGCACCAACGGTGGATGCGACCCCGGTCACGCACGATGTGTTTTTTGCGGCCGCCACCAGCACGCCCACAACGACCTCGGCCGGCTGGCACACCATTCTGGTCGGTGGCCTGGGGCAGGGCGGTCGTGGGGTTTATGCGCTGGACATCACGCAGCCTGACCCAGCCGACGGCAAGTCTGGAGTGAATGTAGCTGCTGCGGGCAGCAAGGTTTTGTGGGAATTCGAGGCCGGTATGCCGGTCATCGTATCATCCAGCAATGCTGTGGGAGGTGAACCCCGGGATCTTGGTTACACCTATGGGCAGCCGAATATTGGCCGACTTGCGAATGGTCGTTGGGTCGTGCTGGTGCCGAGTGGCCGTCTTCCCGATTGTATCCGGCCCAGTCAAGCGAATTTTTGCAGCGACTACAGCGCCTTGTTCGTGCTTGATGCACAAACCGGCGCGTTGATCGCCGAACTGAAAACACCGACCACGATGGCTGGTGTTACCAGCTACGGTCTGTCATCGCCCGTACTTGGCGACTACAACGATGATCAGGTCGACGACGTGGCGTTTGCAGGCGATCTGGCCGGCAATCTCTGGCGTTATGATCTGACCAGCAGCGATCCCAATCAGTGGACGGTGAAGCTGGCTTACAAGCCCGTCACGCAGGGCGCACAGCCGATTACCGTCATGCCGCGATTGCTGCCTGATCCCGTGACCAATCGCTTTATCGTGATTTTCGGTACCGGCGATTATTCTGAAATCGGCAATGCGGCTAACACCGAGTCGACCGAGGCCGTTTACGGCATTAGGGATAAGGGTAAGACCGTAGCGGGTATCAGCAATCTGGTGGCGCAAACGCTGACGGAAAAAGCGGTTCCCACTACGAATTGCGGCGATACCGTTCGTGGCCTCACCAGCAACGTTGTGCCATCGGACAAGGATGGCTGGTATTTCAATCTGATTTCGCCAGGCGAGCGCGTCGTGGTGACCCCGGGAGCGCTGTTCGATTCCAACCGCGTGGTGATCACCACGCTGATTCCTGACAGTCACGGTTGCTCGGGCCATCGCGATGGCGCGCTGATGATCGTTGACGGAGCAACTGGCGGCGCGGGTGATGGCTTGTCACTACCATCATCGCCTTGGTCGGTGGGCTCGGCCAACATCAAGCCGGTCGGTGGTCACGTTAGCAATCCACCAAGCGTGGGAGCGTTGCCAGTAGCCACGGTGATCGGCGGCGGCAAGCTGATTTTTCCGAGCATCACGCTGAATGGCGGCGAGCCGACGACGGCGGATGATGCTATCTGGCGCCGCCGCTCCTGGCGAGAGCTCATGAATGGTCTTTGATGCTCGCAAAGAGGGATTTCGCGACCTTTTGCGCGCGACTTCAGCTTGATTGAGGTGCTCGTTGCACCGGCTGTCCTTGTCATCTTCAGATTCCAGCTTACGGGCGCTACGCGTGCGTATTGCGCAGGAACGCTTTTACGCGACAGACAATCACCGTTGCCCTGTATCGGAAGATGAGGTCGCCGAAACGGTACAGGCAAAGCATCACCATGCAGATCGAGGTCAGTCAGTCCAGATCGGAGACTGATCTGACGCCTGTCTACAAGTTATTGGGAGCGACACCTTGGAGGATGGAACCTATCTGCATGGCAACGCCAGCTCAGATTTCCGACCACATCCGCAGCAGGTTGTGATAGCAGCCGGTGAGGTTGACGCGCGCTGCTTCATCGGCGCCGGTCGCTGTCAGTCGTTGAATGGCATTGTCCAAGTCGAACAGCAGTGCGCGCTGGCCGTCGTCGCGCACCATGCTTTGCACCCAGAAGAAACACGCCAGGCGCACGCCCCGCGTCACCGGCGCAACACGGTGCAGGCTGCTGGCGGGATAAAGCACCATGTCGCCAGCGGCCAGCTTGATCGCCTGTGAGCCGTAGGTGTCCTCGATCAGTAGCTCACCACCGTCATAGCTGTCCGGTGGTGCGAGAAACAGCGTGGCGGAAAGATCGG
>Ga0302220_10002634_pt1 | contig 12961 bp, 7 predicted proteins | sample II_Palsa_E1_3_FD_194572 | JGI IMG/M metagenome (GOLD analysis project Ga0302220, IMG submission 194572) | Peat permafrost microbial communities from Stordalen Mire near Abisko, Sweden - II_Palsa_E1_3 | ecosystem: Environmental > Terrestrial > Soil > Palsa > Peat permafrost | place: Sweden... | reverse complement strand
ATAGCTGCGGCTGTGGTCCTGTGCGCGTTTTCCCTTGGATTCAGTAAAGATCGTTAGCCTGTACTATCGAAAGAGCGTTGGGCGCCACCCTCTACGCCTGAGGAGCGTCGGCGTTTCCGCGAACGTGAACATATCTTAGGGAGAGGCACATGACGAAGCCCGAGTACAGCGACCCGTTCAGTCAGTTTTCCGCGATGTTCCAGCAGTACAAACTTCCGGGATTCGACGTGCAGGCAATTCTGGATGCGCGCAGAAAAGACGTCGAAGCCCTGGCGGCCGCAAACCGCGTCGCATTCGGCGGCATGGAAGCGCTTCGAGATAAGCAGATCGAGATCCTGCGCCGGGCCCTCAATGATTTCCAGGGCATCGCGCAGCAATTTGCCACTTCTCCCGCCAAAGCTTCGTCCAATCCGACCGAAGTCGTCCAAAAGGCGTTGCACCAAGCGCTCGCCGACATGCAGGAAATCGCTCAGAAAACGCAGCAGGCGCAGACCGAAGCGTATGCGATCGTGACGAAGCGAATTGAAGAGGCTGCCAAGGAATTGAAGTCGTCGCTGGAACAACCTAAGTAGTAGCCAAGCGAGTAGCCGAGCCGAGCAATCCTGCATCGGACCTGACCGGGAGCGTGACCGCCGTTCCCGGTTCTCTTTACTCCCGCTTCATTCCCCTCCCTTGAAAAAACCCCGCGCCGCTTGCCCACCGCAGGCGGAGAGCAGTCTTTATTACATCCAAGGTAATTGAACGTATTCGTGCGATCGCTAAGATGGCAGTCATCTGCTTGCGGTATCAGCGTTGAAAAAAGCATCGCATGGAGATACGCACACAGTTTCGTTCAATCAATGGAAAGGAGTTAGGAATGCATAGCTTTACACTTCACACAATCGAATCGGCGCCGGAAAAATCCAAACCGACATTGCAAGCGCTGGAACAGAAGTTCGGCTTTTTACCAAATGTGATGGCAACCATGGCAGGGAACCCCGTTCTTCTCAACGGGTTTGCCGGCAGCTTTGGAAGTTTTCATGGCGGCAGCCTCGACGAATGCGAGAAGCAGGTTCTGCTGCTCACAAACGCGGTCACGCTCAAGTGCCCGTGGACCGTTGCGGCTCACTCCACGTTTGCCCTTGAGGACGGCATGAAGGCGTCCTACGTCAAGGCGATCCGCGAGGGAAGATTGCCGGACGACCCGAAGTATGCGGCGCTGTCCGGCATCACCAAAGCCCTGATCGAAAAGCGAGGAAATGTGGGTGAGCAAGAGTTCGAAAGGTTTACCTCTGCAGGATATTCGCAGCTTCAGATTTTCGAGGTAATCACCAGCATTGGTGTGTCCACCATGGCTGCCACTACGACAAACCTGGCGGGCACGCCTGTCGAGGAGCGCTTCAAGGCTCAGGCCTGGACGCCTGCCTGACGATAGGATGCGCCATGAAGCGGGACAATCGCGCATGACTCGGTTCGCGCTGAACCTGGTGCGCTTGCTCTAATCGCTGCGACCACCGACCCAACTGAGCGGCGGCCGATCGACCTGCTGAGTTAAGCGTATTCTTATCCGGTGGATCAAGAGACCGCGAACGTTGGCGATGGATGTATGCCCCGCGCGGTCGATCATGCACAATCACCTGAACGCTGTTGCAACTGAGAGATCAATGAATTCCGCACGCCTCAACACCAAGCCGCCTGCCAACGAGCTCGGTTTGCTGCTGCGCCAATGGCGCGATATGCGCGGCAAGAGTCAGTTCGAGTTATCTCTTGATGCGGGCGTGTCGCAACGGCACATCAGCTTTATCGAAAGCGGGCGCAGCGTTCCGAGTCGTCAGATGTTAATGGATATTTCCCAAACGCTGGACATTCCTCTTCGTGAACGCAATACCTTATTACTGGCGGCCGGCTATGCTCCCCTCTATCAGGAAAGCGCGTGGGACGCGCTCGAAATGCAGAGTGTAACCAGTGCGCTCGGGCGCATTTTGCGTCAGCATGAACCTTTTCCCGCAGTGGTAATGGACCGCTATTGGAATGTGCTCATGAGCAACGAATCTACTCCACGGTTCTTCAATTGTTTCATCAACATGTCTGCGCGCAAGGGGCCTCGCAACCTGCTGCATCTCATGTTCGACCCGGCAGGCATGCGCCCGTTTATTGCCAATTGGGAAGACGTCGCGAAAAGCCTGATCCAGCGCGTTTATCGTGAATCGGTCGGACGCGTTATTGACGAAAAAACCCAGGAATTACTCGCGGCGCTGCTCGCCTACCCCGACATCCCGACCGGCTGGAAGTCCCTGCGTGCACTGAGCGCCACGCCTGCTACGCGCGCCATGCCCGTCATACCCATCAGCTTCGTTAAAGATGACGAAGTGCTGAGCTATTTTTCCATGGTCACCACCGTCGGAACCCCGCAGACCATCGCAGCGCAGGAGCTGCGTATTGAATGCATGTTTCCGGCGGACGATGTGACAGAAACTCGCCATGTCGCCATGCTGGGCACGGTTCCGGCGGAGTGACGAAAGAATAGAATGGTGAGCTGAAAATGGCGGGAAAATCGCGGCTGGAGAGGGTGCAGCGCCGAATGGCGAGACGCGGGAAAGCGTCCCGCGATTGCCTTTTTTATTGCGGATAAACGCTCACCAGAAATTCGCCAAATGTATCGAACACAGGCCGGTTTTCGAGCACTACGTCAACCGTGGGCTGTTCAGCATTTTCTTCTTCGACGACCACAAAGCAGAACTCGGGCGCCGGCGACGAAAGTGCTGCGCGCGCCTCGGCCAGGCTCCTCTCCGCATCGAGAAGCAAGCTTGCCTCTTCCGCGGCTGTTGACCGCCCAGGCGAAGGCGGACCTTTACGAATCATATGCACGGTCAGCTTTGCCTCGTTGAGCAACGCAGGGGGTACCAGGTGGAACTCGCAAAGCGAGAGCGTTCCCCGTGTCTCCGCAATCTCCAGCAAAAATTGCATGCCCTCATAAGTCGCTGTATATCGTTTCGCCTCGCCTACCGCCGTGAACCCGCTTTTCGTAAAGTGGTTCTTGAATTCATTGACTGCCGTGTTTTTGGCCTGGACAACGGCTGCGTTCAAGCGCTCGGCAAATTGCCTTTGCAACGGCCCGACCTGAGCCTTCAATTTTGCGATTTCTTTAACGGTTCGAAGATCCATCATTTTTCTCTGTGGGTTGCCAGCCAGGCAGGGTATGCCGTTCTGGCGAAAGACCATTGGCACGAGGTGCGGTTCTACCCGTTGCGTCAGGCCGGAAGTTCGACGTATCAGATACGCAAAACAAACTCATTACGTAATGTACTCTTGATCTCAAGAGGCACAGCCTTGAGGCATTTGAGCGCCCAAGGCTCCCTTCGAACGATCATCAGGCGAGAGTCAGCGAAACTGTACTCGCGACCCATGGCATCTCGATCTCGACGCTGTGCTCACGCCCATCGTCGATCAGATGTATCTCTGCGTTGGGTTGCGACACACCATCGAGAACGACGCGCTGCAAGCCATCGCCCGTGGACTGGTTGACTGAAATACGAAATAGCGTCTTGCCGAAGTAGTAGCTCAACTCAAACGACTCCCAGTTGGCCGGCAGCAGTGGCGCGACACTCATGCGGTCGCCCCTGACCTGCAGCCCAAGCAACGACTCGACCAGCAGCCGGTACATCCAGGCCGCCGAACCCGTGTACCAGCTCCACCCGCCCCTGCCTGCATGTGGGCTTACCCCATATACATCGGCTGTCATCACGTAAGGTTCGACCTTGTATTGCTCGATCGCCCGCCCATTCTTGCCGTGAAGGACAGGGTTGATCATCCGCAGCAATTCCCACGCGCGTTCACGATCGCCCAGCGCGGCGAACGCCATCGTCGCCCAGATTGCTGCGTGCGTGTATTGACCGCCATTTTCGCGCACGCCCGGGACGTACCCCTTGATATAACCGGGATCGAGGTCCGATCGATCGAAAGGAGGATCGAGGAGCTGGATCAGGCCAGCATCACGTTTGACGAGGTAGCGATCAAGTGAAGCCATCGCCTCCAACTGTCGTTCGTCTGAACCTGCGCCCGACAGCACCGACCAGCTTTGCGCGATCGAATCAATCCTGCATTCTTCATTGCTGGCGGATCCGAGCGGTGTGCCATCGTCGAAATACGCACGCCGATACCATTCGCCATCCCAGCCGTGCGCCTCCAGGTTGGTTCGCAGCGCGACCGCGTGTTCGTGGCAACGACTGGAGAAGACGGTATCGTCGTGAGCCTTTGCTGTTTCAGCGAATCTGAGCAGTACGTCGTAGAGGAAGAAGCCAAGCCACACGCTTTCACCACGTCCCTGCGCACCCACACGGTTCATGCCGTCATTCCAGTCGCCGCAGCCGATCAGCGGCAACCCATGCGCACCCTGCGTCAGACCGTGTTCGATCGCGCGCACGCAATGTTCGTAGAGTGTTTCGACCAGCGCCGAACGGCCCGGCAAGTCGTAATAAGAATCCTCGCCCGGATTGACCCGCCGCCCTTCGATGTAACCGACGCGTTCGTCAAGCACGCTCGTGTCGCCGGTAATGCTCACGTAGCGGCTGGTTGCCACGGCGAGCCACAGGTAGTCGTCGGAGCAATCGGTACGTACGCCGCGGCCAAGCGGCGGATGCCACCAGTGCTGCACGTCGCCCTCTGGAAACTGGTGCGCTGCGCACAGCAAGAGATGCTCGCGGGCAAGCTGCGGCGTGGCGTGGATCATCGCCATGGAATCCTGCAACTGATCCCTGAAGCCAAACGCGCCGCCGGACTGGTAATAACCGCTGCGTGCCCAAAACCGGCAGGCTATGACCTGATACATCAGCCAGCCGTTGACCAGCACGTCGACCGCCGGCTCGGGCGTCCTGACCTGCACGCGGCCGAGCGTTGCCTGCCAGTGCTTGCGCACCGCATCGAGCGCGTTGGCCGCCGCAACCGCGCCGCGAAACTCTTTCGCAATACCGCGCACGGACAGCGCGTCGTGCGCCGCGCCCATCCGGAAAACAATTTCACGACTGTCGCCATCGGCCAGGTCGAAGTCCGCCTTGAGCGCCGCACACGGGTCGAGTCCGGCACCTGCATGTCCTGACAGACGCGCCTGGCGCATGGCAGCGGGCGCGCGCAGGCTGCCATTGCGACCGATAAATTCGCGGCGATCGCAGGTGAAACTTGCCACTGTGTCGTCAACCGCGAAGAACGCGACGCGGCCACCGAACTCCATCGAATAGTCGTTGCGGGCGAACAGCGCCCCGCTAAGCGGATCGGCCTCGGTGACTATATGCATGGCGGATTTCTCGCGCAGATCGCCAAGCGTCCACTCGACGTAGCCGGTAGCTGAAAGCTGTCGCGCGCGTCCCGACACGTTGCGGATCTTGAGCACCGAAAATTTGACGGGTGCATGCAGCGCGACATACACCCACAGTTCGGAGCAGATGCCGTCTTCCTCATGCTCGAACACGCTGTAGCCGAAGCCGTGGCGGGTGGTGTACGTGCCGCTGCCGCGCCGGGGCAACGGCGTGGGCGACCAGTAATGTCCGCTCTCCTCGTCGCGCAGGTATATTGCTTCGCCGCTCGTGTCACCGACCGGATCGTTAGCCCACGGAGTCAGTCTGAACTCGTGTGCGTTCTCGCTCCATGTATAGGCCCCTCCGCTCTCCGAGACGACCGTGCCGAAGCCCGGGTTCGCGAGCACGTTGGCCCATGGCGCGGGGGTCGTGTGATGCGGCTCCAGCTTGATGACGTACTCGGTGCCGTCGACCGAAAATCCGCCGTACGGGTTCTGCAGAATCAACGCGTTCGCGCGCGGCCGTGCGTGCACCTCGGGCAACCGGTTGGGCACATAGGCGCTCACCGGCTCGAACGGAACGGTGATCGTATCCGGGCGCCTGCGCTCGACTTGCTCGGCCAGGCTGCCACGCGTGTCGGCGACAATAATGCGCGCCACCGCCTGCATCAGGTCACGGTCCTCTCGTGACAATTGCTGCGCCGGCCGAACGAAAATTCCGCCGGGCCGATCTATCAGGTTCGCTTCCGTGCCGGAGGCGATCAGGCCCATGATCAGGTCCTGCAGGTTCTGCCGGTAGCCGGCATGGTCCTCGTTCCAGATGACCAGATCGACAGCGAGCCCTTTCTGGCGCCAGTAGGCGTGCGCCTGCACCATCTGCCGGACCAGCTCGATGTTGGCCATGTCAGTGATCTGCAGCAGCACGATAGGCAAGTCACCGGAGATCGACTGGCCCCACAGGCCGGACTGATTGCGCCGGTTGGCGACCAGCACGCCAGCCTCGGCACGCAACGACGCGTTGGCGTAGATGATCGATGCCGCCATCTGCTCGTAGAGCCGCGCATCGGATACCGTGGCGTTCATCTGCCGCAACGACACCTGGCTATGCGTCCAGGCGAGGTCGAAGACACGGTCGGCGAGTTGCCGGTCGCGGTATTTGTTGATCAGGTGCAAGCAGCCGTCGCGGCTGTCGCTTATGCCGGTGACGAAATCGATCGTCGCCGACTGCCCCGGATTCAGGGTAATCCGGCAGCGAATTGAAACGATGGGGTCCAGCACCGACCCCGCGCTGTTCGAGAGCCGGCCCTGGGTATCGGAGCCGTCATCCATCGCGGCGGGATGAACCACGCTGCGCCCTCGTCCAATAAACCGCGCCCGGTCGGTCTCGTAGGAAATTGCATCGATATCCACACCGTGCGCCGCCAGCAGATGACACATCCACGGCACGGCTTCCTTGCTCGAACGGGCCCGTCGTGTGCACAGGATGGCTTGCAACGGTTCGAGCAGTTCAGTCTGCACGAACAGGTTGCTGAAGGCGCGATGCGCAGCGTCAGCCGACGCAGGCGCCAGCACTACCTCGCCATAGCTGGTCAGTTCAATCGTGCGCCGCACCCGTGCGCGATTCGTGATGCGCAGGCGCCGCAATTCGATATCGTCTTCCGGCGACACCACGATCTCCGTATGCGAGTCGAAGTCGCGTTCACGCACGCGGAACTCGGCGCGTGCATCGGAGAAAATGGCTTCGTAGAGATCGGGACGCTTGAGTGTCGGCTGATGTGCGCTCGACCAGAACTCGCCACTTGCCACATCGCGCAGGTAACAGAACATGCCCCAGTTGTCGGACGTGATGTCCTCGCGCCAGCGTGTCACCGATAGATCACCGCAAAGGCTGTAGCCGCCGCCGGCGCTGCTGACCATCACGTGATACCGGCCGTTCGACAGCAGTTGCACGGAAGGCCGCGGACGATCGGGGTCGGTGAAGATCCGTAGCTTGGTCTCCGCAATCAGCGCGGCCGCATCGATGGCAGGCAAGCCCGGCGTCGGCAGATATTCGGTTGCGGTCTTCGGAATCCGCTCTTGCAGCAGCAGGGTCGTGGCCTTGAACTGCGGGTCGGATTCGAAGCGGCGCTGCATCGGTTGCCCGAGCAGGCAACTCGCCATCGACAACAGGCTCATGCCCTGGTGATGCGCCATGTACGACTGGATCACCACGGAAGTCTGGCCGCGCGGCACGCGTGCCTGAGTGTGATCGATAGCTTCATACAGACCGTAGCGGCCCGCTGCTCCCGTTGTTGCCAGACGCTGCAAATTGCGGCAAGCGGCGTCCGGAGACACCATCAACGCAAGCGCAGTGGCGTAAGGCGCAATGACAACATCGTCACCGAGTCCGCGCTTTAGCCCAAGACCTGGAACGCCGAACGCGCGGTACTGGTAGTTCAACTGGGCGTCGAGCACGTTGTAGCCTGACTCGGACACGCCCCATGGCACGCCCAGTTGATGACCGTACTCGATCTGCCTCGCGACCGCCGCGCGGCAGGTCTGGTCGAGCAACGTACCCTCGTAGCTTGGCATGACCAGCATGGGCATCAGGTATTCGAACATTGAACCGGTCCACGAGAGCAGGACCGGAACGCCCCCCGTACTCGTGAGCAAACGACCCAGCGTGAACCAGCTTTCTTGCGGCAACTGGCCCTGCGCGATTGCCACGAAGTTGGTCAAGCGCGCCTCGGACGCGAGCAGGTCGTAGAAACCGGTGTCCAGACGCCGCTCGTCCACGTTGTAGCCAATACTCAACAACTCGCGGTTGATGTCGTAGAGGAACCTGAAATCCATCATCGCCATGTCGCCGGAGCGTTCTGCCAGCCGGTTGACTTGCGCGATGCGATCGATCGCTGCGTTGCGTACTTCAATGGCGCGTGACGCGGCCGACTCGGGCCACAGATTCACGTCGAGACGCGCAAGCTGCCGGAACGTCGGCAAACCCGGAGGTGCATCGACGGCTGGCGGCAGGTCGAAGCGTCCAAGCTCGTCGGCGATATCACGGCATTGCGCCGAAAGGGCGTGTGACCAGAAGAAAAGATCGCTGTCCGCGGGACCCTTGATCTCGTGCGCGAGCGTTGCGGCCAAGGCCGATACCTCGTGCATCGCCGCGACTGCCTCGGCTGAAGTGCGCGGCGGGCTTGTCAACGCTGCGTTCAATTGTGTCTCGAGCTGCGCAAATGTCTGGAGATCAAACTCTGCTGCGTGCGCCGCCGCGCGGTAAGCATCGAGGGTATCGGCAAGACCGGCGAACATGCGTGGACTGAACACCGGTTCGTCCGCCACCTCAAGCAATCCGCGGCTCAAGGTCATCAGATGGCCGGCGAGATTGCCGCTATCGACGGTCGATACATAACGAGGCGCAAGCGTCTGCAATGTGCCCGTGTCGTACCAGTTGAAGAAGTGATTGCGATAACGCTCGAGGCTATCCATGGTCGCGAGCGTCTCGCCAATGCGCGCGAGCATTCGCCCGGCGCTCAGATAACCAAAATCAAAAGCAGCCAGGTGCGCGAGCAGGCCCATGCCCATGTTGGTAGGAGACGTGCGGCGCGCCACGATCATTGCGCCCGTAGTGGGACCCTCCTGGATATTGTCAGGCGGCAGCCAGTGGTCTTGCGGTCCGACATAATCGTCGAAAAAGGCCCATGTCTTGCGGGCAAGTCCGCGCAGAAAACGCGTCTCGCCGGCAGCCAGGGCGCCCCGATTCTGGAGGGGAGGCTGACTGATCCACCAGGCAAGCAGCGGAGACAGGATCCACAGCAATGCGAACGGCGCGGCCACGACCAGCGTTGCGGGTGTCCTGATGAACGACAGGACCAGACCGGCGCCGAGCAGCGGACCGATCCACATCAGCCGGTACAGCGACTTCGGATCGTTGGTTGCGACCCGCTCCACTTCGCGGGAAGCGTTCCATTGCAGCAACTTGTGCTTGCTGAACCCAATGCGCCAGAGCGTGCGCACGATGGCGTCCAGGCTGTAGTGCGCCTCGTGAGGCAGCCATGCAAGAGCGAGCATGGTGCGCGCCAGATGACGGCCGGCCGATTGCGCGGTCAACGCCACGTGCCGGCGCAGCGGCATGTCGTGCGGCTTCTGGAGGAGCTCGATCAGGCTTGCGACCAGCAGCATGCTCAACGTCAACGCAATCACGCCGACGGTCCACGCGACGGGCTGCCATCCGCTTATCCAGCCCATCAACACCATGGCGAGACCAGCGACAGGCGCGGCGCTGCGGCGCAGGTTGTCGAACAGTTTCCAGCGGGACAACCAGGAAAGCGGATTGCGCGCCAGGCCACCATGTTCAGTCGGCGCCCACGGAAAGATCCATGGCAGCAGTTGCCAATCACCGCGGATCCATCGGTGCCGACGGTTGACGTCGGCGCTGTAGCGGGCCGGATACTCTTCGTACAGGTACACATCGCTCAGGAGGCCCGCTCGTGCGTAACAGCCTTCTATGAGGTCATGGCTCAGGATACGGTTGTCAGGAAAACGCCCCTCCACTGCTTGCTCGAATGCATCGAGTTCGTAGATGCCCTTGCCGATGAACGACCCTTCGTGGAACAGGTCCTGATAGACGTCCGAAGCGGCACGGGTGTAGGGATCAATGCCGGCGTCGCCGCCGAATAGCCGCGCATAGGCCGAGCGCGCCGTGCTCGGCAGACTGATCCCCACGCGCGGCTGAAGAATCGCATGGCCGGAGCTCACGCGCTGCTTGTGCGCGTCGTAGACTGCTGCATTCAGCGGATGCGCGATCGCGCCAATAAACTGGCTCGCTGCGTCGCGCGGGAGCTGGGTGTCGGTATCGAGCGTAATGACGTACCGCACGCGTGGCAACGCCGCAATGTCCCCCACGATCAACGAGAAGCGATCCCGTCCCGTGCCTGCCGTATCACGTAGCAGCGCATCGAGTTCAGCGATCTTGCCGCGCTTTCGCTCATGCCCCATCCAGATTTTTTCGATAGCGTTCCAGCGTCGTGGGCGATGAAACAGGAAGAAACGGTCGCCCTGGGTGTCCGGATATTTTTCATTCAAGGCTTCAATGCTCAGCCGCGCGCGCACCATCAGTCCGGCGTCTTCCTCGCGACTCTCGGAGGCCGAATCCATGAAGTCGGTCAGCAGGCTGAAGTGCAGATGCGGATCGCGATTCGCAAGGAAGCGCACTTCAAGCCCCTCGGCCAGATCTTCGACGTCTTGCGCGTTGCCGATCAGCGACGGAATCACGACGAGCGTGCGCATCTGCGCCGGGAGTCCCTTGCTGAAGTCGAGGCGTGGCAGCCAGTCGGGCTGCACCGTCAACGTGACGAACCAGTTGACGAAATCGATCGCAACGCGGCTGGTCATCAGCAGCACCGGTACTGCGAGCACGGTCAGCGACCCGCCCTGCCATCCATGGTGACGCGCGGCATCCAGGAAGGGCCATGCGAACAGGAACGTGATCAGCGCCGCGAGTGCGAGATAGATGGGCAACGGCGCACGGCGCAAGATACGCCGCCACGCTTCGAGCGCATTCACCTTCGCTTCGACATGCCGTTCAAGCCCGCCGACCCCATCGCGCAAGAGGTAGAACCCGACGTGATGTTCAACACCGCGGCCCGTGTCCGATTCAACGGCGCCCTTGGCGAGGTCGATCGCGGCGCGCGCCACCGCCTCTTCCGGGCGCCGGCTCGCGCGCGCAAGGCGTTCAACGCTGTGCCGGTAACGGTCGCGCGTGGCGAAATCCATCGCCCGGTAGATATTGGCGGGATCTTCGCTCAGGATCTGATCCACGATGCTCGTGCTTTCGACGAAATCGCGCCAGTCGGTAGCCGATAGCAAGCGCAGGCTGCTGATGCTGTTGCTGATCGACACCTGGTCCGCTGCCTGCTGCTGCGCCTCCAGTTGCACCATCCGGTCGATACTCAGGCCCGACTCCGACAACAATTGTTCGATCCACGTCAGCGGCAGGGCCAGCGTTGCGCTCTGGCCCTGCAGGCGTCGAGCCAGCTCGGCCACGAAGGAACTGGCCATCGGCGGGTTCGAGCGCGCCATATCGGCAACCGTCAGCACCACGCTTTTCGGATCGTGCCCAGCCGTCTCGGTCATCCGGTCGGCCCAATACCCGGCGAGGTTGCGATCGTCGAGATCGGTCGTCACGCGGCTTGCCACACGCCGCAGATTCTCGATCAAGGCGAGCCGCAACATGATGGGAATCGCCCACAGTTCGCCCAGCGTGAGGGGCGTAACCGTCTGATACGCAGTGATGAAGCGAGTCAGGCTTTCGACATTGACGCGACCGTCGCCGTGCGAGATTGTCTCCAGCGCAATGCCATACACGCGCGGCAATTCGTGGGACGGACCATCAGCGAGACGCGGTAACTCGCGGCTATAACCCTTCGGAAGATGGTGCCGCGCAATACGAATCTGCTCGGCGATCAGGTAGTAATTGTCGAGCAGCCACTCTGCGGCGGGTGTGACGCGGTAGCTGTTGAGCGTGGCCTTCGTGAGGCGTTCGTACGCACTCAGCAGTGTCGCTTCATTATTCGTGAGCCGTGGCAGCAGATGATCCAGCCCTGCACCCGTACTTAACCGATGCTGCCCCGCAAGCCGCACCCCGTGCTGTTCCATCTGGTCCGCGCTGAACAACTCGGCACGCAGCGCGGGCTCTTGAGGCAAGCGGCGAGATGCGGTCTTCCAGCGGGCGAACGCCCCTGTAAGCGAATCCAGTTTGAGCGGTAAATACGAACGGGAAAAGGCCATCATTGTCCAAAATTGCAGACTGGCGAACTGTCGGCATGGTGCGCGAAGCTGCGTGGCTGGCGTGGGGAGTGGAGTCGGGGAAGCGAGAGCTTGAGGCCAAGCGCCTACGCGTCCCCTGAACATCGCACGTCAAAGTCGACGCGAGCGTTTGAAGCGGGTGAAAGCAGCGGCTGAGCTACCGCGCCGTGCGCTCGGTATTCACCAGCGCACGGAGAGCATCGCCACGGGGTAGGGTGGCGGCAGGCAGGGATTTCCCCCTTTTCATGAACGGCAACACCCGATGAAACGTGGCGGCTGTTTAGTCGAATGGACGGAAGAACACGTCCCGCCTGGTCGGATCGGAGACAAACTTGAACAACGACATTCCGGCTGGTTTGGCTCGCAGGTCGCCATTTATGGCGGTATGTACGGCTGTGAAGGTCTGCGCGACAGCATCGCTCAGTCCGTTTGTACCGGCGAGAATAGGCGCCCGGGCACAATAGTCCCGGACAAACGTATTTCCCGAAGCTTGCAACAGTGAAACCATGACTTCGAAGTCATTGCCGTGTATGCGATGGCTTAAAAGTAATTTCCCTTCCCCGTGCCCGGTTAGCAACTCTTCAACGATCTGGCGGTTCATTTCTACTGACTTCTCCTTTGGCCGTCATACAGCGACGCTGCAAGACCGGCACCCGCGACTGATGCTGGCGCCGTGGGTGCCTTCTTTAGGGGAACACAAATCGGACGAACAAAGGCAATTCTTTTCAAAGCCCTTATTCTTGCGGCTGTCACGCGCTATTCGCCGGAGTGGCAAAACGCACCAGATTTCGCATTTCAGAGGCACTTTATGTCCAAAAACACGGAAAACAATGCGAAGAAGTGGATTTGGTGGCGCGCTTGGCGATCGTCTTTGCGGACTCGCTTATCTCCAGGTGTGCCCAA
>Ga0302220_10002628_pt1 | contig 12984 bp, 9 predicted proteins | sample II_Palsa_E1_3_FD_194572 | JGI IMG/M metagenome (GOLD analysis project Ga0302220, IMG submission 194572) | Peat permafrost microbial communities from Stordalen Mire near Abisko, Sweden - II_Palsa_E1_3 | ecosystem: Environmental > Terrestrial > Soil > Palsa > Peat permafrost | place: Sweden... | reverse complement strand
TCGCGCCGTGAATGTTGTGCATGGAGATGCAGTCGCCTACGCGGAACAGCAGGAAGCGGCCGTTGCCCAGTTCTTCACTCAAGGAAGGTTGCGGCTCGGATGCGAACAGCTTGTGCACATCGATCTGGCCGCGATTCAACGACTCCGGCTTGAGCTTCCAGTAGAGCTCGTCATTCGGCAAAATGCCGTTCTCGATCACGACCTGATCGACCGAGCGCTCCTCCTGCTCTTCCGTGTATTCATTGCGGATTACAGCGATCTTCTTGCCGTCTTCCTCATACACCTTGTCGAGCCAGTAGTTCGGCGTGGAGATCACACCTTGTGCATACAGACGTCGATAGAAAATCGGGAAAGTAGTGCCGCCCACATCGTCGGAAACCTTCACGTCCGGCGTCACGATCTCAACGTTGCCACCGCGGCTCGCGATGAAGTCCGCCACACCCGCGCCCGCCTGCATGCTCACGCCGTCATAGACCAGTACGTTCTTGCCCGGCTCGACCTTGCCTGAGAGGATGTCCCACGAGCTAACAGCCAGGCCTTGCTCTACGCCCCATGCCGGCACTTGTTGCGTGAACGACGATCCGCCCGTAGCCAGCACGACGATGTCCGGCTTTTCCGCCATGATCATCTTTTCATCGGCTGCCACGCCCAGCCGGCGATCGACGCCAAGGCGCTTCGTTTCCATGTCGAACCAGCGCACGATGCCCGCCATCTGCTCACGCTGCGGCGCCTTGGCCGCCAGCATGATCTGGCCGCCGACATAATCGTTCTTCTCGAACAATACGACGTCATGCCCCCGCGATTTCGCCACACGCGCGGCTTCGAGTCCCGCAGGACCCGCGCCAACGACCACGACCTTGCGCTTCGGCCCACGGGACTTTTCGATCACGTGCGGCATGGTCTCTTCACGTGATGTAGCCGCGTTCTGCACGCACAGCACATCGAGACCGTTGTACTGCCGGTCGATACAATAATTCGCGCCCACGCACTGCTTGATCTCGTCTTCGCGGCCATCGCGGATCTTGATGACCATGTGCGGATCGGCGATCTGCGCGCGCGTCATGCCGACCAGATCGATCATGCCGCTTTCGAGCAGGCGCTCCGCTTGCCCTGCGTCACGAATGCTTTGCGCATGCATCACCGGCAGCTTCACCACGGACTTGATGCCTGCCGCGAGATGCACGAACGGCTCGGGCGGCAGCGCCATCGGCGGCATGCAGTTCGCGAGCGTGTTGTGCGTGTCGGCACCGGAACCAATCACGCCGATGTAGTCGATCAGACCCGACTCCGACATCGACTGTGCGATCTCCTTCAACTGTGTGTGATCGAGGCCATCTTCGTGGAATTCATCGCCACACATACGTAGTCCGACGCAAAAGTCCGGACCGACCGCTTCACGCACGGCCTTGAGCACTTCGTTACCAAAACGAAGACGGTTCTCGAGCGAGCCACCCCATTCATCGGTACGAAAATTCGTGCGCGGGCTCCAGAACTGGTCGATCAAATGCTGGTGCGCCGCCGATATTTCCACGCCGTCCATGCCCGCATCTTTCACGCGCTTGGCGGCTGCGGCAAAGTCGGAAATGATGCGCTTGATTTCTTCCACTTCAATGATCTTCGCGTTGCCGCGATGCACCGGCTCCCGCACGCCGGATGGCGACATCAGATGCGGCCAGTGTTCGCCGTGATACGCGGTGCGGCGGCCCATGTGGGTCGCCTGGATCATGATCTTTGCGCCGTGCTTGTGCATGGCTTCGGCGAGGCGCGAGAGCGGGTCGATGACCTTGTCGGTCGCAAGATTCACCGACTTCCACCATCCTTGCGGACTGTCGATGGACACCGGGCTCGATCCGCCGCACACGGCCAATCCCACGCCACCCTTGGCCTTTTCCTCGTAATAACGGATATACCGATCGCCGGGCAAACCACCCGGCTCCGCGTACACCTCCGCGTGCGCAGTGCTGACAATGCGGTTGCGCAAGGTCAGCTTGTTCAGCGTAAGAGGCTTGAAAAGGTTGGGGTAACGCATCGCGGTCGACCTCGGATTTATCTATGTACTACGCAGCTTCGTTACTCGTTCACGCTGCCAGCGGCGTCACTTCGAACACGCAATGCGAATGGCCTTCGGCCGCGCATTGCGTCTCGACAGAAAACGACTTCGGGCCTTTCTTCGTGCCCTGCGGTGCGGTGTCGTTGACCCAGTCCATCGCGCCTGAGAACCAGCCGGCGAACATGTAGCAAAGCTTGCCTTCCTTGCCCGGCTGCGCCAGCACGAAAGACGAGTTATGCAAATGCACCGTGGCGGTCGAGGCCGCCGGATCGCTGGCAACGATCGAGAACAACCCCCAGCCGCGTTGCGACAGGCGCTTCAGATAATGTTCAAACACCGCCATGCCGCTAATGCCGTGTTGCTTGGCTTCTTTATCGCACCAGTGATACGCCGACTTGTGACCCGCCGTATAAAGGCTCTTCGCATACACTTCGCGGCCCAGCGCTTCTTCTACCGCCAAATGGTTGTTCGTAAAGAAATGGCGCGGTACGTACAGCATGGGCAGCGAGTCGGTTGTCCAGACGCCGGTTTCCGGATCGACGTCAATAGGCAGTTGCGGTTGCATCGTGTGGGTTCCTTGTTATTAGGTTGAGCCGGGTCAGACGTTCCAGACGCTGTCGAACACGCGCACCCAGTTCTCGCCCATGATCTTCTTGATGCGCGACTCACCCCAGCCGGCGCGTTCCATCGCAGCTGTCAGGTTCGGGAATTCGCCAATCGTTCGGATACCTTCAGGATTCACGACCTTGCCGAAGTTTGTCAGTTGACGATAACGACCCTTGTCGTGCGTGATCCAGTCAAAGAATTCCGTGCTGTAGCCCTGCGTGAAGTCCGTGCCAATACCCACGTTGTCTTCGCCGATCAGGTCGACCACATACTCGATCGCTTCGAGATAGTCTTCCACCGTCGCATCCGGGCCGCGCTTGAGGAACGGCGCGAACATCGTCACGCCGACGAAACCGCCCGCGTCGACAATTTCTTTAAGTTGCTCATCGGACTTATTGCGCGGATGTTCTTTCAGGCCCGACGGGCAGCAATGCGAATAACACACCGGCTTCTTCGAGAAAGCGATAGCTTCGGACGACGTCGTGCCGCCCACATGCGAGAGGTCGACCATGATGCCCACGCGATTCATTTCCTGAATCACTTCGCGGCCGAAACCCGAGAGACCGCCATCGCGCTCGTAGCAACCGGTGCCCACGAGGTTCTGCGTGTTGTAGCAAAGCTGCACGACGTTCACGCCAAGCTGCTTGAATGTTTCGATGTAGCCGAGGTTGTCCTCGAACGCATGCGCGTTCTGGAACCCAAAAATGATGCCCGTCTTGTTCTCTTGCTTCGCGCGACGAATGTCGTCCGTCGTGCGCACGAGCGTGAGAATGTCGCTGTGCTCACGGATCATTTGACGCATTTCGCCAATGTTGTCGACGGTCTTCTGGAAGCTCTCCCAGACCGACACCGTGCAGTTCACCGCGGTCACGCCGCCCTTTCTCATGTCCTCGAATACCGACGGTTCAAACTTCGAAATGTTCAGGCCGTCGATGATGATGCTGCTGTCGTGAAGTGTGCTCATCTCTTGCTCCGGAAAAGGAGGACGTAATCAATAAATGGGGAAGCGTTCGCACAGCGCGAAGATTTCGCGACGCACGCGGTGTTCGGTGTCAGCGTGACCTTCGGGGTGATCGCGCAAAGCGTCGAACACTTCCACGATCAAGCGGCCGATGTCACGGAACTCTGCCACGCCAAAACCACGCGTGGTGCCGGCCGGTGTACCGAGGCGCACGCCTGACGTGACCGTGGGCTTTTCCGGATCGAACGGGATGCCATTCTTGTTGCAAGTGATCCCGGCGCGTTCCAGCGCATGCTCGACCTGGTTGCCCTTCAAGCCCTTCGGACGCAGATCGACGAGCAGCAAATGATTGTCCGTGCCTCCAGTCACCAGATCGACGCCGCCGGCCTTCAGCACTTCGCCCAGCGCTTTCGCGTTGGCCAGCACGTTATCGATGTACGTCTTGAACCCGGGCTGCAGCGCCTCGCCGAAGGCGACAGCCTTACCAGCGATCACATGCATCAGCGGACCACCCTGGAGGCCCGGGAACACCGCCGAATTGATCTTCTTGGCGATGTCTTCGTCATTGGTCAGTACAAAACCGCCGCGCGGGCCGCGCAGTGTCTTGTGCGTAGTGGAGGTCACCACATGTGCATGCTCGACCGGATTCTGATGCCGCCCCGCCGCGATCACGCCGGCAATGTGCGCCATGTCGACCATCAGCTTCGAACCCGCCTTATCCGCGATAGCACGCAAACGCGCAAAGTCCAACTCACGCGGATAGGCCGAGAAACCCGCGATCAGCAACGTCGGCTTGTGCTGCAACGCGAGTTCTTCGATCTGCTCGTAATCGATCAACATGGTCTCGCGGTTGACGCCGTACTGGATCGCATTGAACCACTTGCCGGACATCGCCGGCTTCGCGCCATGCGTCAGGTGACCGCCCGCATCGAGCGACATGCCAAGCACGGTGTCGCCTGGTTTCGTCAGCGCGAGCATCACGGCGCCGTTCGCCTGCGCGCCCGAATGCGGCTGCACATTGGCGAATTGAGCGTTAAAGAGTTGCTTGACGCGATCGATCGCAAGGGTTTCGATTTCATCGACGAATTCGCAGCCGCCGTAATAGCGCTTGCCCGGATAACCTTCCGCGTATTTATTCGTCAGCACCGAACCCTGCGCTTCAAGAACGGCACGCGAGACAATGTTCTCTGACGCGATCAACTCGATTTGCGACTGCTGGCGTTCCAGCTCTTTCAGGATGGCGCTGCGCACAGGTGCGTCGCGGCTGGCAAGCGGTTCTTCAAAGAACGGGGCGGCGGGGCGAGTCGAGGAATTTGACATTGAAGCATCCGTGGGTTCGGGGACAAGTCGTTTTTTGAAAGACGGTTTGCTTGGTGAGCCCTGATGCAAAGTTACGCAAAGGCACTTGAAACCACGCTTAGAACCGCTTTCCGATGCGTCTATTCTTGACTTTCACCCCACGCGCCAATTTATGAATTTAGACGTGTTCTTGGCCTTTTCCGACATGCGCGTCCGTTTTACACAAGTCGCCAAGCCATTCCCGTACGCCCGTTCGATGCTGCACTGCGGCGAAGAATTCGCGCTCCCGTGCGGTGCGAATTGGGGCCTTGATCCCCGTTGCGGTGCGTTGCCAGGGGCTTACGTCCCCGTAAGCTTGAATGCCAATAGGGTTTAGCCTGATGGCATGCATGTTGCAAACATCTACAAAATGTCCATAGTCGTGTCCCCACGGCACAGCCACACCCTAGATTCGAAGGATCCCCTTCTCCATGTCCCCCGACCGAACCGCGTCGCTCGCGCATTTCGCGTTCATGCCGCTGCCTAATTTCACGATGATCGCGTTCACCAACGCCATCGAAGTGCTGCGCATGGCGAACTATCTGACCGGGCAGAAGCTGTACACGTGGTCGATCGTGAGCCCGGACGGCGGTCCTGTGGCGGCAAGCAACGGCCTCTCCGTGGATACCGGACCGGTCGAGTGCGTCGGGCTGCCGGACATCGTGTTCGTGGTCGGCGGCATCGACGTCCAGCGTGAAACCACGCCCGCCCATCTGTCAGCGCTGCGCCGTTTTGCGCGATTGGGCAGTGTGCTCGGCAGTCTCTGCACCGGCACCTATGCCCTCGCGCGAGCCGGTCTGCTCGCCGGCTATGCATGCGCGATTCATTGGGAAAACATGTCGGCGCTGAAAGAGGAGTTCCCGGAAACACGCTTTCTCAAAGAGCTGTTCGTGATCGACCGGGACCGCGTGACCTGCACGGGCGGCGTTGCACCGCTCGACATGATGTTGAACCTGATTGCCACGCGCGTGGGATCGGCGAAGGTCACGCAGATTGCGGAACAGTTCATCGTGGAGCACGTTCGCGATACCAGCGCGCAGCAACGCATGCCGCTGGTCGCGCGGTTGGGCTCGGCGAACAAGTCGCTGTTCGAAGTGATTTCGCTGATGGAGAACAACATAGAGGAGCCGTTGTCGCGCGAAGAACTCGCACGGCTGGCAGGGATGTCGCAGCGGCAATTGCAGCGGCTGTTTCGCGAGCACCTTGGCATGACGCCCACGCATTATTACCTGACGCTGCGGCTGCGCCGCGCGCGTGAATTGCTGCTGCAGACCGACATGTCGATCATGCATATAACCATGGCGTGCGGCTTTCAGTCGGCCTGCCACTTCAGCAAGAGCTATCGCGATTCATTCGGCACCGCGCCCACGCGGGAACGGCGGCGCCAGTTGCCGCCGCTCGCCGTCGTTGCCCCGATGGCAATTGCCCAAAACGCCGCTTAAGCTTTCCGCTTCAATTCAAGCTAAAAGCGGCGCCTTGAGCTCGGCGCCTTACGCGGCCTTCAACATCCCGTGCGGGTCGATCACGAACTTGCGCGGCGCGCCACCATCGAATTGCCGATATCCATCCGGCGCCTGATCGAGCGTCACCACGGAGACATTGACGATATCCGCAATCGGCAGGCGATCCCACAAGATGGCTTGCATCAGGTTCTGGTTGTACTTCACGACCGGCGTCTGCCCGGTGAAGAACGAATGCGACTTCGCCCAGCCCAGGCCGAAGCGAATGCTCAGCGCACCCTTCTTCGCGGCTGCGTCCGCGGCGCCTGGATCGTCGGTGACATAAAGGCCCGGAATGCCGATCGCGCCCGCTACCCGCGTGATCTCCATCAGCGAATTCAGCACCGTGGCGGGCGCTTCCTGATGGCTTCCGCTGCTCCCGTGACCATGCGCTTCGAAGCCGACGCAATCCACCGCGCAATCCACTTCGGGCGTGCCGAGAATGGCCGCTATCTGGTCGGCGAGCGATGCATCCTTCGACAGATCCACGGTCTCGAATCCCACCTTGCGCGCGTGCGCGAGGCGCTCTTCGTTCATGTCGCCAACAATCGTGCAAGCCGCGCCCAGCAAACGAGCGGACGCCGCCGCGGCCATGCCGACCGGACCCGCGCCTGCTATATACACCGTCGAGCCCGGCTTCACGCCCGCCATCACTGCGCCGTGATAGCCCGTCGGCAGAATGTCGGACAGGCACGTAAGATCGCGAATCTTCGACATCGCCTGATCACGATCGGGAAACTTCAGAAGATTGAAGTCGGCGTACGGGACCATCACGTATTCAGCCTGACCGCCAATCCAGCCGCCCATGTCCACGTAACCGTAGGCGCCGCCCGGGCGCGACGGATTGACGTTCAGGCATACACCCGTGTTCTGCGCCTTGCAGGTCGGACAGCGGCCGCATGCCACGTTGAACGGCACGGAAACCAGATCGCCAATCTTGAGCGTCTCCACATCGCGCCCAATCTCAATCACCTCGCCGGTAATCTCATGCCCGAGCACAAGCCCGACCTGAGCCGTCGTGCGGCCTCGCACCATATGCTGGTCCGACCCGCAAATATTCGTTGTAACCACTTTAAGAATCACGCCATGACCGATCTGGCGGCCGCGTGGATCGACCATTTTCGGATAGTCGATGGATTGCACTTCAACCTTGCCCTGCCCTAGATATACGACGCCGCGATTACTGCTCATTGCCTGTCTCCTTGTCTCGTGGACGATTTGCACGGCAAAACACAGCCATGCACCGCCTAACGAGCGTAGTCCTGTGCCGCACCGCAGACGCGCATCGAACGCGACATGGGTTTGGCAGAATCCGACATGGCGGTTTTATATTGATTGACCAATCAATATAAAATACCTAGGATTCAATTCTGGTTTCCGTAACTGTTTCCCAACGCTATTCAGACAAAAGCCATGCCCAAGCTAGGAATGCGCGAAATCCGCCGGGCGCAGTTGATCGACGCCACGCTGCTGAGCATCGACCATGCCGGTCTTGCCGGCACGACGCTGGCGTCGGTCGCGCAGCGTGCGAGCATTTCCACGGGTATCGTCAGTCATTATTTCGGCGACAAGGACAGCCTGCTCGAAGCCACCATGCGCCACGTGTTGCGCGACCTGTGGAACGCAACGTCCCGCAGACGCCGGGCCGCGAAAGACGAACCGCGGGCACGCTTGCGTGCGGTGGTGGCGGCGAACTTCGATGTCGCGCAAGTCAGCAATCCGGTGATGAAAACGTGGCTCGCGTTCTGGTCGGAAAGCATGCACAAACCGCAATTGCGGCGGCTGCAAAACGTCAACACGCGTCGCCTGTATTCGAATTTATGCGCCGATTTTTCCAAGGCGCTGCCCCGTGCCGCAGCCCGTCGCGCGGCAAGCGGACTGGCTGCGTTGATCGACGGCTTGTGGTTGCGCGGCGCACTGTCAGGCGTTCCGTTCGACACGAAAGCGGCCATGCGCCTGGCCAACGATTACATCGACCTCGTGCTCGACACACGCGGCCGGACCCTCACTTAAAGGACTACGCAATGCCCGTATTCGAATTGCAGCGCTTGTACATCGGCGGCGCTTACGTCGACGCCACCAGCGGCGAAACTTTCGACACGCTCGATCCCGCCACGGGCGAAACGCTCGCGAGCGTTCAACAAGCAAGCGCAGCGGATATTGATCGCGCTGTGCGCTCGGCGCGCGAAGGCCAGCGCGAATGGGCCGCCATGACCGCAATGCAACGCTCGCGCATCCTGCGTCGTGCGGTGGATATCCTGCGTGAACGCAACGACGAACTCGCCGCGCTCGAAACCCGCGATACGGGCAAGCCGATTGCCGAAACACACGCCGTGGACATTGTCACCGGCGCCGATGTCATCGAGTACTACGCCGGACTTGCAACAGCCATAGAAGGTCAGCAAATCCCGCTGCGCGCAAGCTCGTTCGTCTATACGCGACGCGAACCGCTTGGCGTGTGCGCGGGCATTGGTGCGTGGAATTATCCGATCCAAATTGCCTGCTGGAAGTCGGCCCCTGCCCTCGCCGCCGGCAACGCGATGATCTTCAAGCCTAGCGAAATCACGCCGCTCAGCACGTTGAAACTCGCTGAAATCTACTCAGAAGCCGGTGTCCCCCCAGGCGTGTTCAACGTCGTGCAGGGCGATGGCCGCGTGGGCGCGTTGCTTGCCGCACATCCGGACATCGCGAAGATCTCGTTTACGGGCGGTGTGGAGACGGGCAAGAAAGTGATGTCGATGGCTGGCGGTTCATCGCTGAAAGAAGTGACGATGGAACTGGGCGGCAAATCCCCGCTCGTCATTTTCGACGACGCCAATCTCGAACGCGCCGCCGACATTGCGATGAGCGCCAACTTCTTCAGCTCGGGCCAGGTCTGCACGAACGGGACGCGCGTGTTCGTCCAGCGACCGGTGTACGAGCGCTTCGAAGCGCTCTTGCTGGAGCGTGTAAAGCGCATTCGCGTGGGCTCGCCAACGGATGCCAACACCAACTTCGGTCCACTCGTCAGCGCCGCACAATTGCATAAAGTGCTGGGGTTCATCGAAAGCGGCAAGCAAGAGGGTGCACGGCTGATCGCCGGTGGATCGCGGATCGTGCATGACGCGTTCGCTCAAGGGCAATACGTCGAACCTACTGTCTTCACCGAATGCCGCGACGACATGCGCATCGTGCGCGAAGAGATTTTCGGCCCCGTCATGAGCATCCTCATATTTGACGAGGAATCCGAAGTGATCGAACGTGCCAACGCGACCGAATACGGCCTCGCCGCGGGCGTAGTCACAGAGAATCTGGCGCGGGCGCATCGCGTGATTCATGCGTTGCAAGCCGGCATCTGCTGGATCAATACGTGGGGTGAATCACCCGCTGAAATGCCCGTAGGCGGATACAAGCAATCGGGCGTAGGCCGCGAAAACGGCGTGACCACCCTCGAGCACTACACGAGCATCAAATCCGTGCAGGTAGAGCTGGGTCCCTATCAACCCGTATTCTAAGAACCAAGGAGCCAAGCGATGAGCGCGAACGAGTTCGACTACATCGTCGTGGGCGCGGGTTCAGCGGGCAACGTGCTCGCCTCGCGTCTCACTGAAGACGCTGACGTGACCGTGCTGCTGCTGGAAGCGGGTGGTCCGGACTACCGCTTCGACTTCCGCACGCAAATGCCGGCTGCGCTGGCGTTCCCGCTGCAAGGAAGGCGCTATAACTGGGCCTACGAAACCGACCCCGAGCCGCACATGAACAATCGGCGCATGGAATGCGGCCGCGGCAAGGGACTGGGCGGGTCGTCGTTGATCAATGGCATGTGTTACATCCGCGGCAACGCACTCGACTATGACGGCTGGGCCGAGCGAAAAGGCCTTGAAGACTGGACCTATTCCGATTGCCTGCCCTATTTTCGCAAGGCCGAAACACGCGATGCCGGATCTAACCCGTATCACGGCGGAGATGGCCCGGTGCACGTGACGACCTCCAAGCCCGGCAACAACCCGTTGTTTGCCGCGATGGTCGAAGCCGGTGTGCAGGCCGGTTACCCCCGTACGGATGATCTCAACGGTTTTAGCCAGGAAGGTTTCGGCCCGATGGACCGGACCGTGACGCCGAAGGGCCGCCGCTCCAGCACCGCACGCGGATATCTCGACCGCGCGAAAGGCCGGCCGAATCTCACGATCGTGACGCATGCCGTCACGGATCGCGTCTTGTTCGCCGGGAAAAAAGCGATCGGCGTGGCCTACTTGCACAGTGGCGAACGTGTCACCGCGCATGCGCGCCGCGAGGTGCTGGTGTGCAGCGGCGCGATTGCATCGCCGCAATTGCTGCAGCGTTCGGGCGTCGGCCGGTCGACGTGGCTACGGGAACTTGACGTGCCTTTGGTGCATGATCTGCCCGGCGTCGGTGAGAATCTCCAGGATCATCTGGAGATGTACATGCAATACGAATGCCTTGAGCCTGTGTCGCTTTATCCGGCGCTGCAGTGGTGGAACCAGCCGAAAATCGGGCTTGAATGGATGTTGAACGGTACGGGCGTTGGTGCGAGCAATCAGTTCGAGGCGGGCGGTTTTATACGCACGCGCGACGACGACCTGTGGCCCAACATTCAGTATCACTTCCTGCCCGTCGCCATCAACTACAACGGCTCGAACCCGATCAAGATGCATGGTTTCCAGGCGCATGTGGGTTCCATGCGGTCCCCTAGCCGCGGTCGCATCAAGCTGAAGTCACGCGATCCGAATGCGCACCCGAGCATCCTGTTCAACTACATGTCGGACCCACTTGACTGGCGTGAATTCCGCGACGCGATCCGCATCACGCGCGAGATCATGCATCAGCCGGCGCTCGCGAAATATCGTGGACGGGAGTTGCATCCGGGTGCGGATCTCACCACGGACGATCAACTCGACGCGTTCGTGCGGCAACGTGCGGAGACCGCGTTCCATCCGTCGTGTTCCTGCAAGATGGGGTACGACGACATGGCCGTAGTCGACAATGAAGGCCGCGTGCATGGACTCGAATCGCTTCGGGTGGTGGACGCGTCGATCATGCCGCTGATCGTGACCGGCAACCTGAACGCGCCAACCATCATGCTGGCCGAAAAGATCGCGGACAAGATCCGGGGACGCGAGCCGCTGGCGCGTGTTGATACGCCGTATTTCGTCGCGCACGGTGCGAAGGCGCGCAATGCGGAGACAGTCGCGGCTGTGTAATTAGTTAGTGCCGCATGTTTGGGCATCCCGGCTTAGCGGCCGCGATGCCCTCCGTTTCAATGCCAGGTCACCCCTCGAGCCGGGCACGCGCAGCCATTGCTATGCGCGCGATCGTCTCGGTGCTTAAGCGCTCCGCCACCTTGTGAACATACTCATGATGGTGCGACTCGAGCGGCGCACCGAGATACTGCGCGTGCAGATAGCGGATCAACGCAATTCGCCGATGCCCGAGCGCCAGACTGCGATCGAGCAACGCGAGTGCCGCGTGAGGATCATGCTGCTCGCACGCAAGCTGCGATAGTCCCGCGGTTTGAACGCGCGTCGACGTCATGGCCGTTTCAGCGTTCAACCGCCGTATGCGACGTCTGCAACCCGGCCGACGCTCGCCATGCATCGAAATCCGCACGATGCCAGTCGAGCTCAACGCCCACGCGTCGCGTGCCTTCGCGAATCTTCGGCTTATACAACAGCAGCGTCAGCGCATCGAGCGCGGGCCATTGCGTGAACGACAGCGCCGCGATCTCCACCGCGAGTGTTTCGAGCAGGCGCGTATGCGGCTTGCTCTCCAGATAGCCTGACACTCCCTCGCACCAGGCCTCGTAATCAATCAGCTCGTGTGCGTTCTGCTCGGCCGGCACGCCTCGATAATGCAGGCTCGCGTCAATGGCAACGGGCTGCGGCGCCAGATGCTCCTGAGCATACAAACCAATGCGCGTAGGCACGACAAGCTCATCCACAACGATGCGCCAGCCGCGTCCGCCCGGGCTCAATGGTTCGAATGGTTCGTACGGTTTCACGACATCAGCGGCTCGGCCGCATCGAGCATCATCTTCACGAAGTAGTCCGCAAAGCTGCGGCGGACCACGAGGTCGAAGCGGTCGTCACCGGTCGGCAGCACTGTCACGGAGGCCTTGAAGTAATGGCTCTGCGCACACTGGCCGACGCCGAACAAACGCGGATGCAGATCGAGCGGACAACCACGCGCGAGAACATCACGCGTACGCGTGCCGCTGATTTCAAGCACGGTGTAACCACTGCCGATATCGACGGCGGCTGCGAACAATCCCTTGAACGCCTCGCGCAACCTGGCTTCCATTGGCGCCGTCTGCGTGGCGGAATGCGCCGCGGCCGAGCGCACGAGCCACTCGTCGGGACCGAGCCACATCAGGTCGTAGCCGTTGCCCGTCGCCGTCGTATTCGGCCTCTCTGGCGGCTTGCAACCGATCACGCTTTCTACCGCCGCAACGAACGCGGCATCGCGCAGGTCACCACGCAGATTGACCAGTTCCAGGAAAGGCCGCTCGACAAGACGAAACGCCTTCGATCCAC
>Ga0302220_10002625_pt1 | contig 13000 bp, 11 predicted proteins | sample II_Palsa_E1_3_FD_194572 | JGI IMG/M metagenome (GOLD analysis project Ga0302220, IMG submission 194572) | Peat permafrost microbial communities from Stordalen Mire near Abisko, Sweden - II_Palsa_E1_3 | ecosystem: Environmental > Terrestrial > Soil > Palsa > Peat permafrost | place: Sweden... | reverse complement strand
TCGTATCGTGCGACATATCGTATGCGTGAGCCATCCGCGACGGCCATTGAATACGGCGACGCAAACTCTGATCGATATCATCGCGGATGAACTCGCTCGAATGTCGAGCAAGGCAACGCTGGACCCCGGCGCTGCGCGCCTCTGAAATCTCGGCGTAGCACTCAAAGATTCGACAGTACGCGGGCGCAGAGTCCCGGAGAGTAATGTTCGATGAGCGCTTGAAAAGGCGCATGGTGTCCATAAGCCACGCTCGTGACAAACAGCAGCCCGACCGCAGCGATAGACGGCCGATACAATTTGATTTCGGAGCGTGCAAACGCGCCGACAAAAAGCGCCGCAACCGCAGCGCCCAAAAACCACCCGGCAACGACCTCGGGAATCGCATGCGCATGGTCAAATACCCGTGCAACGGCAGTGATCAAACCCGCCAGCAGACCGACGCAAGCCCCTACACGCGCATTCCCCCCCATCGCTCGAAACAGCAGTGCAAGGGCGACAGTCCACACGGCGGTCGACAAGGTGGTATGACCGCTGATCACGCGAAAACCGATCGCGGAGATCTGAATTCCGCAGCCGGCGTATAGGATCTTGGTGATCCCTACGAGCGCCATACCGGCAGCTAAAAGCGCGATCCAGCGCACAGCCAATCTCCGATCAGACAGCATCAGCCAGACAGCACACATCACGGCGATGGGTAATGTCAGTGCGGCATCGCCGATATTGCTGATGGTGCTCCACATGGGCTTTTGCTTGGTCGAAAGAAGAACGGGAGTTTAACGCATGTCCACACGTAGCATCGGTGACCTGTGCAGACCTTCCTTGGCCGAAATAATCTCGTCCAGTTTGTCTAGAAAATCGCCGGCCGCGTGGGTGAATTTCCGAGAAAAAAGCACCTCACGTTTTTCGTTCGGACAGTTATTCTGCAGCGAATCGCATATCACTGGTTGACGAAAAACGGCGAAATAACTGGCATCGATATTTTCGGGACCCACCTTGCCAGGTAGCCAGTGAGTATACGTCAGACTATGGCTAATTTTATCTTTGAACGGCGAGTTCCATAATATGGTCTGAAAAACAAACTCATCCGGACAGTCGATATTTCTGCAAAATTGATAAAATCGTGGGTTATTTCTCAAGAACAAGCTAATAAAGGTGAGGGCCTCTCGGCTCAACGCCCACCATTGCGAGCCAACCATAGGCTGCGCACCATTCAACCCCTTCTCATAATCCCTTGCGACAATCACTTTATTCATCAAGCGCTGCAGCCGCCATTTCAGACCCAGTAGTGGCTTGCTTTTTCTGATCCAAAAATGAGTTAATCGTTCCATCGGTTTGCCATACTCTGCATTTGGCATAGCAAATACTTCAATAAACTCTTGTCCCTTCCTGGCTGTCAAGAACGTGTCGATGTATCCGGTTGGCTGCAGTGAGTAACAAGCCCCGCTCAATAAGACAAAATAATCGCACGGTGTCTCGTCCTCCAGGGCCATCTTCACCAATGCCAGGGTGGCATCTACCAGGGAAATGTCTCCCCAGGCGCAGTCCTTTCGATCTTCACAGAATCGTAGACGTGGATGCGCGATGCCATTGAACAAGCTCAAATCGGCTTTGGCATCTATATGGACATAAAAATACACGTCTTCAGACGACAACCGTTGGATTAGGCGGTGAAAATGCGTCGGATTATTATGTGCCAGTATCAGATAAGCAATTTTCACGGACTCTCTCTACTCAAGGTATTTCGTCTATCCAAAATAAATTAATCTACCCGCGTCGCCATTTTAGATTTTAGAAATTGATAATATTTTATTCGTCATATTATCGTAGCTACCCTGTTTTACCAGTCGCCCTTTATCCAATTCAAAAATGCAATCACAAACGCTTAAGGTCGACAGGCGGTGTGCGACGATGATGATAGTCAGATCCGCATCGAGGTCATTGATGGCATCCATCACCAGGCCTTCCGTCCCATCATCGAGGGCGCTGGTCGCTTCATCGAAAACAACGACATCTGCCTTCTTGTACAAGGCTCGCGCGATGCCGATGCGCTGCCTTTGCCCGCCAGACAGGCGTACGCCATGCTCGCCCACCATCGTCGAATATTGCTCCGGCAGACCCTCAATATGATCGGCGATATGCGCTTTGCGGGCCGCCTCTCGCACTCGATCGTGATCGATCAGCCCAGGCTCAATCCCAAATGCGATATTTTCTGCAATAGAGGCATCGGCCAGATAAATGACCTGCGGCACGTGCGCTAAACGCATTTGCCAACTTTGGCGGCTGGCAGGCGTTAGCGCCACCCCATCGATGAGGATCGAGCCGCCGCTTGGCTGGAGCAACCCCATGATCAGGTTCAGCGCCGTACTTTTGCCGCTACCGGTCTTGCCTATGAAGCCGATGCGGCTGCCTTTCTCGATATTCAGGTTCAAGTGGTCGAGGACACTTTTCCCATCGGCGGAGTAACGAAAACTGACGTCGTCCAAACTGATATTTCGCTCGAACGGCAAAATGACCGGCGCGGCATCGGATGCGTGTTCTCGCATAACCGGCTGCTCAAGAAGCGCAATCACGCTGTCCAACATACTGCTATTGCTTTCAATACTGGTAACGCCGTAAAAGACCTGCTGCGTGAGTGGGAGAAGTTTCTGCGAACCGATTGCGAGCGCACCCAAGACCGGCATTGCGGCGAGCAACCCACCGGGTTTGGTGCTTAAGATACAGGCAAGAGCCGCAATCATCAGCATGCCCAACGCCTCGATCACGAAGCGCGGCGCATTGCCGATAAACGTGTTGGTGGTTTGCACTCGACGTAAGGCGAGATCGAGCTGTTCGAAGCGCCGCACATAGACCTCTTGCGAGCTGTCGATCAATATGTCGCGGATACCGCCCAGCCCCTCTTGAATGGCTTGCACGCGCGCTTGCTCGGCGCTATCGATAATTTTGCCGTTATGGAGCAACACTCGGCGTGTCGTGAAAATGATAGCCGCATAGAGCGAGCCAAACCCAATGATGGTAGACAATGCAATGATGGGATTGACGACCAGCAATCCCGCTAGAATGGCAGCCCCGACGATAGAGGCTGTCATCGCCGTAATCAGTGGCGACACTAAATTGTTGACCACTAATTGCGCTTTGTTGACTCCGGCGATGATCTCGCTGCTGTTGCGGGCCACGTGATATTCGTAGGATTGATACAGCGTGCGCCGGTAGATGTCTATGCCGAGGTCATAAGCAACACCGAAAGACACTTTGGTGCCGACCCACGTCAGCAGCACGCGCACCGCAGCTGCCGCCAACGCGATAAACCCGAACAAGATGGCCGCGAGAAACACCGGGCCATTGGGTCCGCCCCATGTACCGAACAATTGTTTCAAAAAAAGATATTTGGTGATCTTGCTGGGGTCGGCCATCAAGGCAAGAAATGGCACGATGGCACCCAGCGTCGCCAGCTCCGCCAGTGCGCCCGCGATCATTAGGAAAAGCAGTCCTACTAATTGTGCGCGACGAGTCACAGAGAGGTGACCGTAGAGTCTGATCATTCCGCCTGAAAATTTATGTGGCGCGTTGGCCATGCTTACACCTCTAATTTCGATAAGTCAGCGGTCATCAACGTGAACCGGCATCCAGGAATGGATGTTCCATCTCGAGTTATTTCAGGCAGTTTGCCCTTAGGCCGGAAAACGCTTGCGTATGAATTTCTTCTCGGATTTGATTACGTAATTCTCGACGCTTGCGCGCGCGACTACGGTGCTTGGCCGGTATGAGTTCAATGGGCTTGTCCATAAACGGCAAAGTCATGTGGTATGTCTCGTCCGGCTCGTCCTTACCCACCATGGGCATCCAGAACGCGTCGTAATCGAAGGCCTGGCGATCATCTTCCGAGCGTTGACCACTCGGCATCTGGCGATTGCCGATTCCGACAATGGCCGAGGCGCCCACGGTTTCCGCAAGGGCTTCCGCCGCCATGATCAGCAAGTGCACCGGCGAGACGTTGTTGCAAACTTCGGTGACCTTACGGATGGCATCTATCTTCCCGGCGATGCCTTGAATCCCGGAGATAAGCAAAACCCGCCGTTCCGCGGAATCGACGATATGTCCTGGCGCGATCGATAGTGTGATGATGTAGGCATCCTCGCCTTGTGCGCCCAGCGCCAGACAAAGGTCGCCATCGTAGTTGTACACGTAAGGAAATCTCAAATGAATATCAAAGACTTCGCCCTCGCTTTCTTTGTTCCATAGCTTGTAACCGCGTCCCCGGGACATCACGAGGAAGTCTTGCTTAAAATTCTTGGCGACAGCTATATAGTGGTGTGTGGCAACAGCCAGCCTCGCGGCGATTGAAAATCTACCACCAAGGTAATAAGCCCGGAGATAGCGAAACCGCATGGACTTATAGAACTCGGCTTCTTTCGGCAATCCTGCCATGGTCATCGCGTGTGATAACGCCCAATGACTGCGGATATTTAAAATGAGCAGTAGCAGTTTCGATAAATTATTTTCGAGAACAACGTGTTTGATTTTCCCCCAAACCCTGGTCATTGAAGAGACGGGTTTCTCTCGCAGCAGAGGTACTGGTGGTTTGCTCATACTAGATGACATAACAATTCCCTAATTCATGCTCCCGCTGCACCTGGCTGTCGTCCGTCTCACAACAAGCACCCGATTCAAGCACTCGATGACCAGCGCCACCCTTGATGCTATCCACCGATGGGCGTCGCTTGACATGCCACCGGCTCTGACTCACGGCTTGCCATAATTCATAGGCAAAAACTGGAGCTTGTCCCAAGGGAATCCATCCAGAATGGCGTAACTCGGTGTGTTGCCAAACAAAGAAACATAAGGATCCGGCTGCCCTGAACTCGTGTACGACACCGCATTTTCGGCCCGAATCGACAGCGCGCCAGCTTTATCCCATACGACAAATCCGTATTTTTGGGCGGCCTTCGCGATTATTTTACCTATCGGGTTCATCTTCAGAGCGTCCACGTTGATGCTGGGATCGAGTCGAAAACGCAAACCCTCGGGGATTCTATTCGGAGCACCCGCGGGGTTAAGCCCATCCGAGCGCAGCGCCGGCCAGGAGCGTATCCCGTCGGCCTCCGCGTCCACTAAAGCGATGCCGATCGCATGTTTGATTTCGCCGCGAGCCAACTCTTCCGCCGTGATCTGGCCTCCGACGAAAGGTAGCCCCGTTGCCGTTGCGCCATAAGGTAGCGGAAAAATCCCATTACTCTGGGTCGCGTTCGCGATTCTGCCGCCCCAACAGCCTTGCCAACGGCCGTCCAGCTTGCGCGAAACCCAGAACTCCCATAGCGTGTCGGACGTCTCATCAAAAACCGACATCTCCGAGTCTGTACCTTTTGACGGTACTGCTATCGCCGGTATCGGCACGCCTCGCCATTGCGCTGCCAAGCCCGGATCTGAAAAGCCCTTGCTCTGGCAGTCCCATTCCACGACATCGGTGCGGTGCACTGCCGGTCCAGTCGCTGCGACCTGTTTAGCATAGCTGTCGCCGATGACACGTGTGCTACCTGAGCGCACGATATACAAAGGGCTCGTATATGCGGTCGTATTGATATTTACGGTTCCGTAGTAGGCTTGCTTTTGCCGCAGGAATTCGGCTACATAGTTTGCCGAGTTCGGATTCAGCGCTACGTCGCGTGGTATTGCGGTGTACCAGAAACTACTTGGCGCGAACACCGCATCAGTCAAGAGTCGGGCCGGCTTACTGTTAGCACTCGCGAGACCAGCCGCACTATCGTTCGCCACCTGGCCAAACGAAGCGCAGGCCGAACCCGCAAGCACCAATCCAGTTAGCAAGAGCCTTACCGCTTTCAACTTCATTGTTCCGGCTCCCGATGCACCGAGAGCTGATGATTTTTTACGAATTCTTTTCCGCGCAGTGCGAGAAAAACCAGGCGTGCGATAAAGCGTGGATTGCCGAGCACATAGCGCCCGAACATTCGTTTGGGTTCCAGCGCCAATCTAAACAACCATTCCAGCCCTGCTTTCCTCAATACCAGGGGCGCTCGGGGCATTGACCCTGAATAAAAATCGAACAGTGCCCCCACGCCGAGCTTGACGGGGACATTCAATTGTTTGGCGTGCTGCGCCAACCATAATTCCTGGTTAGGCACGCCCATCGCAACAAACAACATCTGAGCGCCTGAGGTGCTGATGCTGCGCACCACCTCGGCATCATCGCTGCGATCGAAATATCCGTCTCGGACATACACGATTTTCAGCCTTGGATGCGCGACGACCATCTGCTCGGCGCAGCGTTGCGCCACGCCTGGACGCGCGCCCAGAAATGCGATCTTCAGCCCCAACTGCGCAGCCAGCGCACACAGTAGAGGGAATAAATCTGTGCCATTGACATTGTCGACGAGCGAATCCCCGGCCGCCATCGCAGCGAGCTTCATTCCCACACCGTCGGCAAAAATCGTATCCGCGGCCTTCAGCGCCGAGTAATACTGCGCGCCACCCGCGGCAAGATTGATGCAGTGCGCGTTCACGAAATAGACCTGTCGGTGGTGGCCTTGCACGGCATCTAGAGCCAAACCCTCCGCCGCAGCTTCCAACGTTTTGTCGTGAATATTCAGGCCAAACAGGGATTTTAGTTGCATAAACAATCCACTTTTAACCGCATGTTATGAGGGTGCTTCTCAACCTGCTTCTCAACCCGCTATTCAACTTCATCCCTTTTTGAACGTATCCACTCAACCTGACGTGCGCCGAAAAATTTAAGGTAAAGAGGAATCTTCCACACCATATAAACGCCGACCATCAACAACTCGGCGAAGGAAATGATGGTTCGGCCAAAGCGTGCCCACGCCAGCATGATCGCGCTGACCAACATCGCCAGCACGATTGCGGCTGCGGCGAGCGGCAACATCTTCCCTGTCGTCGCCCACAGCACCGCTGCCAACACCGCGAGCCCGATAACCATCATCGTTAGTAGAGCGAGCGGCGGTATGCATAGGTCCAAGGTCAACGACAGCAGCCCGAGATTCGCGGTCACGATGGCGCGGCCCAGCAACTTGGGGGCGTCGCTTAATATCATGGCAATGTGGCCATGCTCCCACCGTGTTCTCTGGCTCTTCGTGCCTTCGGAATTCAGCGGGAAATAGCTCGTGACCTGCGCCTGCGGACAAAAGACCGGAGCGCAGCGGCGCTCGGCCAGATCCATACCGAGCTTCATGTCTTCGACGATATGACCACTGGCCAAATTCATCTCGCTGATCACCGGCCAAGGGAACGCCATGCCGGTTCCCATCAACTGACACGGCAGCCCTACCCTGTGATAGCCGAGCGGCCGCACCCAATTTTTGACCTGCCAGGCGAAGGCGGCAATCTGGGTCTTTAGCCCGGCGCCCTCGGGCGCCTTCATGGTGTAGAACGCCTGTACCGGACGCTGCAGGCTGTGGGCCTGCGTTCCGATACGCTCGATCGCACCCGCCTCGAAGAAGCAATCGGCGTCGACGACGACGACGACCTGGCTCGGCTTGTTCGCCAGATGGCGCACACCGTAGTCCAGCGCGTACCCTTTGCCGCGGTGCTCGGTGTCGACCCGCTCGACGACCTCGACTCCCGCCGCGCGCGCGACTTGTGCTGTGTCATCCGAACAATTGTCCGCCACCACCAGTACCCGGTCCCCAGCGCCCAATTGCGGTAACAGCATCGCCAAGGTTGGCTGGATGCCCTGCCCCTCGTTATGCGCCGGAATCAACACCGACATGGACGGGCGCGCGCTGCCCAGCCTGGCGGCCGACCGTCTTCCCGGCAGGGCCAATAAAACTTCCACCAGCAACAGCAATACAGGGATGCCGACCACCGCCAAGCAGGCGATCAATATCCATTCCAGGCACGCGCTCATGGTTCGATTGCCCTCGACTCGATCGAACTTTTGAATAGCGCACCCAGCTTCTCGGCCTCCTGGTCTATGTCGTGCATCTGCAGTACCGCGCTGTGCGCGTTCGCACCGATTTGCTCGAGCTCGTCGATGGTCATCTGCAGACAGCGCTCCATTGCCGCAGCCAGAGCCTCCACATCGCTGGGTGGCAGCAGCCAGCCATGGACACCGTCACGTATCAGTTCAGGAATGCCGGCAATCCAAGTGGTCAGCACCGGGCGGCGCAGCGCCATGGCTTCCATGATGACGACGGGCAGCCCCTCCGCAAAGCTCGGTAGTACCAATGCGCGTGCTTGCAACAACTCGTCCCTGACTTGCGCGCTGCTGAGCCAGCCCGTAATACGAACCTGTTTGGCCAGGCCGTGACGCGCAATCAACGATTCGACTTCGCCGCGCATTTCACCGTCACCGGCCAGCACAAGCTCGAATTCGACGCCACGCTGGGCCAAACGCGCGGCCGCTTCGATCAACAGCAACTGTCCTTTTTGTTCGCAAATCCTGCCCACGCAGACCAACCGCGGGGCTACCGGCAACTTCACGACTTCCACTTGATGAAATGCTTTCTCGAGGCCGCAACGGACGATCTTTGCCTTGCCCCAATCGGCGCTATTCGCCCAGCGATAAAGTTGGCTGCGGCCGAACGAACTGATCGCGACCACAAACGCCGAACGCGCAATCTTCTCCTTGAGATGAAGCCCTAGCGGCTTGTCGAATTCTTCCGGGCCATGAACCGTAAAGCTGTAGGCCGGGCCGCCCATTGCCGCGGCAAGCATGACGACTTCGGTCGAGTTGGTTCCAAAGTGCGCATGCACGTGCTGGGCGCCGAATTGTTTCATCCAGGCAGCAATGCGACACGCTTCGGCCAAGTAGATGAGGTGGTATGCCCACGATCGCTCATTTAATCGGCTCATGCGCAAGGCCAAACAAAGCGCCGCCATCAATCGAAGGGGGCGGCTAAACGCCATGCGCAGCGTCGCGAAGAAAAGCGGGAGGATGCCATCCTGCAGCACGTATTGGGTCTTCTCCCGCTCCATCAAGTCGTCGGGATCGACAAGCGCTTCGGCCCATCCGCGTAGCGCAATCCTGCAGACGGAAAACCCCTGCCGCTCCAACGCGACGATTTCACGTCGGATGAAGCTATGGCTGACCTTCGGATACTGGTTGATGAAATACGCGAGCCTCATCGGGCGCTCGCTGTTTGGATGGCTACGCTTGCCACGAATTCGCCTTGGGGTTTGACCATGTCGATGACGCGGGCCGGGACCCCCACTGCGGTAGCACCCGGCGGCACGTCCTGCAACACAACCGACATCGCCCCGATCTTGCATCCCTTGCCTAGCCGGATTCCACCGAGAACCTGCGCATAAGCCCCGAATTCGACATCGTCTTCGATCACGGGAACCGCCCCGCCCTCCGTCCGGTTGCCTATCGTGACGCCCTGCCGCAATGTGCAGTTCGATCCGATCGCAACCTCCGGATGAATAAATATTCCGCCGAAGTGCCAGATCTTCAATCCTGGGCCGATTCTGGCCTCTTTCGGCAGACTCGTGCTGAGCAGTGTCTCGACAAATCGGAACGCCAACCAATACGCTTTGGTTTTAAGCCGCTTGGCCAGGCCATCCGGCATGGCGTCCACGCTACGGCCGAAGCGGTAGACGGCGATAGCCCATAGCGCCTGCTCTTTCAATAACGGCCGCGCCGACGCGCAACGCTGAAGGTCCGCGCGCCAATCGCTATTCCGGGACGCCATCGCGAACCTCTTTTTCCTGATGTTTCAGCCACAACAAGCTGGTACCCAATCCCGCCACAAACCAGAAGTACCAATTGAATACCAGATAATCGAGCATGTTGTCCGAGTAGCACGCGAGTGCATATTGAACGATCGTCATCGTAATCAGGAAGGCTTCGATCCGGTCGATCTTGTACAACTTCAACACGCGTTTCGCTGTCGAAAACAACAGCCATACGAACGACAACACCCCTACGATGCCCGACTCAAATAGCAATTGTATGTACACGCTGTGCGCGGCCGGACTCTCGCCGTTGGCCAATGGGAAGAAGATGTTCGAGAAGTACTCGAAACTCGCCCTCCCATAGCCCAATATGTAGTGGTCTGCAGTCATGTATGACAGACTCGATGTCCAGACCAGCTTGCGCCACGCATAGGAATTCAAACGCTGGTACATCACATGCGTATTCCCGGTCGCAAGATCTGTGATCCGATCTCGCACCTCCGGCACGCATAGCGCCAGCAAGCCAGCCAACAGCACCCACGGCAGCATCTTGCGTTCGATGAACACGCTATAGGCGAGGAAAAACAGCGCGGTGGCAGCCCATGCACTACGCGTCTTTGTAAACAGCAAGAGCGTGAGCACCGTCACGATCGCAATCGGCAGCAATCGCTTGACGCGAGGCGTGACTATAATCAAGCCGCCTCGATAGACGCTGAACAGCATGCAAGCGATCAGCATCAGATAGAAGGCGTAGATATTCGGGTGAGTAAAGGTGCCGGCAATCCGGAAGCCTTCGTCTTCGTGATCCACCGATCCAAAACCTTGATGGGTCGCTACCTGGTACAGACCATACAGCACCGGCCCCGCGGCCGACCAGAGCACCCATTTCACCCATCGATCATGATCTTTCTTCTGCTTTACCAGGACGATGGGCAAAATGTACATCGCCGCATAAGAAATAAAGTCGAGATTGTTCTTGATCGCGGAAATCAGCAGCGGTGTGCCCGGCACCGTAATTATCGCCATCACCAGAAACGGTCCCCACACGACACGCAACTCGCGCCAGGCCGTTTCCGATTTTTTGAACAGCGCGAGCACCAGTAGTGCAATCACCAGCGCGTTCATCAATCCGCCCAACCCAATGCCGGCGCCACCCTCACCAATTTTTGTCAGATTGAGCACCGGGTCAAGGTCCGTGCGAAAAAGGACGACCAAGAGCAGCAGCATCTCCCACGAAAGCACCAACACCAACCCGAGCGCAACCGCAACGGGAAGCGCGGCCAATAACATCACCCGTGGCCCGATAGCCGCGGTGAATAAACTCGCAAACACGCCGGCGAACGCGGCAAGGCCTAGTCCGATGATGATGACGATGGCGCCACCGGGTACAGATCGCAGAGGCGCTAAGCCCATATTCCATTTCGATGTATTCATGTCGGAAGCCCATCCACCGAACCCGCGATATTCCTTTTGCCTCGCACGCCGCGCAAAGCCCACGATTTCACCGCGGGCCATTCATCCATTTCGGGTCGGTGGGCCACCCTGAATTTTGCGTATCGCCAAAGCAATACCGCCGCGTTTTTGTCGGCGATCACTTTACGATAAGCCAATTCCCGATCAAGCTCGGGCGAATTTCCCAGCGCGCGGCGCAGCGAGTTTTGCATGGCATCGAATTCCGGATCGAAATTTTTCGTCCCCGCGAATTCGAAGAGCATGCCACCATGGTTACAGAACGGTGCAGGGTCGAAATAGCGAACCGAATGCCGGGCGCAAAACAACTTTACGAGGTAGCGCGATACCTTCAGAGAATCTTCCATCTGCTCGAGGAAGCGCGTTTTACTCACATTGGCACCATGCTGCCGATAGCGAATCAATTTCACCGGAACGTTGTCGATCAGTTGCGCCATGGCCAATTGGCCGAACATAAAATAATCTTCGACCAGTCCTTCGACCTCGATGGCGTCGTCTTTCAGCGCCCCTGTGAAGTCCACGCCGTACCGCATTCCCATGCGCGCTATCGCATCAAACCGTATCGCGACCGTAGGATGAGCAATCGGGTTGCAAAACATGCTGGACACACTCACCCGCAATTTTCCTGTCGGGCGGTTTGCGTAACCCACATGACGGCCTGCCGCGTCCATCGTTTCCATTTGACCGCCGATCGCCACGCAGTCGGGCATTTCCCCGAACGCGGCCAGCGTGATTTCCAATCGATCCGGCAATGCCACGTCGTCGGCGTCGTGTCGAACGACGTACTTGCAATCGCACAAGCCCAGCCCTTCATTGAGCAGACCCGCCAAGCCTTTGGCGTTCGGAAATGAATGGACCTGGACGCGGGCGTCGGATTCAGCACAGGCCGACGCCAATTCGTAGCTACCATCCGTCGATCCGTGATCGAGGACGAGCAATCGCCAATCCTTGAATGTTTGGCCAAGAATGCTGTCGAGCGACTCGGCGAGAAAATCAGCCCCATTCTTAACCGGTAACAAAATGTCTACGATGGCCAATTTTCGCCCTGCTCTATGGTTAGGTGGTCGGACTGGTCAGAAACGATTCAAGACCGTCCCGACCAGCGTGGTTCCGGTCTCGCGTGCAGCGCCGATCAAGGCATTCAAGTCCTTCATCGCGGTCATATCCTGCCTGGCAACCAGCACTGCGCCACCGCTGTGGAAACACACGGGGATCGCGTCCGATATCGCCGTCGACGACGAATTGATCAGGATGACGTCAAACTGCTCCTGATAGACTTGCAACAGACTCAGCAAAGCCGGGCGCGACAGCAGTTCCGACGGGTTGGGCGGCACTGCACCCGAGGTCAGAACCGACAACCCGACCAACGACTCGACACGAGCGACAGCGTTGAGGTCGGCACGGCCGATCAAGATGTCCGACAGGCCGGCGCGATTGCCGAGGTTGAAGATCTGATGCTGCGTCGGTTTGCGCAGATCGGCGTCGATCAGCAACGTGCGCTCGCCGAGCTGAGAAAACACAACGGCGAGGTTGGCGACCAGGTCGCTCGCGCCGGAGTCTGCCCCAACTCCGATGATGGCCAGCGATTTATTGCCCAGACCAAACCACCTCAACATCAACTGGCTACGCAACGCCCTTAACTGCTCCACCTGCGCCGTGAACGGTTGGTATGCGGCAACCAGCGTGGGCGACAAACCGCCCACACCCGCAGCCAGATAGGGATAGTCAAATTGCTGGGCGAGCGCCTGCTGAATATCACTTTCTTTCACCAGACCCAGCTTGATCGCGGCGTCACCGAAGCGCAGCCCTTCGCTTTTCTGCAAGCGAAGCACGCGCTCGGCATCGTGGGCATTCAACTTACCCGCATCGAGCAGCAATTTGCCGA
>Ga0302220_10002621_pt1 | contig 13012 bp, 16 predicted proteins | sample II_Palsa_E1_3_FD_194572 | JGI IMG/M metagenome (GOLD analysis project Ga0302220, IMG submission 194572) | Peat permafrost microbial communities from Stordalen Mire near Abisko, Sweden - II_Palsa_E1_3 | ecosystem: Environmental > Terrestrial > Soil > Palsa > Peat permafrost | place: Sweden... | reverse complement strand
GCGCCAATGCCGGTGATTATGTTGTTGTATCAGTTGCCGACACCGGCGTGGGTATGACGCCGGATATCGTGGACCGTGTATTCGAGCCCTTCTTCACAACCAAAGAAGTCGGCAAGGGCACCGGGCTGGGACTCAGTCAGGTGTATGGCTTCGCCCGTCAGTCAGGTGGCTTTGTCACCATCGAAAGCAATCCTGGAACCGGCACTACGGTCCACATTCATTTGCCGCAAACAGCCCCCGTCGAAACGACCGAAGCCGTTGGGGACACACCCGTTGAAGTCAGGGGCAAAGGAACGGTGCTGGTTGTCGAAGACGATAACGACGTACGCGCAATAGCAAGCAGCTTGCTGGAAAACCTCGGTTACTCCGTGGTGGAAGCAGAGACCGGCAGCGATGCGATGAAATTGATAGATCGCGGTGAACGTATCGACCTTGTCTTCACCGACGTCATCATGCCTGGCGAAATGAACGGTATCGATCTGGTGCGTGCCATGAAGGTCAAGCACGCAGAGATTCCCGTCTTGCTTACTTCCGGCTATACCGCTCAGCGAATTGCCATGGCCGAAATGGCGGAAGGTTTGCAACTCTTGCGCAAGCCCTACACGCAAGTGGATCTTTCTCTCGCTGTCAGAAGGGTAATGAACGAGCAGGTCTGAGCTTCGCGTGCACTTGATCACGGATCAGGTGCGCCCATTTCCAGCAGATCCTCATGCCCCCGTTACTCCTGCGAAGGCAGGAACCCAGCGCCGTTGCCCGCAGGCTCCGCTGAGCCACTAGTGACGCTCCACGCGCTACATCGCAAAATTCAGCGTTGCCTGCAGTCAACCAGTAATGACACGAGTTCGACGTCCGGCCCAAGGCCCGGGCAATTCAACAACTCGATTCCCGCTCCGTCTATCGGGGTAACGCAGAAGGCTGGCGCAAAATCTTGCCGTTCTCTCTGAGGCACGCTGCATATGGATCTGCGGGCCAGGGGAACAAGCGTGACGCTTACACCGCGCGTGAATTTACGACCGAATTCCAGCCATCATCACAAGCCTGGAACCCTCTGCTGTGGGCAGCCGCTGCGGCGTTCACCATCGCTGGCAAGTGTTTTGCTTAGCCGTTACTTGCAAAGAGTTGCTGGCGCGAATCGTTGATCGACGTGAAACGCGCGAGGCTGAAAACGATAGATAGAGTGAGGGAAAGTCCGTGGCTAAAACGCAAGTGGAGCTCCAGCAAATGCTTGACGCGTTGGACGCGGCCATGCCCGGCTTTCTGCAGCAACATACCAATGAAAAACATTTCTGGGCAAGCTTCTCCGTACTTGTCGACGAAATCGATAGCGTCACGGCGCCGGACGATGTGGGCTGGGTGCTATTGCAGATAGACGTCATTCTGAAGAAGCACGGTATTTTGAAAAGGCCGGAGCAGTCGACGTAATCCGGGAAAGTTAGGACCGTCGAACGAGACGTAAAACGCTTGAATGCCGACATTGGGACGGCCAAACGGTTTTTTGGCCTGGCGTTCTGACTGCGCCCCCTTTATTTTGCTCCCCGCACTCAGCCATAGTTGACTACGGCTTCCAAACGTCTTCCGCGCATAACGACCGGCGCAGTGATAGTTTCCTATCCGCATCAACAGGCAACCGAATCATGGATGTTTTCAGTTATCTATCCGTCTTGCCGTCGATCATCCTGGGTCTGGCGATTACTCAGGTACTGAAAGGCTTCCGGCTTTTGATGCTGACACCGTCGCGATTACGCGTGTATTGGCCAAGCGTGCTGTGGGCAATCATTCTGCTGTTGATCGACGTGCAGTCATGGTGGGCGATGTATACGCTGCGCTATTTCAAACACTGGAGTTTTTTCGACTTCGCGGTCGTGCTGGCAGAAATGGTGCCGCTGTATCTGCTGGCCGCACTGGTGTTTCCGAACGTCGAACTTGAGGGCGCGATTGACCTGCGCACACATTATTTCCAGAACCATCGCTGGTTTTTCATACTGGCGATTCTGCTGATACTACTCAGCATCAGCAAGCCACTGGTGCTATTCGGCCAGTGGCCCGCACCGATGGATTTGAGCGTGCAGATCGTATTCGCCACCGCCGCTGCCGTTGGTGCGTGGACGAAGCGAGAGGCGTTCCACAAGTTTCTAGGACCATTTGTGGCGCTGCTGCTCTGCACGTACATCGCACTGTTGTTTGGGCGGCTTGTTTGAGCTGAGCGGGTGAGGTCCCTGCGCAATGCGACAGGGGCAGTTGAGCGGAATCTCGCTACTTGTCGGCTTCTTGCCTGATGGTATGCAGCGGCCGGCACTGGCCGGCTTCACATCCGATGTACACGCCATAAGAGCCACAGGAAGCAACGTAACCTGCTTCACCATCGGCCCTGACCGTACCGCACTTCATCTGGTCAGCTACGCTCTGTGCCGACGCCGTTGTCGCACCTGCCGCGGCATTGCTGACGGTAGGCAGCGCTGCTGCAGCTTGCGTGACGAACGCGGCGGATGTGGATGGCGAAGGCGTGGCGGCTATTTCGGAGGGAGCCACAATAATGGGATGCGTTGCGACCGCAATGTTCGGCTGGCCTGCATGTCCCACCTCGGCCACGGCAATCTTGTTCGTCGTCAGGACCCTTATTTTTTCGCTGGTCGGGCCGTCCAGCGCCGGTCCCGGCAAGATTTCGCCAACCTTGCTGTTTTCGATCGCCGCAATGATCAGGCCGCCGATCAAGCCGCCTGCCAGTCCGACACCGGCGGCTTGCCCGTAGCTGGTATGCATATGCGGGTGCATAGAAAGACCGACAGCCATGCCTGTGGCGGCGCCGATACCGGTCGCTAGCCCCATGGCCACCACGTTGACCTTATGTGTATTGGGATCGACGCTGTAGGCCAGCGTCGAGCAATCCGTGTGGCCAGACGGCGACTGAGTCTGTACAGAGTCAGTCGCATAGTATTTGTAAAGTGTCGGCGCGATGGCAGTGTTGTTGGGGGCATAGATGCCGCCATCGAAAGTCATGGTGCGCCCGGCCACCGAACCTGTTTTTACGTCGGTGCGCCGCTCGGTAATGGCCCCCTGGGGCGCGCGGTAGTAAACGCCATTTGCGTCCTCGTGCTCCGAAATGTAAGCGCCCCGCCCGAGCTCGATGTCGAATGGGATATGGAACAAACCCCGTGTCACCGGATCGGAGATGGCTTGCGTCATCTGCAGACAAGTCATGCTTTTCGGCTGCGGCAGTTTGTCTGCCCGCACGCTAGTGGCGTGCGCCATCGGAACGACGGCGGCCAATAGGCACGCCATCGGCAATACGTTCTTCATGTTCGAATCCCCCCGGATCTTCGTGGCGAAATTTTTTGCTGCCAGCGCTACGCGTGGGCGGTCGGCTTGCAAACAAGCAACGGCCTAACCCTACTTGTTTCAGGCAAAGTCATGGATGAATCGTCCCCCGGCGACATCCGTAACCGCTGGTGACCACCATGAGCGGTTGCTAGCTGCGGCCAATCTTGCGTGGGTGGGATGCCCCGGTCAAGACACCCCATGGGGCCGCTAAAATTTGCGAACAGAGCGACCAAGACTCAGGTAGCCTTGGCGGCATGGAGATCTTTGGTGCTGTGGATATGCACACGCGTTGCATGCGAAACCATCGTCGGCTCTTCATGCAGGCGATGGTCTCCAGGCAACGTCCAGTTGAAGCAAGCCTATTCGCCAATGCCGACTGAAGTTCCGACATTGGCAAATAGAGAAGGACTACTTGGGGTTCGCTTCAGAACCCGTCGAGATGTCGTCGGCATTGCTGCGCTTGAAGATGTCCTTGGCGACATCGCGTTGCTTGCCATCTTCGGTATGGACAGAAATCAGGATATTGCCGTCACGCACCTTTGCGTCGTAACGCTTGGCTTCGAATTCGGGAATGCCCATGCCGACCAGCGCACCGATCACGCCGCCCGTCGCGGTTCCCACGGCTGCGCCGCCGAGTGCCGCCATGATCGGGCCGGCAGCAATGAACGGTCCTACGCCCGGAATGGCCAGTGCACCGATACCGGCAAGCCAACCCAATGCAGCACCAACGCCCAAGCCGGCAACGCCGCCTGTGGTGGCGCCTTCGGGTGCCTTGGTGTTGTGCTCGTGGGCAAAATCCTTGGTGCCGCGCTTGTCCGGCAGCAGGGCCGAAATGTCGTTATTCATGAAGCCGGCAGCTTTGAGATCGGCAATGATGTGATTGGCCTGGTCGACAGTTCGGGTAGTGCAGTAAACAGAAGCTTTCATGCGGTGATCCTCGGATTAGTGTTTGGTATCAAGTTGATTGTCGACGTGTGTAACACCAGCGACGGCGGCAGCGATGGTTTCCACTTTCGCTTTCTCGTCGGCATTGGCGACAGGTCCGCGCAGCGTTACCACGCCGCCGGACGCAACGAGTTTCACGTTGTGCGCAGATGTCGAAAGGGACTTGTCTTTCATGATGGCGCGCCGCACGGCCGCGGCCACCTTGATGTCTGCGTGGTCGTTGGGTTGGTCGGTCGGCGTCGTGGCGCTGTCCGAGCGGTCGCGTTGATTGATGCCGGTGTTGTTGGGCGCCACCGAGGATGAGGCGGGAGGGGACTGCTGAGCACAGGCGTACGAAGAGGCAAGCGCCATCAACGATGCGCAGGCAATCACCTTGAAGGGCGTGACGGAGCTGGTCATGAGCGTGTTTTCTCAAGTGGGTTGCGTGGGCGATGTCCATTCGAGCGTCGAGCAGGTCTCGAGTGGATGTGTGTTATCTCGCGTCAACCGTGAACACGTCGTGCATCGGTACCGTGGGTTGCGACCACGAGACGAGACGCTGAACAAGCAACAACGACGCCGTCGCGATTGACGGAAGATAGACACGTGGCTTGCAACGCTAGTCAGCACATTCCGGCTACTTCTGTCGGAGGGAGTTTTCATGCAAGTCGTCAACTTCACCATCACGCTTCCCGATGAAACACACCCAGCCGCGCAAGTACATGTATTCGGTCCAGGGGTCAGGGAGCTGACAGTCGAAATCCCCATGCAGGAGCGCGCCGAAGCGACGAATCAGTCCCACGGGATTGCCTCGGAAAAAAACATGGCCGCGGCTGCCGCCGCAAGCCATGCCCAGGACGAATACGTACTCGGCGGTTACGCCGGTATCTAACTCATCACGTGCCCGCGGTTTGCACCCGCTGCGGCGGCTGGTTTCCCATCCAGCGCCGCGGCGGGGGTGACAGCGGCACATCACTGTGTGGCCAAAGTGCCGCGCGCTGGGTTTCGGTTGACAATTGATAGTTGTTAAACAACAATAGTTGTATGAACACAACTATCAATAAAAGCGGACGGGCTGAGTCCCATCCGAACCTGATCCTCGGCATTTGCTGCCTTAGCCTGCTGATGGTTGCGATGGACATCACCATCGTCAACGTCGCGCTACCCTCGATCCGGCACGATCTCGCCGCGTCGATATCAGGGCTGCAGTGGGTGATCGATGCCTACACCATGGTGGTGGCCAGCCTGTTGATGCTGGCCGGGTCGATGGCCGACCGTTTCGGGCGTCGTCGCGTGTTCCAGTCAGGCATGGCGCTGTTCACGCTAGGCTCGCTGTTGTGTAGCGTTGCGCCGGATATTCATAGCTTGATCGCGTTTCGTGTTCTGCAGGCGCTAGGGGCGACGATGCTGAATCCCGTTGCCATGTCGATCATTGCCAATACCTTCCACGAACCCAAGGCACGCGCACGCGCCATCGGTGTGTGGGGTGCGGTTGCCGGCGTTGCGATGGCGCTAGGCCCTGTGATCGGCGGCGCGCTTACCCAGAGCATCGGCTGGCGCTCCATTTTCTGGGTGAATTTACCCATCGGTTTGGCAGCCATGTTGTTGGCGGCACGCTACATTCCGGAGTCCAAGGCGGCGCATCCGCGACGCGTCGATCCGGTCGGACAACTGTTGGTATTTGTTATCCTGGCCACGGTGACTTATGCGGTGATCGAGGGTCCGTATGCAGGGTGGAGCTCGACGACGATCATCGGCCTGTTCGCCGCTGCTGTCCTTGCGCTGATCGCGTTGCTTGTCTACGAACCTCGACGTGACGAACCGCTGATCGATGTGCGGTTCTTCCGCAGCGCACCCTTCAGCAGCGCGACCTTGATCGCCGTGTGCAGCTTCTCCGCGTTCTCCGGTTTCCTGTTTCTCAATGCACTGTACTTGCAGGAAGTGCGCGGCTTGTCCGCCTTCCATACCGGTTTGTGCACTTTGCCGCTCGCAGTGGCGACGATTCTTTGCTCTCCGTATTCCGGCCGACTGGTCGGTATCTACGGAACACTCCCTTCGTTGTTGGCCTCTGGCACAGCCACCGTAGTTAGCGCGCTGATGATGACGCAGCTGACGGCCACGACTCCTTTGCCAATATTGCTGTTGACGTATGTCGTCTTTGGTATCGGCTTCGGCATGGTGAATGCGCCCATTACCAACACCGCAGTATCCGGTATGCCCAAAGCGCAGGCAGGTCTCGCTGCGGCGGTCGCCTCCACCAGCAGGCAGATCGGTGCGTCACTCGGCGTTGCACTCGCAGGCACGATCCTTGGCACGCACGTACATGACGGTTTCGCCGAGGCCACGCATCCCTTCTGGTGGCTGATTACGGGCGGCGGCGTCACCGTATTGTTGCTGGCCTGGTTGTCCAATACACGCTGGGCGCGTGAGACAACTCGTCACGCGGCGCATCTGCTGGAAGAAACTCCTGCGGTAGCGACAGCATGACGGGGCATGCAAACAGCGGCAGCGAAGCCGATCGCATCTGGCAGATGATGGTCGGCCTGGTGTGGGAAACCCGCGGCGAATGGCGCCGAAAAGTCAGCGAAGCCACCGGTGTGCCTTTTAGTCGCGCACGCATACTGTGGCGCCTGCTGGATGCGCCGATGACCTTGAAGCAGGTCGCCGATGAGACCGGCAGCGATGCACCCGCCACCACGGTGGCCATAAACGATCTCGAAGATCGTGGCTTGGTCGAGCGCAATCCTCACCCGGAAAACCGGCGTGCGAAACTCGTGTCGCTCACGCCAGCGGGTCAGCGGCTGGTCACCTTGATACGCCGCACCGTGCACGACGATGCACCGCCTTCCATGCAGCAACTTTCCAAGACCGACCTTGCACACCTTCGCCGAATTCTCGAGCGGATAGATGGCGGCGGGCGCTAGGAACCTGAACTCAGCGCTGCGTCAATTCACACCCGGAAAGAAAACAGTTCGCGAAGGTGTCTATTCCAGGTTTCGCCGTTCGTCTATCTATTAGTAACTGACCTGAGTCAGACGACGAACTCTGTGCGCCGCTGCAAAGATTGTATGCATTTCCCGCGGCCCCAGTGCTGGTTGCCAAGGTACCGCCAATATTCAACGGGAAAATTGACATGAAAATCTTCTGGATCAAGGCACAGGCACCGCGGCGTGTGCTGGCGCTGGCCAAGTACCTCGGTATACAGGCAGAGCTTGTTGAGGTCGCAGGTGCGCTCAGGAAACCCGACTACGCGGCGCTCAATCCCAACATGAAAGCACCTACGCTGATCGATGGAGATCTTGTGCTGTGGGAGTCAGTGGCCATCATGGCCCATCTCTGCATCAAAACGGGTTCGGACATGTGGCCCGTGCAAAATCTGGAAGAGCAGGTCGAGGTGTTGCGCTGGCTGTCCTGGAACGACTGCCATTGGTCACCCGCCGTCGGGCCGTTTTATTTCGAACATGTTGTCAAGGCGACATTCGGGATTGGGCCGCCAGACAGCGCATCGCTGCCGCCGCACGTGCCGGAATTGGTGAAATACGCAAAAGTCCTGGACGGCCATCTGGCGGGCCGCAACTTCATCGCGTGCGAAAGACTCACGATCGCCGACTTCGCTCTCGCCTCGATGGCGGCTTACTGGCGGGAATCGGAAATGCCCTTAAAGGCGTTTCCTCACATCGTTCGCTGGCTCGACGCGTTGACGCGTATTCCAGCGTGGGCTGATCCGTGGCCAACTTCTGAAACAGCTATATGAGCTCATGCTGGCATTGTCCAGCGCAACATTGCCAGTGACGGTCATGCGTTATCCAAGAATCGTCAATGATTGTCCATACCTGTTCAAGAAGCTCAAGCCTGTATTGAAAGGCATTACGTACGAGTCCTTTCGTGCGGCATTCAACGAGACGGTTCAGCCAGAGCTGACCCACAAATTCAACAAAAATGATCGTTGATCAGATGCTTTACCATCTGAAACATCTTAACGTTCAGTGGAACCGCCAAAGGTCGAGGCGATAGTTGGGATGTGTGATTTCTTCCAGGACTGACACGGGCATCGAGGCTCGCAATCGATCGGTCGCTTGATCTGCCGTCAGCGGGTAATTCGTTTTACCGGTCCAGTGGGCGAGCACCACATGGGCGCCGCGATCCGCATGGCGCGTCAGGCGCGTGGCCAGAAGCGCCATCGCGTCCGGCTGCAGAAAATACAGAATCTCCGAGAGTACGAGCAGATCGAACGGCGCTCCCCACTGTCCTTCAGGCAGGTTCGCGTGAACGAACGACACGTGCGGGGCCGGACATCGTTGTCGAGCGACCGCGAGTGCGCGTGGACTTATATCGACAGCGGTGAGCAAATTGCAGATAGTGGCGAGCTTGGCCGTCAGAACCCCAATCGAGCACCCGAGCTCCAGCCCACGTTGATAAGTTGCTCTCGGCAACACACCAAGAGTGGCTGCATATTTGCGCGCCTCGTAATTGCTGCTGGCGTAGTTCCAGGGATCAGGATCCGCGGTGTAAAGGTTCTCGAAATACCGCTGATTGAAGTCAGGTTTCAAGATAGACCTCGTAGCCTCTGGCGAGCCTTTCAAGCAGTAGCTTGGGTAACACGAAGGCGGCTGGCGAGTCCCGCACCACGCGACCATGCTGACTCGAATGTGCGGCAATGGCATTCGCTTTCTTTTCCCGCGCTGCGCTGATGTCAACGCGATAGCCGCAGGGTGCGGGCAAGCTGAGTCCCTTCGGCAAAACCCAACTCCACACCGGATACGCGAAAAGCCGGCAGCTCGCCAAGCCACGGACCGCTTCCGCGGCGAGCTCATAGGCTCTCTGATGGTCACCGTGCGGATCAGTAGATGCCGTGACACACACAACGCAGGGCGCGAGCTGCTCGACCATGTGACGCAGCTGTTCGGCGACGGTTGTGACAGACAATTCGCTCATCATGGGCAATGACCCATCCGGAAGATGCATGAACTCAAGACTGCTGGACGCAACTCCCAGCTGCGCGGCTGCAAGTTCTGCTTCGCGCATCCTGATTTTGGCGAGCAGCAGGGCAGGAGTAATGGTGGATCCGGGATGTGAAGCTTCACCGTCCGTAAGAAAGACAATCTTCACTCGCCGCCCGTTGCTTGCGGCCCACGCAAGCAAGCCACCGCAACCGAGGCTTTCGTCGTCCGGATGCGGCGCGATCACGAAAATATCCCGATCGCCAACCATCGTTTCGAACGTCGCCAGCGGCAGGTTTTCGAGCGCCCGGTGGTAGTCAGTGCTTAAGATCATCGACCAAGCCAGGCGTCGGATGAATGGGTGTATCGAATGCGCGCTTGCCGATGGCGTCGCGCAGGCTATCGGGCGCGGGTTGCCGCAAGTAAGTGGCCAGGTCTCGCGCGATACGCTCGAGTTCACTGGACCTGGAGAATGCGCTTAGTCCCACCGATCGCTGGACGATTTCGAGCACGTCGAGCAACTGACGTTCAACCACCATGCGCGCCATGTTGACCCTTGCGACGACGGCGTCGGCATCCATGTCTTCATCAAACGCCGCGTTCGATGCCTGCTCGATCCACAACCGCGCAGTTTCGACGGCCGTGGCTCCTTCGGCCATGCGCGCGCGTTGGTGCGGATCGTCCGCACGGCCGCGTTGAATCAGCGTGGAGCGCATGCCGTCAAGCAGTGCGCGCCCGGCGCCCAATTGCGCAGCAAGAAAGCGCCAGGCTCCGCCGGAGAACATCGGTTGGCGGTGATAATCATCGGCCGCGCCAAAGATTTGATTTGAGGTAATCGAACAATCGAAGGTTACTGACCGCGTTGTCGATGCACGCATCCCATGCATGCTCCATTCGCTGGCCGGTCCGCTGCTATATGAGTCGCTCGGCCACACCATGACCGCGCCCAGCTGCTCGTGTTTTGCCGTTACCAAGGGCCGCTCGATGTGTCCCGCGCCCGAAGCGTACGACTTGGAGCCTTCAAGTTTGAATCCTGTCGGTGGCTGCCCCGTCAAGACCAATTCACCCCTTGGCGAAGGCGCATTCCATACGCCTAGCAGTCCACCGCTGTGGACATAGCTGCATAGCGCATCGCGCTGCGACGAACTGCCGTAAGTCCACAGCAATTGAAAGCCGTTGACGTGCCCCTCAAACAGCCGTGCGGCGGATAAATGCACTCCACCCAACGCCTGAAGCACGTCGAGAAGGGTTAACCGAGAAGTTGCTCGCCAGCCCAGACATCGTCCTCCCCAAACTTTGGGAAGGACGGCGGTGAGGCAGCCTGATGCTCGCAGCAACGCGACAGCTTCTTCGGGAAACGCCTCGGACTGATCGTCGGCACGCGCTGCCTTCGCCAGGTCGGTTGTGACCTTGGCAAGCGCGTCGAGCAGCGGCTCCTTGATGGACTTCCGTGCGACCACAGGCATGACATTCATGCGCTCAGCTCCAGGTTAGGCGCGCTCCACGTTGGCGTAACGCCTCGGCGTACGGCATGAACCAAGTCGGTCGCGCGGCGAATCTCCAGGTTCAGACGGGAGGGTGCGATGGGCTGCCGAACGAGATACGGGGACGCCGCCTCCAAAGCGTGCCACGACGCCCCGAATGTTTCGAGTCCCGCTGCCGATGCAACAACCGCAAGCGATAGGCCGACGTCACTGGCAAAACGTTCAATGACTTCGCGTTCGGGCTTGCGGCGCAAGTGAAGCTGACGCCAGGTTGCGCGAAGTGACGCGCGAAGAAGAGCCTGGTCGGCGGGCTCAAGCCGCTCGTCACATTGCGAATCAGGGACGTGCGTGCGATAGCGCAAGGTATCCGCCATCCCACCCTCGGCTCTCCCGAAGAGACGGCCCGACGTATGTACTGTGGTCAATGTGTCGTGGCGTACCCACATGTCCAGCGCCTCCATAGCGTGCACGAATGCGCGGTCCTCGCCGCACGCCATGGATGGGAAGTCCTCCAGTTGCCGAATAGCAGTTAGCTTTGCCGCCAGGTTGGCGCCGGATGCATTGAAGTGGCGCGGCCAGGGGTCATGCTCAACCGGGTCAACCAGTGATTCGAGCTCATCGATGAGCGTGGTATAGGAACATTCCAAATGATTGCGTTGCTCGAGCGAAGGAACGATTTGGTCGCAATCTTCTCGATTGATGTCGACCGAGCCTGCAACGGCGTCCCAACCCTGTTGCAACAGGCAGCCATAACGCTGAATCCAATCCATCGGAACGCAGCTGTCTGCGTCGGTCATGAAAAGCATTCCGCCAAGCGGTTCGAGCCTATCGATCGCAGCGTGGTTGGCCAGCCAGCGGGCGCGTCCGGCGCTGCGTTGCGCGCGAGGCAGGGTCACTTGGATGACTTCCGCCGCAACAGGTAGCTTTTCGAGGCGGCTGAATAGCCAATGCGCCGTTCCGTCTGTGCAGTCGTTGACAAGAAAAAGCAATTTCGTATGGAACGTTGCTAGCATCTGACCCGACAGTGCGAGAACACAGCGCTCAATGCGTTCCAATTCGTTATGAACCGGCACAGCTACAACCACGTCCGCCAGCTGCATATCTGCAGCCAACGTGTTTTCGATCCGGGCGATCGTTCTAGATCTTAGAACCGCGGTCGCCGCGTCATGCGCCCATATAAATCGCGCGCCCTCGACATGTCCTGGACGCACAGCTGCTCTCGACGGTCGACAGTTGTCCCGTGCAAAATCATTCTCAAGGCTGGTGCGCAACGTGGGAACCCTCTGGCTCCCACTAAGCTGCGGGTCATCGCATCAATTCAAGGTGACCGATTAGTGTGGATACAAATCACGGCCAAGTGGAAGATGATTTGAGCGAACGTCGTCATTGGACATTGACAATTGGCCCGGCTTACCAAACGTGATTCGGTGCAGACAAAGCGTCTAACGACCCAACGCACTCCACCTATTGAGGCCGCCCAACGCCGAGCGTCGGGCCCAGATGCATCGCGGGAACGATGGAGGGTCTACTGGGCGAGCGCCAGGTCACTTTCAACTTGAACGCCTCAGCTTCCCCGGTTCTTTGCGAAGAGTACGCCAAGCAAGAAGCCCACCGAGCCGGCAGCAAACATTGCTCCTAACGGGCTGGCTGCTGCCTTAAGGCGCGCCTTGTCCAAGGCTGCGCCGGCATGAGCCTCGACGTTGCCTGCAACCTCGCGCGCCTTTCCTGCGGCCTCCATGGCGGAGTCGCCAGTGATCGCCCCCGCCGCACCTTGAATCTTTCCTGCGACGTTCTGCACTGTGCCTTCGATTTCGTGGTTGATCATGAGAATTCTCTTGGTTGCGGGTGAAGGGAGGCTTGTTGTCTTGCTGACTTCAGTGCGGCTTCTACATGCCCGTCGCTAGGCACGCAAAGCAAAAGCGGCTAGTCGCTGTCTGCTTCCAATCATCCGCTGTGCCTTGAACTACCAGGCCACTTCCTTCCAGCTTGGAGAACCGTTCAACAGTAATCGCAACATCAGCCGCATCGTTTATCTCGAATGCTGCGTGAACACGTCGTGCAGAAAAACGCTAAGTTCCTGCGGCATTCGTGTTCACCTCTCTCGCTTTCGACTTCGCGGCTTTCATTGCGTGAAGTAGGTCGAACCGGCGAAATGGCTTTTGCAGGTAGATGGACCGTAGTGGCCTTAGCTCCATCTCGTGCGCAGGCTCCGTGGATATCAAAACGATTGCGATATCGGCGTTCAGGAACAACGCAATCTCACAAAGTTCCAGCCCTGACCTAGCTCGCCAAAGCCTGTAATCGCTGATCAGGATATCCACCGAATCCTGCTCAGCCAGATGGCGT
>Ga0302220_10002618_pt1 | contig 13017 bp, 8 predicted proteins | sample II_Palsa_E1_3_FD_194572 | JGI IMG/M metagenome (GOLD analysis project Ga0302220, IMG submission 194572) | Peat permafrost microbial communities from Stordalen Mire near Abisko, Sweden - II_Palsa_E1_3 | ecosystem: Environmental > Terrestrial > Soil > Palsa > Peat permafrost | place: Sweden... | reverse complement strand
CGGAGCGACTGGATACGCGTAGCGCGCCACTCGCCACCTGGATCGCGGGCTTGTCCGAGCGCGAGCGGCGGCGTCATCACCACCAGCGCATTAGTGGCGTGTACTTCGCACCGTTCCCGGTTTTGAACGCGGCGCCGTTGCCCGGAGGCCGAAGCAGCGCCGACCTGCCGGTCTGGCGCCAGCTTGGGTTATCGGCTCGTACTGAACCCGGGCGCCGGAGAAATGGACACCCAATCACGGTGGGTTCGTTCGTCGCTTTGGGCATCGTCGGCTTATGGACGGCCGGCATGCTGATCGCTGCTGTCCTTAACGGCCATGACCTGATCAAGTCGCAGCGCGCAGTCGATCAACTCAATACCGCACCTGATGCCGCAGCACGCTTGCGCGCGCTGGTCGTGTTGCAACGAGAAATCGGCCTCTACGAAGACCGCGTCCAACATCACGCCCCTTTGCTGACCCGTTTCGGTCTGAACCACGACCGCGAAGTGCTCGCCGCGTTGTGGAAACCGTACGCGCTAGCGAGTCGCCGTGACCTGCTGACGCCGGTGCAACAGCATCTCGAAGCCGAGCTGGTGGATCTGAGCCAGATGCAGACGGGGCAGGCCAATGCCCAGACCCAGCTTGCGCTCGAGGGGCACGATACCCTTAAAACGTACCTGATGCTGGCCGACCCCAGCCGCGTGGATGCGGGGTTTATGGCCGCGCAACTGCAACACCAATGGCGCACGCAAGCCAAGCTCTCGGAGGGCGAACGGCTCGACTTGTCCGAACGGCTGCTCACGTTCTACGCTGCACACCTCAAAGCCCACCCGGAGTGGGGCATCCAGACGCGGCCAGAGCTGGTCAACGGCGCACGGCAAACGTTGTTGGCGTTGATCGGCGTGCGCAATTCCGAGGATACGATTTACCAAGAGGTGCTCACCAGCGTCGGCAATAAGTATCCGAACCAGACACTGATGTCGCTGACGGCGGGTACCGACCCGCGCGGCTTGGTGCGCACCGCAGCCAGCGTACCCGGTGTTTTTACCCGGCAAGCCTATGAGGGCACCATTGCGACTGCCATCGAAGACGCGGCTAAGCGCAGCGATATCGCTCGCGACTGGGTGCTGGCGCCAAGCGCGCAGAAAGGAAATGCCGCTTCTCCCGTCAAGCAGGATGGCGATACCGATGTCCTGAGGGCGGCACTGACCCAGCGCTATTTCGCAGACTATGCGGATCACTGGCAAGGGTTCATGAATGCGCTGCAATGGGAACCGGCCAATGAACTACCTGCGGCAATAGAACAACTCAAGCTCATGGCCGACGCTCGTCAATCGCCGGTGATTGCGCTGATGAAATCGCTCAAATACCAGGGTGAAGCGGGTGCCGTACAGGATTCACTCTCGGATACCCTGGTAGCCAAGGCCCAAACCGTATTTACCCGTAAAACGGGTGCCCCCGAGCTTGTCAAAGCAGATCCGGCCGGCCCGCTGGGCGGCGCCTTCGGCCCGGTGCTGCGGCTGGTCGCGCAAGGCAACGGCACCAATAGCGACCTGAGCCAGCAGCGCTATCTCGAACGCGTCACTTCCCTGCGTCTAAAACTGCAACAAATCAGCAATAGCGCCGATGCCGATGCTCAGGCTCGACAGGTTGCACAGGCGTTGTTCCAGGGCAAAGGCTCCGAGCTGGCAGATACCCAAGCCTACGCGCAGCTGATCGCGGCCAGTCTCGGTGAACAGTGGGCCGGGATGGGCGACACGCTATTCGTGCGACCGGTCGCGCAAGCGCTACAAACCGTGCTGCAACCAGCGCAAGCAAGCCTGAACGAGGCGTGGCGGCAAACCATCGTTACGACGTGGAACCGCTCGTTCGCGGGCCGTTATCCGTTCAGCCCGACCAACAATGACGCTTCACTGCCGGAACTTGCCCGTTTCCTGCGTCCCCAAGGCGGTCTGATTTCGTCGTTCCTGAGTGCGCAATTGGCGGGCGTGCTGGAGCTACAGGGTGATCAATGGGTACCAGCGGCCACCGGAAATCAGGCGCTCGCCTTCGATCCGGACTTCCTTAAAGCCGTCAACACTTTGCAGCGTATTTCCGGCCACCTGCTGGTACAGGGCGAACCCGAGTATCGCTTCGAGTTCAGGCCCATCCCCACGCCGGGGATCACCGATACGCTGTTGACCCTAGATGGTCAGACACTGCACTACTTCAACCAGCGGGAGACATGGCAGGCCTTGCGCTGGCCAGCGAAGACCCCGCAAGAGCAGGGCACACGCCTGGAATGGCAGACCGAAGATGCAGGCACCAACAAGAACTTCGAATTCAACGGGCGTTGGGGACTATTGCGGATGTTGGAGCGCGCGCGAGTCGAACCGGTCGACGACGCCACTTACCAACTGACGTGGCAAGCGGCCCCGGATACGGAGGAACCGCAAACAGCGCAGGCCAGCGCGAGCGGCGCGAGTGTCGCGAGTGCCCAGCAAGACAGTGCCACTGGCAAAGACACCGACAGTCTGAACCCGCACGGCCCCATGACGCCGGCTTCCCCAGATCTCGCCTATCCGCTGAGTTACACAATGCGTACCGAGGTCGGCAAAGGCCCCCTCGAACTGCTGGCGCTGCGAGGCTTCGTGCTGCCGACGCGGATTTTTATGGGCAAGAACGCCGATGCTGCACTCGGTGCCCAGCGCAACGCCCGTGCCGAAAACGAAGACCTTCCCCCGATACCGCAGTCGGTTCTCGACACAATCAAACGCGCCCAGATACCCGTGCCCACCGTGCCTTCGCCGCTATGACATACACCCAATCCACACCGACCACTGCCAACACTCATGCTCACCAACCTTCTTAATGCATTGTTCGGGAGTCGTGTGCCATCCGACCTGGCTCGCTCAACACAGGGTTGGTGGGATGATTGGCTACATCCCATCACCGACGCAGCGCCAACCGGCGAGGATCTTAGCTGCGACGACGATTTCCTGACGCTCAAGGATGAGGTCGCGAAGCTATCCGACATCGACGACACATTGATAGTCAACACGGCCGAACGTCTGTTGAAACATAACGCAAAAGACGTGCGTCTCGCCGTCTTTTACATCTATGGACGTATGCGCAGGGACTGCGCGGAAGGCGTGGCATCGGGTTTCGAGTTACTGTCCGCGCTAGTCGACAATTTCGGCGAGAGCTTGTTACCGTCCCGCGCAGAAAGTCGCCGGACTGCGTTCGAATGGCTGGCAGGCAGCACGTTCGCGGACCGGCTCGACCGCGTGCAGGGGCTCGCTGACATCCTGTTCGAGCGCACGTTGTCGGCATTGGCGCTGATAACCGAACGTACGACGAACTGGCCCGAGGCGATGCGTCCTGACTTGGATCCGCTATTTCGCCGCTTGGCCGACCGAGCGGAGACGCCGCCTGCACCCGACAGCGCGAACTACACTAGCTCACCAAATGCCGAATCATCGGTGACGTTCGCGACCGCGACCGAAGTATCGTCGGCCCGCGAGTTACTGGACCGTGCACGCCAAATGTCGAAATTTCTGCGCGAACAGCCGCAGGGCTATCTGGCGGCTTATCGCCTGATGCGTTGCATACGTTGGGATACGCTTACCGAAGTTCCGCCGCACGACGTTAGCGGCAAGACGAGACTGGTCGCGCCACGTACTGAATTGCGCGCACAACTCAAGCGGCTCTTGTTGCAAAAACAATGGCCTGAACTGCTAGAACGCGTCGAGGCGGGTTTTGCAGAGGGCGCCAATCATCTGTGGCTGGACCTGCAATATTTCGCGTTCACCGCCCAAGAACATGCCGGTGGGGAATACTCTGCGGTCCGCGATTTAGCAGCCACCGATTGCGCATTAATGTTAGAGCGCTTGCCCGGTCTCGACCAACTCGCATTCTCCGACGGCTCGCCTTTCGCGGACGACACCACGCTCGAATGGATCGCGCGTCACGCAACGGTGCGCGACATGGAGCGCGGTGAGGCCATCATGCCCGTCAGCATCTCATCAGCCGACACCGATTGGGCGGAAACGCAGGCTCAAGCTTCCGACCTCGCCGTGCAGCAGGGACTCGACGCCGCCTTAGCGTGGCTGCAACGTCTGCCTTCGCTGGACGGCGAACGTGATCGTTTCTTACGTCAATTAGTGATGGCGCGGGTCGCCGAACATGCGGACCGGGCGGATACCGCACTGCATTTGGTCTCGACGCTAGACACCGCCGCGCAACGTTTCCAGCTTGCCGCGTGGGAGCCCTCGCTAGCGTTCGAAGTTAAACACCACTTACTACGTTTGCTGAAAATCCGCCTGACCCGCAAGGACGCCGACAAGCTCGTGCTCGTCCACCGCATTGACTTATTGATGGGCGAGCTGACCGCCATCGACCCGGCGCGTGCCGTGACGCTCGCATAAGCCCTCCTACAAAAGCCACCCATGAACAACCCCACCAAAGACAACCCCGTCCTGCGCTATTACGAAGCGGAAATGCGTTACCTGAGAGAGGCCGGCAAAGAGTTTGCGCGCGAGTTTCCAGAGCGCGCACGCATGCTCAACATCGACCGCATCGGCGAGCGCGATCCGCACGTCGAACGGCTCTTCGAGGGTTTCGCCTTCCTCATGGGGCGCTTGCGCCACAAAATCGACGACGCGTTGCCCGAGATGACAGAAGGCCTGGTAGGCATGCTGTGGCCATATTATCTGCGGATGATCCCGTCGTTGTCGATTCTTGAGATGATCCCCACCGACAGCAGCGAGGAGGGGCAGCGAACACTGCAGCCGGGCCTCGAGGTCATGTCTGCCCCCGTCGGTAAAGAAGCTGTGGAGTGCATCTATCGGACCACGCAAACGGTTGACCTTCATCCCCTGCGTTTGACCGAAGCACAGGCCTACGCGCGCGAAGACGGGCGCTCGGTATTGCGCTTTCGGTTCGAATTGCAGGCAGAGGCCTCGGGTGAGCAATTGATAGTGCCACGTCTGCGGTGGTATCTAAACGCTGACCGACCGGTGGCGCTCGCACTGTACGCAGCGCTCACAGCCGAGCCACTAGCAATTCAAGTACGTGTGCCGGGATTTCCGACAGACCGCCCTGGCGCACCGCAAGCAATGCCGGGTTTGCGCATCGAGCCGGCCGGTTTCGCGGCTGAAGAGAGGTTATGGCCCAAAGCCGACAATGCCTTCGGCGGTTACCAGCTACTGCTGGAGTATTTCACTTTCCCTGAGAAGTTCATGTTCGTTGACCTTTTGGGTCTAGACATGCAGGCCATCCCGGACACCGCCCAATACTTCGATGTCGAGGTTGTACTGGAGAAACCCTACCCCGACGATATGCGTTTTTCCGCCGACAACGTGCGCCTTTTCTGCACGCCGATCATCAACCTGTTCAATCTGGAGGCAGCGCCGGTCACCGTAAACCAGTTCGAGACGGAGTATCGCGTACACGCATTCGAGCAAGGGCGCGACCTCATCGATGTGTATTCGGTCGATACTGTCCAAGGGATCGAGTCCGGGTCGAGCGAACGCTTCGAATATGCGCCATTCGCCGCATTCCGGCATCGCGGTGGCATGTTGCGCCACGACATGCCGGAGCGATATTTCCATACACGCTTGCAGCGCGGTCCGTCCGGCCGATACGAAACCTGGGTTGTGCTGGGCGGCCACGCTTGGGAGCAACTGGACTCGTTACCCAAGGAAGTGCTGTCGCTGTCCGTCACCGGCACGAACGGCACGTTGCCGCGTAAGGCGTTGCGTGAAGCCAGCATCACACGCATGCGTGACGGCTTTGCGGACATCGAAGCGGTGCGTAACCTGACTATCCCAACCCTGCCAGTCTACCCGCCGACCGGTGACCGCTTCCATTGGCGCGTCTTGTCTCATCTCGCACCGAACTACCTGTCATTGCTTAACGCAGAAATTTTGCGTGGCAGTCTCGCCCTCTACGATTGGACCGATGGCGAATTGAACAAGCGCCGCATTGAGGCCATCACCGACCTGAGCCATCGTTTGCTAGAAAAACTAGTCAAAGGCGGTCTACAACGCGGCGTCGAGATCGAAGTGACGCTCGACAGCAGCCAGTTCGCAGGCGACGGCGACCTCGAATTGTTCGGCGGGATGCTCAGCCGCTTCTTCGGCCTATACGCCAAGCTGAACCTCTTCACAAAACTCGTGATCGTCTCCCAGCCGACTGGCCGGCGAATCGAATGGCCCGAGACCAAGGGCGAGGGAGCACCGTTTTGAATGGGCCACACGGGTATCTGACACCCGATACGGATCGCTCGCTGCTGCTGGCCCTGCTGATCAACGCACCGGAGATGAATTTTTTCCGCTTCTGCGAACTAATGGACCTAGCGGCGCCCGATCGCCCACCGCTCGGCAGCACCGATACGCCTGCGGATGACCCTGTGCGCTTTCGCTCCCGCGCACGACTCGGTTTCCCGGCCAGGGAAATCGATGGGGTCGAGTGCGACCCGGACGATTCGTCGATATCGCCCACAGTACGCACGACATTCCTGGGCCTATACGGCGTCGACGCCCGCATGCCGTCGCACTTCGTCGATGAGATCGCGCAGAATCGCGACGGCGCGGAATCGATGGCAGCGCTTCTCGATCTGTTCCATCACCGAGTGATCACGCAGTACTACCGGATATGGCGAAAGTACCGGTATCCCGCGGGTTTCAGGAATGACGCGACTGATGAAACCTCACGCTACCTGCTCAGTTTGGTCGGCCTGGGCATGGACAATCCAGAAATGGCGCAAATGGTCGGCACGCGCAAACTGCTTGCCATGCTCGGCCTAGCGAACCAAAAAACACGCACAGCCGAAGGATTAGTCGGCGTGCTACAGCATGCGGTGCCGGACGCGCAAATCACCGTCGAAGAATGCTACCCGGTGTGGTCAAACGCTGCTGGCTACGCGCAGAACGCCCTGGGCGACGGCTGTCTGCTCGGCAGGGGCTTTTACGACCGGGCCAATGCGGTGCGCATCGTGATCACACCGCAGACACATGAATCAGTACTCGGATTGACACCTGGGCAGCCGAATCACAGCGAGCTGACGACGCTGCTGCGCTTCTACCTGGGTTACGAAGCGAAAGCATACCTAGAAATGCACGTAGCCGCCCATCTGATGCCCGCGCCTGTCCTGAATTCAAATCAGGTCACGCTAGGCTACACCACGCAATTACCACCGCCCAGGACATCCGACCTGACGACGATCACGCGCGTACAACTTGCCGTCTGGACAGGCGGCAGCAAAGGCAATGCACGACCATGCTCGATTCACCAACGCAACACAAACAAAAACTGAACGAAAACCCAACAACGGAGGATCAGCAGAATGAAACGACAGCTTCAAACCCGCATCGCGGCGTTGGCCATCCTTACCGTCGTCCTTTCCGGCTGCGGAGTAGGCCAGGCAGTACAGAGCAGCACGGTAGACGCGGCGAAATGGGCCTTCACAACGCAAGTCAAGACGATGAACCTTGACCTCGTTAGTCGAGCGTCACTAAACGCAAACGGCACCGGTCAACCCCTATCCACCGTAGTACGCATCTATCAATTGAAAAAAGCCCAGGCGTTCGAGAAACTGGCCTACACTCAATTGCAGACCAATGACCTGGCCGCACTCAAGGCAGACATACTGACGACAAAAGATATCGTGCTGCGGCCGAATTCTAACGCCAGCGTGAGCGTAGCGATGAATAACGAAGCCGAATATGTCGGCATCGTCGCGTTTTTCCGCAGCGCAGGAAAGGATTCGACGTGGAAACTGGTTCTACCCAAGAAGCAATGGAAACGAACCGATCCCGTGAAAATCGAGGTGCAAGACGATACGCTGCAACGCTCTTCGTGAACGGGTTGCTTGAAATTAGTGTGCCTCAACCCAACGTACCGCCCGCCACCTGCCCCGATTGAATCAGCTCCTTGACCAGCTCTCGCACAACACGCGCAACCTCAACGCTCGCGCGGCTGATCGGCCGCTGTGTCGAGGAAGCCAGCAACACCGAACGCGTGATGCTCGGCTCAACAATACGCGAAGCACGAAGCAACCCGCTGCTCACTTCGCGTTGCACCGCGCAGAGTGGCAGAACAGTGTAGCGTTGGCTGCTGTGGACCAACTCCTTCATGGTCGCGATCGAGTCCAACTCCATCACCACATTCAGAGCAACACCATGTTCCTTCCAGACGTTTTCCACCACCACGCGCAGACTGTTAGGCAGTCCCGGCATGACGATAGGAAGCGCGGCGAGCTGCCGTAAAGGGATAGTCTGCTTGCGAGCGATTTTGTCACCGAGGCCCGCAACCAAAAAAAGATCGCAGTTGAATAGCAGCTCATCACCGGGCGCCGGGTTACGCCGGTCGCTATACAGCACGCCCAGATCGATCCGTCCCGTGACAAGCCATTCGTCTATGTGCTCGGTCAACCCTTCCCTCACGCGCATCTGAATACCTGGGAAACGATCGCTTACACGCGAAAGCAAAGGCGTGAGCAGCGAAGTGCCGAGCGATGCCAACACGGCTAGATCAACTTGACCAACTTGTTTGCCCTGGCTCGCGCGAACGTCTTGCAGCAATTGCTCGGCTTCCAGCAGCAACGCCTTCATTCGAGGAAGCATGCGCACGGCGAGTTCGGTGGGTACCACCCCGCGTCCGGTGCGATGCAACAGCATCGTTCCGAAATCCGCCTCCAGCTCCCCCACTTGCCGGCTCAACGCCGATTGGGCTGTCGCCGTGATGGCCGCCGCTTTGGTAAAGCTACCCAACTCAGCGACTTGAACGAAATGTTGCAGTTTGCGCAGGTCTAGCATCGTGGTCATGGGATATCTCGGATTGGCATAGCTGGTATATCGTGAATCTCCCTATAAGATATTCGATACGCTCTCTATACTCAACTCTCATCGGGGTAAGAGACGCATCCGCGTCGCCCTGCAAGGAGGAACGACGTGGCATCCAACAACATTCCTATCGACAAATCGCCCGTGCCATCGGGGCCGCTTTCGGGCGTGAGCGTACTGGATATCGCAACGGTCATTGCGGGTCCGCTGGCCTCCACATTGCTCGCGGATATGGGCGCCGCGGTGCTTAAAGTCGAAATGCCGGAAAGAGGCGATCACATTCGTCACCTGCCGCCGCACAAACTGGGTATCCCCCTGTGGAACAAGGTGGTGAACCGCAACAAGAAGGGCGTGACGCTGGATCTGCACGGGCCCGAAGGGAAAAAGATTTTCGAGCAGCTCGTGGCCTCGCGCGATGTGCTCGTGGAGAATTTCCGGCCGGGCACGCTGGAGCGTTGGGGTCTAAGCAAAGAACGGCTATTCGAACTAAACCCTCATCTGATTATTCTGCGTATTACCGGTTTCGGACAGACCGGGCCATACCGCAATCGTCCAGGATTCGCGCGCATCTTCGAAGCGCTGGCCGGTTTTGCACATTTATGCGGTCGCGCGGACGGCCCGCCGATGTATCCTGGCTATCCCATCTCAGATTCCCTAACTGGCGTGTTCGGTGCCATGGCGGTGGCGGCGGCGTTGAGATATCGCGATACGCTTCCCGGCCGGCCTGGGCAGGAGATCGATCTGTCGGCGACCGAAGCTATGTTTCGGGTGCTCGATTTCTCGGTTATCGAGTATGACCAGCTCGGCGTCGTTCGTGGACGATCGGGGAACCTCAACGCCTACTCGGCTCCAAGCGATGTTTATCCGACCAGCGATGGACAATGGATTTCCCTGGCGGTCAGCGCGCCCACCGTGTTTGCACGGCTGGCGCAAGCAATGGGGCACACCGAGTGGCTGGTCGACGAGCGGTTTAAATCCAACACCGCTCGACTCGCCCATCGTGACGAAATAGAAGTGCAAGTGCGCACATGGTTTCTTGCGCGGACCTCGCAACAAGCGAGCGAGGTTTTGTCCAACCATGATGTGAGTTTTAGCCCCATCTACTCGATCGCCGATATTTTTAAGGATCCGCATTTTGCGGAGCGGGAAGCCATTGTGTCCGTCAAGGATCAGGACTTTGGTGCCGTACGGATGCAAAACGTGGTACCGAGGTTTTCTGCTACCCCGGGTGCTGTCTGGCGCAGCGGACCATCATTAGGTGAGCATAATAATGAAGTTTATCGAGATGAGATGGGCTTTTCTGACAAGCAGTTGGAAAAGTTGAAAGCCGACGGGGTGATTTGACGACTTTCATAGCATGCACGCACTAAACCTCGGATCGCTCGCGTGGCCATCATACTCGGCGGCGCCGCGCCAACCGGACGCAGCAGTATCCAATAAAGACTAATCCCGGACACACGGGAGGACGAGACGTAAAAGGAGAGGTCATGACCATGGGCACAGCGGATAATGCACTCGCCGCGACGACAGAGAACGCCGTCTCGATGGACGCCGAGCCGATTTATCGCAAGATCAAATATCGCTTACTACCGTTCATTTTCTTCATATACATATTGAACCAGCTCGATCGCATCAATGTGAGCTTTGCCAAACTCCAGTTCATGCAGGACCTGCAACTGAGCGATGCCGCTTATGGGCTCGGGGCGGGTTTGTTCTTCATCGGGTACCTCCTGTTTGAAGTTCCCAGCAATATTTATTTGCATAAGAGAGGTGCGAAGGCGACGTTCTTGCGCATCATGTTTTTTTGGGGCTTGGTGTCCGCGGGCATGAGTCTGGTGCGCACCCCGGCGGAACTGTATCTCGCCCGCTTTTTTCTTGGGGTGGCGGAGGCCGGCTTCTTTCCCGGAATCATTCTGTACTTGACCTACTGGTTCCCCGCACCACGACGCGCTCGCGTGACATCCCTATTCGTGATGGCCATCTCGGCCGCGGGGATCGTCGGCGGGCCATTGTCGGGCTGGATCATGCATTCGCTTGCTGGCACCTATGGACTAGCCGGCTGGCAATGGCTGTTCATCATCGAAGGTCTTCCATCTGTTTTGCTAAGCATCGTCGCTTACTTTTTCTTGGATAACGGTCCGGCGCAAGCAAAGTGGCTAACCGAACATGAGAGGAATGTGGTCATTCAAGAGCTCGCCTGCGAGCAGGCCTTAAAACCCGGGTCCGAGCATGGCGGACCTTGGCGCGCATTGTGCAATTCAAAGGCCTATATCGGCGGCGCGGTCTATTTTTCCATCCTCTGTGGGACCAACGCGATCGCTTTGTGGATGCCATCGTTGGTCAAGGCCCAGGGTATTTCGGATCTGCGCGAGATTGGCTGGTTGTCGAGCGTGCCGTATCTGGCTGCGGCGATGGGGATGTACTTGTTGGGACGCCATTCGGACCGGGTCATGGAGCGTCGCTGGCATACGGCTGTGGCGATCGCTCTCACGGCCGGATGTTTTCTCGCATTGGGCGCTGTCGAGCATCATGCCTACGCGACCGTAGCGCTGCTCTCAGTCGCCGCGATCGGAATCTATGGCGCAGTCGTTGTGTTCTGGACAATTCCGCCTGCGTATCTAGGGGGGGCACAGGCAGCGGGTGGTATTGCGATGATCAGTAGCCTCGGTGGGCTCGGCGGATTTGCCAGCCCGACCATCCTGGGTTGGGTCAAATCGCAAACCGGTAGTCTCTATTTTGGCTTCAGTGTGTTGGGGTGCATCCTTCTGTGCGGCGCGTTGGTGTTGCTGATTGGCATTCCAGCCCGGTTGCTGCGCGCGGAAGTCAGAGCATAATAGAGCGCGGCTCTCGAGATTTCATAAGCAGGAATGCGAAATCGAGCCGGTTCTACTCACCAACCCACGGAGTCGATAAATGACGCTACGCAAAACACTTTTAGTCGCAATCGTACTGGCATCCTGCATTGACGCCCATGCCCAGGTCGTGGGCAGTCAACCTCTTAGCGTGACCGTCGAGCAATCCAACGCTTTGCTGCAAGGCTGGAGTGTCAAGCAAAGCGTACTCGGCAAAACCGTCTACAACGATCAAAACGTGAAGATCGGCACGATACGCGATCTGGTTGTCGATCCGAGCGGTTCCTTGTCCGCCGCCATCATTTCCGCCGGCGGATTTCTCGGCGTGGCCGTCCACGATGTCGCAGTTCCGATCGGTGTGCTCACCATTCGCGATGGCAACTTCTACCTGGCCGGCGCAACCAAGGAGGCGATCAAAGCGACACCCGCCTTTGAATACAGCAAGATTCAATCGCCGCCAAAACCCAAGAAATTGCAGGGCCAATAAACAGCAATAAACACCAATAACCGCGAGAACCATCTTGACCGTTCATGATCCTTTGGACGAGTCTCACCCCACGCAACCCAGCGGGGTGCAAACCGGTGCATGTGATGAGCATGCCATCCGCACGCAGCCGGTCGCGGCCGACCCTCCTTGCGTGCGCAAACGGCTCGCGCTCGCGTCGACCATAGTGGGCTCGAGCATGGCGTTCATCGACGGCTCGGTGGTCAATGTGGCGTTGCCGTCGATCCAGAACGAACTCGGTGCGAGCGTCGCGGCAATCCAATGGGTCGTCAACGCGTACCTGCTGTTCCTGAGCTCGCTTGTGCTGATCGGCGGTTCGATGGGCGATCGGCTCGGCAGACGCAACGTATTCATCGCGGGTATCGGGCTTTTCACGATCGCTTCGATCGCCTGCGGTCTCGCGCCGAACTCAGGCACGCTAATCGCCGCACGTGCGTTACAAGGCATGGGCGCCGCGTTGCTGATTCCCAATAGTCTCGCCATCATCGGCGCGGTCTTCAACGAAAAAGAACGCGGACCAGCGATAGGCACGTGGGCCGGCGTCGCGGCAATCATGACCGCGGTTGGGCCGGTCGCGGGCGGATGGCTTGTCGACGTCCTTTCGTGGCGCGCGATCTTCTTCATCAACGTGCCGCTGGCTTGCATCACGATTGCACTCGCGATCATGTCCATTCCAAACAGCTACAAGAGTGACACACGGCAAGCGCTCGACTGGCCCGGGGCGCTTGCTGCCGTGACGGGCTTGGCGATGCTTACCTATGGCCTGACGATCGCTTCGTCACGCGGGCTCGGTAGTCCAGTTGTGCTGGCGCTAATCGTTTCCGGCGTGCTCGCGTTGATTGCATTCGTCGCGATC